>Ga0136617_10000380_pt1 | contig 36509 bp, 36 predicted proteins | sample AntDrymUQ3222106_2_FD_129672 | JGI IMG/M metagenome (GOLD analysis project Ga0136617, IMG submission 129672) | Polar desert sand microbial communities from Dry Valleys, Antarctica - metaG UQ322 (21.06) | ecosystem: Environmental > Terrestrial > Soil > Desert | place: Antarctica: Dry Valley... | reverse complement strand
GCCGTTCCCCGACGCCGGTCAGTCCCACCCGGGCGGGAGCTGGGTTGCGGGGGGCCGCGGCCCGCGCGGGCGGCGGCCCAGGCGTCTGCGCTCGGCTCGATCCTCGCTCGTGGCTGGTGGCTCGCTCGCGGCGTCGGCGGCGGCCATCGACGGCTGCGGGTCGGGATCGGCTGGGTCCCGCGGTTCGTCCCAGCCGGGAGCAGGCGCAGCGGGCGCCCAACCGGCGGGAGGAGGCACCGGTCCCGTTGGCGAAGGGGCCGGCGGCATCGGGCCGGCGGGTGGAGGCGCCCACGGCACCGGAGTGGCGAGCGGACCGGGATGGCCGCCGTGGCCGGCCGCCTGGAGCCTCGCCGCCCGTCGGGCTCGGACGACGAGCAGGGTGACCAGACCGGCCACGAAGACGAGCACCAGGCCGAGCACCAAGACCCCGAGGAGCAGTCCCAGACCCAACCGGCCGACCTCATCGGCGAGGTCCCCACCCTCGTCCAGACCGTTCGGGCGGTCCCCGAACTGCTCCTGTAGCTCGGCTCGGGTGACGGTCCGGGTGTCGTCGTCGATGGTGAGGCGCGCCGCCTCGAACCGGCGCGGGAAGCGATCCCAGATGAGCTCGCCTGCCTGCTCGTGGCCCTCGGCGGTCGTGTCACCGGCCGGAGCGTCGGCGGACACCACGAGGACGACCGGGTCGCCCCCGGCCACCGTGACCTGGGTGGACGTGAACCCGGCGGATCGCAGGTCCCCGTCCAGATCGGAGAAGGCCTCCACCGTGGAGCACGCGGCGAGGCTGGCCACCACGACCGCAACACCGGCGGCCAGCGCCAGGCGGGTCAGGCGCCTGGCTGGGAGGCCTCGGTGTCGTCGGCCCGGAGGCAGGTGGTCCACGGTCCCTCCATCGGGTGCGCATGGAGCCTACGAGCCTCCAGCCATGCGACCCTCTGCGGGAGCGAAGGTGGGCCGGCCGTAGGGTCGCGACCGTGCCCGTCATTGCGTCACGCCCACGCTGGGCTGCGCTCCTGCTCTGCGGGTGGACCCTCTTCTCCTGGATCACCCGCCTTCCCCTCGCGTGGCGAGACGACGCGCTCGGCGCCGGAGAGAAGGTGTTGGCCACCGTCCCGGTGCTCGTCTTCGTCGTGCTCGGCTCCAGCGTGGCCATGCTCGTAGGGAGCCGTCGCCCGGCGGTTGCTCCGGCCACCTTGGTCCTGGCCGTGTGGTCGTTGGTGTACTGGGCGATCCGCCTCCCGCTCGTCCTCCTCGCCGACCACCCGCTCGCCTTCGACTTGGTCCACTCGGTCCTCGCCCTGGTGGCCGTCACGCTCAGCGTCGCCGCGGGCCGATCCGTGCTGGCCGACCGGGGGAGCCCGTCGAGACCGCCCCGCTCACGACCTCGGCGCCGCGCTGAGGTCGACGTCGAGGGCGAGGGTCAGGCAGCGGCACGCCCCTCCGGCCTTGAGGAACTCCGACACGTCGACCGCGATCGGGTCGAATCCCCAAGCCTCGAGCTGGCGTCCGATGCGCGGCGCGACGTGGGGCATGACGATGGTGGTGTCGACCACGACCGAGTTGGCGCTGAAGGCGAGCGCCTCGTCGTCGGTGAGCCACAGCGGCTCCGGCACGATCGAGGAGACGACCCTCGTGCTGTAGCGGTCCCACCCGATGGGGGCGCACAGGGCTCGGCGGTCGTCGAGGGGGCAGAACGTGAGGTCGAGGTGGTACATCCGCTCGTCGATCAGCTCGATCGGTCGGACGATGGCACCGGTGAGCGCGCTGAGAGGGGTGGTCGCGGCGGCGTCTGATCGGAACCGGTACCCCGACAGCAGGATCGGTGTGGCCGCGCTGGTGTCGGCCCCGAAGGGCAGCGCATCCCCGGCACCCTCGTGGTCGAGGTCGGGTGGCAGGTGCTCGACGGTCGACCCCCGGTCCGCGAACCACTCCGCGAAGCGGGCTGCCTCGGGCTGGCGCTCGGGATGACGGAAGTTCGACGGCACGAACGTCGAGCCCGACACGATGCCGGCGTTGGCCGTGAAGACGAGGTCGGGTAACTCGGCATCGGGGGTGATCTCCTCGACGGTGGCTCCCGCTGCTCGGAGGGTGGCGACCAGACCCTCCCACTGCTGCAGGGCCCGCTCGGGATCGACGGTGACCTCGGCATGCATCCACGGGTTGATCTCGTAGAGGACGCCGAAGTGGGTGGGACGACAGCACAGGTAGCGCCGTCCCCAGCTGAGGTCACCGGCCGCCATCAGAGCTCCTGATGTCGCCGCTCAGGCTTCGAGCTCGTCGGCCAGCTGGGCCAGGAACGGGCCCACGTCGGTGACGATGCCGTGGGCCTGGTGGCTGCCTCGGTCGCTGAGCTTGGTGACCACCGCAGGGTTGATGTCGACGCAGTAGGTCTCCACCGACGCCGGCAGCACGTTGCCGGTGGCGATGGCGTGCAGGGTCGACGCCAGCATGAGGGCCACGCGCACGCCGTCCACCTCGACCCGCATCCGGTCGGCCACCTCCACCACGTCGGTGATGGTGTCGGGCAGCGGACCGTCGTCACGCACCGACCCGCCGAGCACGAACGGTACTCCGGCGATGACACAGGCATGCATGACGCCGTCGGTGAGCCAGCCCGACTCGACGGCGGCGGCGATGGACCCATGGCGGCGGACCTCGTTGATCACCCGGAGGTGGTTGCTGTGGCCGCCCTCGGTGCCGGCTCCGGAGGTGACCGAGACGCCGAGCGACGTGCCCATGACGGCCGACTCGATGTCGTGGGTGGCGAAGCCATTACCTGCGAACAGCACCTGCACCCACCCGGCCCGTACCAGCCGAGCGACGGCTGGGCCGCCACCGGTGTGGATGACCGCCGGGCCGCAGACCGCCAGCACCGGCGCCCCCTCGGCCCGGGCCGCCCGCAGGCGCTCGGCCAGCGCCCGGAGCTGGGTGGCCTTGGGCTTCTCGGTCGACACGTCGGAATCCATGAACTCGAAGCCGGTGAGCCCCCGGGTGCGCTCGGGGGCGAGGACCCGCACCCCGCTCGCCCCGACGACGACCGCGTCGCCCTCGAGTAGACGGTGCAGGGGCGTGGTGCGCACCGCCGGCGGCTGGGGTCGACCGTCGGGACCGGCGGCGACGACGAGCACGCAGTCCATCTCGGCCCGGTCGGCGGTGATCCAGTGCCCCTCGATGCGGACCTCGGTGACCAGATTGGTGGTGGCGCAGAAGCCGGCCGGCGCCACCCCGTCGGCCGGCGCCGGCTCGGTGGTCGCCTTGCCGCTGTCGAGGGGGTTGGCCCCCTGCACCTGAAGCTGCTCGGCCAGGGCCACGAGGACCTCGTCGTCGGGCGCAGTGACCTCGATGAGGGCCCGGCTCGGGTCGGTGGAGGAGCGTCCGATCACCACATCGAGGAGCCTGTAGTCGCTGCCGGAGTCGAGCACCAGGTCGAGGACCTTGGGCAAGATCAGCGAGTCGACGATGTGGCCTTCGAGGGCGAAGGTCTCGACTGCGGCCATTGCGAGAGTCTGGCCCGTCAAGGGCCACGGCTACATTGCCGGCTCATGGGCCAGCCGATCGTCGTCATCGAGACGGCCTCGGCGGTCAACCCTGGGATGGTCCGGTTCCAGACCAACCGGGCTCTGACCGGCATGAGCCACGAGCGTTATGCGGCGTCGGTCGAGGTCCGAGGCGACCGGCCGCCCGACGAGCTGGCCCGGCGCATGCTGGCCCATGGCGGGGTCGAGGCGATCCACATCAACGGCAGCGTGGTCACCGTCGATCTGACCAAGGGCCACGACACGGCGGGGCTCAAGGAGATCATCGAGACGCTCTTCATCCACTACCCGGCGACCGGGACCGATGATGTCGCCGACGCCGATCAGCCGACGTCGGACGGTGAGCTGGCCGAGCAGGCGGCCGCGGCGCCGGCCGACTCCGCCCCTGACCCCGACCACGAGCCGGCCCAGCCGGTCAGCGCCGGTGAACCAGCCGACTCGCCCGCCGCTGCTGCGGAGTCGTCGCCGCCCTCAGCAGCCGACGCCACCGATGCCACCGATGCCACCGACGCCACCGACGCTGCGGGCTATGCGGATGGGGCCACCGACCCCGGTGAGGGTGCTGACGCCGACAGCAGCTCGCCCGGCGACGATCCTGCCGCGGACGAGGATCCGGACCCGCCCCCCTCCTGAGGGCCCAACCGGCCGCCCTTGCGTCAAGGGTACAGACGTTCGATACTCGCGAGATGGCTCGCACTCCGTCTGGTCCCAACAAGAAGGGTACAGACGTTCGATTCGATCCTCAAGGGATGGCTTGCACTCTGGCTGTTCCGGGCCGGGGCGTGACCCTGGACGTGCTGGGGCAGCGGGCCCGGCCGCTGACGCTGGCCTCCGAGCGGTCGCTGCCGGTGCTGGCTGCCCTGGTCCCCCTGGTTCCCGACGGCGGGTTGCCCCGGGGTTCGTCGGTCGAGGTGTCGGGGCCGGGCGCCACCAGCCTGGCCCTCGCCCTGGCCACCGGAGCGACCGCGGCCGGATCCTGGACGGTGGTCGTCGGAGCTCCCGATCTGGGCCTGGTGGCGGCAGCCGAAGGCGGCCTGCCCCTTGCCAGGGTGGTGATGGTCGCCCCCCCTCCGCCTGAGCGGTGGGGCACCGTCGTGGCCGCCCTGGTCGAGTCGGTGGAGGTGGTGCTGGTCCGTCCCGCGGGCCGGGTGCGGGCCACCGAAGCCCGACGGCTGGCCGCGCTGCTGCGAGGTCGGGGCGGGGTGCTGGTGCGCCTGCCCGGCCCCGGCTCGTGGCCCGAGCCATCTGACATCGTCCTGCGGACGACCGCTCCCGACTGGCGGGGGGCGGTTCCGCCCACCCAGGCCGACGGAGCGGGACGGCTGCGCGCCCGGCGGCTGGTGGTCACCGCCACCGGCCGCCGGCGGGCGGCCCGGCCCCGCCGGGTCGAGCTGTGGCTCCCCGGCCCCGACGGCCTCCCTGCCCTGGTGCACCAACCCGCACCGGCGCGCGTCGACGAGCCAGGTGCCATCGAGGCCGTGGTGGCCGAGGCTGGTTGAAGGGTGGCCACCGGGGAGAGCTGGGCTGAGCGGACGCTTGTGGCCCGCGTCGCCGACTGGCCCGTGCTGGCGGCCGGCCACGACAGCGACGAGCCGGTGCTGATGGTCCACGCCAACCGGGTGACGGCGGTGTCGGCCGCGGCCCGGGCCAGCGGGGCGGCTGTGGGGCTGCGTCGTCGGGAGGCTCAACGGCGCTGTCCCGATGCGGTGCTGGTGGCCTCCGACCCGGCCCGTGACGCCCGGGTCTTCGAGCCCCTCGCCGCCGCCCTCGACTCGGTGACGCCGCGCATCAACCTCAGCCGTCCCGGGCAGGTGGCCTTCGCCACCCTGGGGCCCTCCCGTTACCACGGCGGTGACGCCGCCCTCGGCGAGAGGGTGGTCGAGGTGCTGGCTGCGGCCCTGCCTCGACCTGCGGTGGTGTGGGTGGGAGTGGCTGACGGAGCCTTCACCGCTGCCCTCGCCTCGCGCCCGTCGCGCCCCGAGCACCCCCTCGCCGGTCCCACCGGTGCGGTGCGGGTGGTGGCGGTGGGGGAGGCAGCGGCGTTCCTCGCTCCCTGGCCGGTGTCCGCTGCCGCCGCCCACCTCGCCACCCCTGCTGGCGAGGAGGTGGCCGACGTGCTCGCCCGCCTTGGTCTGCGCACCCTGGGCGCCCTGGCCGACCTGGCCCCCGGTGACGTGCTCGGACGCTTCGGCCCCGACGGCGCCCTGCTGCACCGCTTGGCTCGGGGCCTCGACCCCCGTCCGCTCTCGGCCCGCCGACCGGCCCCCGAGCTGGCCGTCGAGGTCGAGCTCGACCCACCCGTCGAACGGGTCGACGCCCTGGCCTTCCGGGCCGTGGCCCTGGCCGACGACCTCCACTCCCGCCTGGCTCGCGACGGCCTGGCCTGCCTGCGCCTCGGCATCGAGGTCGAGACCGAGCACGGCGAGCAGCGGCGCCGGTCATGGCGCCACGAAGGGGGGCTCAGCGCAGCGGGGGTGGCCGAGCGGGCCCGGTGGCAGCTCGATGGCTGGCTGAACGGGCCCGCCGTCGACCGTCCCACCGCCGGGGTCACCCGCCTGCGGCTCGACCCCGAGGAGGTCACTGCCGCCCGGGGTCGCCAGCTCGGGTTCTGGGGTGGGGAGACCCGCATCGACGAGGGTGCAGCCCGGGCCCTGGCCCGGGTGGCGGCCCTGCTCGGCACCGACGCGGTGACCGTCCCGGAGCTGGGTGGGGGACGAGGGCCGGCCGACCGGGTCCGGACGGTGCCAGCTGCGGCGGCCGACATCACCAGCGACCGGGTCCTCCACCCACCGGGGGCGGCTGGGCCGTGGCCCGGGCGGCTGCCTCCACCGTCGCCGGCCCTGGTGTTCGCCGACCCGGCGCCAGTCCAGCTGGCTGACGGTGACGGCCGGCCGGTGGTGGTCGACGGCCGGGGCCACATCACCGCTCCGCCGGCTCGCCTCGGCCACCATCTGGTCGTCGGCTGGGCCGGGCCGTGGCCAGCTGACGAGCGCTGGTGGGACCCCGACCGGGCCCGCCGCCGGGCCCGGGTCCAGGTGGTGTTGGCCGACGGCACCGCCCACCTCCTCGCCCTGGAACAAGGCACCTGGTACCTCGAAGCCACCTACGACTGACGCGGCTCAGATGCACCCACCGAACTGGTGAAGATCTGTCCGGTCCTGACCGGCGCGATCGACACCAGTACGGATCGATCGTCAGGCGGCCGAGCGGTTGGGGAGCTCGGTGTACGTGCGGCAGGCCTGGCCGCGCAGGCTGGGGCAGGGGGCGTCGCCGGGTGGGACCTCGACGCCGTCGACCATCGACAGCACGATCGACGAGGCCCGCTCGCCGCCGCGCCCGATGCGACGCTCCTCGCCCGCCTCGCCGACGGTGGCGAACCGCCAGGTACCCCGGTCGTGGCCCGGTGAGGAGATGATCACCCGCAGCCGGCTGCCAGCCCGGAAGGCTTGAGCGAACGAGGGGATCGCAATGCGGGCCTGGACCCACTCGCCGGGCTCGAGGGGCTCGCGGCTCTCGGCGTCCCAGCGGTTCTCGACCTCGAGATCGTCGCCGATCTCGCCGTCGATCGCTCGGTGTGACAGGCGCAGCTGACCCGACTGGACGAGGTCCTCGATCCCGTCCGGGCGCACCACGCTCACGGTGACCTGCACGTCGGCGTCGGTGGAGTCCGCCGCGACCCACAGGTCGGCGTAGCCGGCGCCGGCCAGGACGGTGTCCTCGTCGAAGGGCTCGGTGAGGTAGCTGAGGCCTCCGCCCTCGTCGGGTTGCTGCCACTCGAGGTCCCACACCGGGTCGAGCAGCGGGTAGGTGCCGTCGTCCTCGGCGAAGAACGTGTCCTGTCCGGCGTCGGGGTCGTTGGCGAAGGTGTCGGCGGCGTCACCGTCGGGGGCGTCGGTGACCAGGGCGCCGTCGTCGTCGAGGTACCACGTCACCGGTTCGGCGTCGGGCGGCGGCCACTCGTCGAAGGTGGCCTCGAAGCGGGCTTGCGGTGACCCGGGAGCGTCGCCCCCGGCGCCGTTCTCGAACAGCACGCGCACCTTGGGCTCGGCCTCGTATTCCTCGAGCACGCCGTCGAGGTCGTCGTCGGCGAACTCGCTGAAGCGGTCGGGCTCGAAGCCGAGGCCGGGCACGCCGAAGTTGCTCTCGAACACGGCCGGCGCGGCGCTCCGGATGCCGTCGGCGAGGCGGGGGACCTGGCGGTGGACGTAGAGCTCGAGGAACTCGTACCAGCGGGTCAGCACGAGCGGGCTGTAGCCGTCGGGGTGACGGCCGTTGAACAGGATGAAGCGCTCCTGGTCGGTGCTGGTGAACTCGTCGAGCATGGTGCCGAAGCGAGGCCCGGTCTGCTCGTCCTGCCATGCACCCGTCAGGTACACCGGCACCTCGATGTCTCCCACCAGCAGCGACAGGTCGCGAGAGTCGATGTCGGGCGGCCGGTCCTCCAGCGCTCGGGTGAACTCCCCGAAGTCCGGGTTCTGGGTGCGGATGGCCTGGTTCTGCTCGCAGGTCTCGTCGCCCTCGTCGATCAGGCCCGCGACCCAGTCGCTGCCCTCGCCGCCCGACTGGCGGTTGCGCTCGGCCAGCCACTGCTCGGTGAAGCCGTTGTTGTAGATGCCGCCGGGCCAGGCCATCTGCCACGGGTCCTCGATCACCGACAGGGGGGTGATGGCGGCCAGGCTGGGCGGAGCGGTGGCGGCCACGTAGAGCTGGGCGATGCCGGAGTAGGAGAGGCCGACCATGCCGACCTTGTTGTGCAGCACCCAGGGCTGGCGGGCGATGGCCTCGATCATGTCGTAGCCGTCGGCCTGCTGGGCCGGGTTGAACACGTCGAAGACTCCGCCGGAGCAACCCGTGCCGCGCATGTTGACGCCGACGGTGGCGTAGCCGAGGAGGCCGGCGACGAGCGATCCGGGCTCGGCGGCGTCGGGGTTGGACACGCCGTAGCCGGAGTACTCGACGACGGTCGGGTAGGGGCCGTCCTCGACCGGGCCGGGGAGGCGGACGTTGACGCTGAGCTCGACGCCGTCTCGCATCGTGATGTATCCGAAGCCGTCGCCGATCTCTTGGTCGTAGGCCTCCTCGTCGGGCACGTCGTCGCGGGCTGCAACCTCGAACTCCTCGGTGACGGCCACCGGCTCGGCGCTCTCGTCGCGGATCGTGTACCGGCCGGGACGCAGCTGGCTCCCCGCCGCAGTGGGGAGCGTGCCCCCCTCGCCCGTCTGGAAGGTGAGGTACTCGTCGGGGACGTAGGCGAAGTGGGCTTGGCCTTCGTCGTCGGTGACGAGGGTGAGCAGCTTCTCGCCCTCTTCGTTGACGAGGGTGAGGTCATGGCCCGCCTCGGCGCCGGTGACCGTGGCGATCTCGACACCGGGACCGACGTCGAAGGTGGCCTCGACCGTCTCCTCGTCGGTGTCGATCCGGGGTCGGGCCGGCTCGGAGGATTCACCGCCCCGCTCCCGGCGAGCCGCTCCTCCGCCTCCGTCGTCGTCGCTGGTGCAGGCCGAAGCGACGAGGGCGAGCGTCAGCCCGGCAGCAACCCATCGAGACAACCGGCGGGCGCGGGCGGTCGGACTGGACTTCACGGGCGTCCCCCTGGACGTTGCGGGTGCCGTCACGCGGCGACGAGCGATCGTAGTGGCGCGCCGATGGTGGCCGCCCAGACGTACTCGGCACGCAGGTCCGCCCACGCGCGTGCTGCGGTGCCGGGTTCGATGTCCGATCATCGTGGGACGACGGGCCAGACTGCCTGGCCGTGGCCCCCTCCGACGCCTCCTCCGAGCCGATCCGCGTGGCCGTCGTCGGCCTCGGGATCGGGCGCATGCACGTGCTGTCTTACAAGGAGCTGCGGCGCTCCTACCGCGTCGTCGCCGTGTGCGACGTCGATGCCGAGCGGGCCAGCGAGGTGGCGGGCTGGCTGCGGGACGTCAGGGCCGAGACCGACATCGAAGCCGTGCTCGGCGCCGACGATGTCGATGTGGTCGATCTGTGCACGCCTCCCGCCCAGCACCGCGAGCAGATCGAACGGTGCCTTCGGGCGGGCAAGGACGTGATCTGCGAGAAGCCCCTCGTCGGATCGGTGCGCGAGGTCGACGAGGTGGCCGCCATCGCAGCGGAGACCGGTGGGACGGTCATGCCCATCCTCCAGTACCGCTTCGGCGGCGGCGTGCAGAAGCTGCGGCACCTGGTCGACGCCGATCTGGCCGGGCGGGCCTACGTGGCCAACATCGACGTGGCCTGGCGGCGCGGTGCCGACTACTACGCCGTGCCGTGGCGTGGCCGGTGGGACACCGAGCTCGGTGGCGTGCTGCTCTCCCATGCCGTCCACGCCCTCGACATGGCCCTGTTCATCCTCGGGCCCCCGGCCGGTGTGTGGGCCCGGACCGCCACCCTCGTCAACGACATCGAGGTCGAGGACTCCGCTGCGGTCACCCTCCGGTTCCGTTCCGGGGCCCTGGCAACCTTGTCGGCCACCCTCGGCTCGGTGGCCGAGATCTCCCGGCACCGGTTCACCTTCGAGCACCTGTCGGCCGAGTCCGGTACCGAGCCGTACACCAACAGCGCCGATCCCTGGGACATCACCGTCGCCGACCCCGACCACCAGGGCCGAGTCGACGACGCCCTCGCTGAGCTTCCGGCTCAGGGCGAGGACTACATCGGCCAGCTCGAGCGCTACGCCCTCACCCGCGTTGCCGGCGACCCTCCGCCGGTCACCCTCGCCGACGCTCGCACCCTGCTGGAGGTCGTCACCGCCATGTACGTCTCGTCCCGAGAGGACCGCGAGGTGGCGTTGCCCCTCGGCCCCGACGACCCGGCCCTGGAAGGGTGGCAGCCATGATCGCCGCTCCCCACCAACTCAGCACGAGTGTGCGCGCTCAGCGCGCACTTCCGTGCCGGGTTCGCGTGACGGGCGAGGGGTGGCGGCCGTGAGCGGCGAGACGACCGTCGAACACGGCGACGGCACCGTCACCCTGGGCGAGGCGTGGACCTACCACTGGGGCGACCGGCGGCGCCCGCACATCCACCCACTGCGCTCGCCAGCGGGGCACGTCCTCAGCCGCGACGCGCCGGAGGACCACTTCTGGCACCACGGTTTGTGGTTCACCATCAAGTTCCTCGACGAGGACAACTTCTGGGAGGAGATGCCGCCCTACGGCGTGCTGCGCCACGACGGCCCGCCGGAGATCGTCACCGCCGTGGGAGGGGTGGTCTCGGTTCGGGGGACCCTGCGCTGGACCCGGCCCGACCGTGAGACCGTCGCCGTCGTCGAGCAGCGGACGCTCACCCACGTGCCGCTGGGGCCAGATGCCTACGCCATCGACCTCGACACCACGCTGGTGCCGACAGCCGACACCCGCTTCGACCGGACGCCGTTCACCACGTGGGGCGGCTACGGCGGGCTGGCCCTGCGGGGAGCGGGGGACTGGACCGACACGCGCCTGCTGATCGACGACGGCTCGACCCATGACCGGGTGCTGGGTGTGTCGTCACGATGGTGCGACCTGACCGGCACCCCGCCCGGTGGGGGGCCGACGCCTGTCGGGGTGGCGATGCTCGACCACCCCGGCAACCGTCGCCACCCGGTGCCGTTCTACGCCAGCACCCGAGCCGCCACCTACGGCGACGAGGGCTGGTCGAACTTCCTCAACGCCGCGTTCCTTTGGCACGACGGCCTCGACGTGGCCGCCGGCGAGGAGCTCCGGGTGCGAGAGCGAGTCATCGTCCACGACGACGAGTGGGAGGCCGGACGCCTCGACGCCGCTTGGGCGGATCTCCACGAGGGTGCCGGGTGACGAGCGCTGGTCCGGCGGACGAAGCCGAAGCGGTCCTCGGTGGTCACCGAGCCCCGACTGGGGCGCCGCCGTTCCCCGGCGGCATAGCCGTGTCGCACCTGCTGGTGTACTCGTCGGTTGCCTCCGACGGGCTGCCGGGCGGCACACCGCACCTCCACACCGCCTGCACCGAGTCCTACGCCGTGATCGGTGGCGCAGGTCGGGTCCTGACGGTCGGGACCGACGGCGTGCGCACCACGCCGATCGGGGCGGGGTCGTTCGTCTGGTTCACGCCAGGCACCGTCCATCGCCTCGTCAACGACTCGGGCGACCTCGAGATCCTGGTGCTGATGCAGAACGCCGGGCTCCCCGAGGCCGGCGACATGGTGATCACGTTCCCCGACGAGGTCTTGGCCGACCCCGACCACTACGCCGCGGCGGCGACCCTGCCCGATGCGTCGATCACCACCGCCGGCGACGACGCCCCTGTACGGGCTCGGCGCGAGCTGGCCGTCGAGGGCTACGAGGCTCTGGTCGCGGGCGGACCCGACGCCCTGGATCGGCTGCACCGCCGGGCGGTGGCCCTGGTGCAGCCCAGGGTTGCCGGATGGCGCTCGGTCTGGCAAGAGGGCCCGATGGCCGCCGCCGAGGTGACCGGCGATCACCTGGCGGCCCTGGCCGGCGGCGATCCCGCCCATCTCACCGACGCCGGCGTGTGGGCCCTGCCCCCGCCTCCCGCCGAACGCCGCCACGGTTGCTGCGGCACCCTCGGCATCGCCCTCTGGCGCTGACCTTGGCGCGAGGCCACCCCCCCTACGCCGCCGGATGCGACTTCAGGTGTGGAGGCGGTGACGACCGCCGCTACTTCCTCATGCTCCAACAGCCCACCGATTGGCGGCGGGTGGCCGGGCTGCTGGTCCAGCCGCTCGAGGCGGTCTACGGGGCCGCTCCCCACACCGAGCTCACCATCAAGGTCTTCGAGACCGGCCGGTAGGCGAAGCGGGCCCGTTCGCTCACCGGAGTGGTACCTCGGCACCGGCCTTCGCCGAGCGATGGGTACACATGTTCGCTAGACTGTACAGCCCCTATGGGCTTCAACAGCCCGGCGCAGCCGTGGTCCGAGATCGAACGCACGCTCTCGGGGCGTTCGCGACCCGGCGCCCACCGCGGCGTCCCCACCGACGGCGGCGACAGCCCGGCCTGGTCCCAGCAGCGTGGCTCCTACGAACCGCCAGCCGACCTGGTCGACCGGACCGACACGACCAGACGCCAGAAGAGCGGCGCCTACGCCGAGCTCCACTGCCGGTCGAACTTCAGCTTCCTGGAGGGCGCCTCCCACCCTGAGGAGCTGGTCGAGGAAGCCGCTCGCCTCGGCCTCGACGCCCTCGCCCTGACCGATCGTGACGGCTTCTACGGCGTGGTCCGCCAGGCCGAGGCCGCCGCTGCGGTGGGGGTGGCGACGGTCTTCGGGGCCGACCTGGGGCTGGTCGACCAGCCGGGGGCCGGCTCCGACCCCGGCCGGGTGGTGGTCCTGGCCACCGGCCCCGCCGGCTACGCCCGTCTGGCCCGCGCCGTCGCTCGAGGCCAGATGGCGGGGGAGAAGGGCGCTCCCCGCCTCACGCTGGCCGACCTGGCCACCATCGGCGGCACCGGTCGCCCGGGCGCGGGCTCCGCATCGTGTGACTGGGTCGTGCTCACCGGGGGGACCGACGGGGCGGTTCCCGCCGCCCTGCTCGCCGACGGCCCGACCGCAGCCCGGCGCCGGCTCGGTCCCCTCATCGACGCCTTCGGCCCCGACCACGTGCGGGTCGAGATCTGGGACCACGGCGACCCCATCGATGCCGCCCGCAACGACGCCCTTGTCGAGCTGGCCCTGCGCGCCGGTGTCGACGTGGTGGCCACCAACGACGTCCGATACGCCACCCCGGCCCGGCGCCGACTGGCCACCGCGGTGGCCGCCGTCCGCGAGCGCCGCGGCCTCGACGACCACGAGCCCTGGCTCCCAGCCGGGGCCACCGCCCACCTGCGCTCCGGTGTCGAGCAGGCCCGCCGCTTCGCCCGCTTCCCCGGCGTGGTCGCCGCCGCCGCCGCCCTCGGGCGCGACCTGGCCTTCGACCTACGTCTGGTCGCACCCAGGCTGCCCCCGTTCCCCAGCCCACCAGGCGCCGACGGCCAGCCCCAGGACGAGATGGCCTACCTCCGCCAGCTGGTCGAGCAGGGAGGTCGAGACCGCTACGGCCCTCGCCCGGCCTCCGGCCAGGCCAACAAGGCGTGGGACCAGATCGACCACGAGCTCGACCTCATCGAGGCCCTGGGCTTCGGTGGCTACTTCCTCGTGGTGTGGGACATCGTGCGCTTCTGTCGGGAGCGCGACATCTACTGCCAGGGTCGGGGCTCGGCCGCCAACTCGGCGGTCTGCTTCGCCCTCGGCATCACCGCCGCCGACGCCGTGGCCCTCGGACTGCTGTTCGAGCGGTTCCTGTCGCCTGAGCGCGACGGCCCACCCGACATCGACATCGACATCGAGTCGACCCGGCGCGAGGAGGTCATCCAGTACGTCTACGAGCGCCACGGTCGCGACCACTCGGCCCAGGTCGCCAACGTCATCTGCTACCGGGGCCGTTCGGCCATCCGCGACATGGCTCGGGCCCTCGGGTACGCCCCCGGCCAACAGGACGCCTGGGCCAAGCAGGTCGACCGCTGGGCCGGCCTCCAGCCCACCGGCAGCGGCCAGGTGCGGGGCCCCGGCGGCGTCCCGGCCGATGTCGACATCCCGCCGACGGTGCTGGAGCTGGCCCGGGAGATCACCGACGCCCCCCGTCACCTCGGCATCCACTCCGGCGGCATGGTGATCTGCGACCGACCGGTGGTCGAGGTCTGCCCCGTCGAGTGGGCCCGCATGGCCGATCGCAGCGTCCTGCAGTGGGACAAGGACGACTGCGCTGCGGTCGGCCTGGTGAAGTTCGACCTGCTCGGCCTGGGGATGCTCTCGGCCCTGCACCTGGCCGTAGACGCGGTGAGGGAGTGGTCCGGCCGCGAGGTCGACATCGCCCGGTTGCCCCAGGACCCCGAGGTCTACGCCATGTTGTGCCGGGCCGACTCCATTGGCGTGTTCCAGGTCGAGTCCCGGGCCCAGATGGCCACCCTGCCCCGCCTCAAGCCCCGGGTGTTCTACGACCTGGTGGTCGAGGTCGCCCTCATCCGACCCGGCCCGATCCAGGGCGGCTCGGTCCACCCCTACATCCGCCGTCGCAACGGCCAGGAGGCGGTCACCTACCCCCATCCGCTGTGCGAGCCGGCGCTGCGCAAGACCCTCGGCATCCCGCTGTTCCAGGAGCAGCTCATGCAGCTGGCCATCGACGTGGCCGGCTTCACCCCCGCCGAGTCCGACCGGCTCCGCCAGGCCATGGGCTCCAAGCGCAGCCAGCGCCGCATGGAGACGCTCCACGAGCGCTTCGGCCACGGCGCCCGGACTCGCGGTGTCGACGATGACGTCATCACCGAGCTGTGGGAGAAGCTGGCCGCCTTCGCCAACTACGGCTTCCCCGAGAGCCACTCGGTCAGCTTCGCCTACCTCGTCTACGCCTCGGCCTGGCTGAAGCGCCACGAACCGGCCGCCTTCTGCGCCGGGCTGCTCAACGCCCAGCCCATGGGCTTCTACTCGACCCACTCGCTGGTGCGCGACGCCCGTCGCCATGGCGTTGCCGTGCGCAGCCCCGACGTCAACGCGTCGGAAGCCGGGGCCACCCTCGAGGTCGACTGCGTCGATGCCGACTGCGGTCCCCGCACCCATCCCGGTGCCCCGCCGGAGGGGTGGGGGGTCGGCGGCCCGGCTGTGCGCCTGGGCATCGGCTCGGTGCGCGGCATCGGCGACGACCTAGCCGCCGCCATCGCCGCCGGACGGCCCTATGCCGACGCCGAGGACCTGGCCCGCCGCTCGGGTGCCTCCCTCGCCCAGCTCGAGGCCCTGGCCACCGCCGGCGCCCTCGGCTGCTTCGGGCCCGGCCGCCGGGCCGCGCTTTGGACCGTCGGCGCCGTGGCCCAGTCCCACCCTGACCGCCTGGCCGGCATCGTCACCGGCGCCGAGGCCCCGACGCTGCCCGGCATGAGCCCGGCCGAGGAGGCCTCGGCCGACCTGTGGTCCACCGGCATCAGCGCTGATGGCCACCCCACCCGCTTCATCCGCGCCGAGCTCGACGACCTCGGGGTGGTCACCGCCACCGCACTGACCACCCACCCCGTGGCCGACCCTGACCACCCGCCGAAGGTCCTCGTCGGCGGCGTGGTCACCCACCGCCAGCGCCCGGCCACCGCCGGCGGCACCATCTTCGTCAACCTCGAGGACGAGACCGGCCTGGTCAACGTGGTCGTCTCCAAGGGTTGCTGGGTTCATCATCGCCAGGTCGCGGCGTCGGCCCCAGCGCTGCTGGTCCGGGGCCGGCTGGAACGGGTCGAGGGCGTGGTCAACGTCATCGCCGAGCGCCTCTGGGCTCTCGACCTGGTCACCCCCTCGCGCAGCCGAGACTTCCGCTGACCTGCCAACCGGTGTGGGCTGCCCGTCACCGGCGACGGGCGGTCCTCACCACTTCGATGGGGCACACGGTCGAGTCCGTCGGCGGAGGTTCACTAGGTTCGGGGGCCATGACCACCACCAATGGGCGCCGAGGCCTGCACCTGAGGTGGCGCGGTGGCGCCTGACAAGGAGGCGGCCAAGCGACGCCGCCAGGCCCGCAACCGCCAGGAGCGTGTCTCGCGCCAGAAGCGCATCGAGGGGGCGCGCCGCTCCGAGGCCGCTCGCCCGGCCCGCACCGCGGAGGAGGTCCCGTCGCGAGCGCGGGCCCGATCGAGCCGAGGCTCGTCGGGTCGCACGTCGTCGGCGAGCGGTGCCGCCGGCGGAGGACTGTTCGGCAAGCTGTTCCCGCCCCGTCCCGACGCCCCGGCTCGCAGCGGCGGGGGCCGACCCTCCCGGGCCCAGCCGGTGCGCTCGACGGTGGTCGAGGTCGACGACGCCAGCGGACCCAGGGGCGCGCTGCTCCGCCTCATGGCCCAGCCCGGCGGGCGGGCCACCCTCATGGCGGTGTTCTTCGCGATCGCCGCCGGGGTCGCCCTGCTGGTCCTGCCCATCGTCCCCGTTGCCCCTGCTGGTGCCGTCGAGCACTACGGGCGCACGGTCGTGCGGGCCTCGACCGACGACGCTGGCGACCGCCGCGACCTGCTCGACGACTACGACGGCGCTGACCCCGTCTCCGGCGAGACGGTGACCCTGCTCGACGCCGCGGGTCCGGCGGTCGCTGCGCTCTTCGCCCTCGTCCCCATACTCATCGCCGCGGTGGCCGTCCGGTCGCTGACCAAGCCGACGCGCAGCCGCACCCTGCTCATCTCGGCCGGGGCCGCCGCCCTGTTCTCCTTCGTCGGCGGAGGCGGGATCTTCACGCTGCCGAGCGTGATGGCCCTCGGCTTCGCCGCCTACCGCTCCCGCAAGGCCGACGCCCGTGCGGCCGCAGCGGTCACCGCCGACGCCTGAGGTCCGCCCGCGCAGAGGTTCGGGGTTGACGGAGCGCGGGTCGAGGAGGAAGGTGACAGCAGGCACAGAGCAGCGATGGCGCCGTCGCTGCCCGACCTTGAAAACCGAGGGTTGCGACCGTCGCCCGTTCGTTTCGAGGGACCCACGGATGCGTTCGGAGCGCATCGTCGACGAGGAGGATCCACCTGCCGGGACCGCCGGCCCCTCGTCGCCGACGATGCCTCAGAGACCACCGGGACCTTCCGCACCGACGCCGGAGCGCCGGTCCAGCCTGTCGACGAGACACCCCCGGTGCACCTGCTCCGGGGGTGTCTCGCGCTCGCCCCTCTAGGGTTGCTCGGCCATGACCAACCGCTCCGAGGCCGTGGTGCCGCGCTGCATCGTCAGCATTCACGCTCACCCTGACGATGAGGCCTCCAAGGGGGCCGGCACCGTCCACCGCTACCACCAGGCTGGGGTCCGCACGGTGCTGGTGTGTTGCACCGGGGGCGAGGCCGGCGACATCCTCAACCCTGCCCTCGACACCCCCGAGGTGCGGGGTCGCCTGCCCGAGGTCCGCCTCGAGGAGCTGGCCCGGTCGGCCGAGATCATCGGCTACGACGAGGTCGTCATGCTCGGCTACCGCGACTCGGGCATGCCCGACTCCGCCGAGAACGCCGATCCGGGGTGCTTCGCCCGGGCTCCCCTCGACGAGGCCGTGGGGCGGCTGGTGGCCATCCTCCGTCGGGAGCGGCCCCAGGTCGTCCTCACCTACGGCGACGACCAGTCCGGCTACCCGCACCCTGATCACCTCCAAGTACACGACGTGACGATGGCTGCCGTGCCGGCCGCAGCCGACCCTGACCGCTACCCGGAGGCGGGCGAGCCCTGGGCCGTGGCCAAGGTCTACTGGTCGGTGTGGTCCCGGGTCCGGCTACAGGCGACCCACCAGGCCTTCCTCGACGCCGGCCTCGAGTCGCCCTACTCCGAGGAGTGGTTCGATCGAGCGTCGCAGGATCATCGCATCACCACCAGCATCGACGTCGACGGCCTGTACGCCGTGAAGTCCGCGGCGCTGCGGGCCCACGCCACCCAGGTCGACCCGACCTCGCCGTTCTGGTTCGGCCTCCCCGAGGACGTGGCCCAGTCGATCCACCCCTTCGAGGACTACATACGCGCCACCTCGACCGTCGACGCCCCCCAGCCCGAGACCGACCTGTTCGCCGGGCTCTCCTGACCGCGCCGTCGGCACGGCGTCGCGGTCGCCGGTAGGGTCCTGCGCCGTCCGGGTGTCGACGAGAGGTTCCCTCATCATGGCGAAGTACCTGTCCCAGGAGTGGCTCGACCTGCAGCGGGAGCTGGCCCAGGACTTCCCGGAGCGACCAGGGGCGACGGCGCGGATGCAGTACGTCGTGACCGGTGCTCCTGAAGGCGACGTCCGCTACTTCACCGTGATCGACAACGGGAAGATGCTCGAGAACACGCTCGGTACCGACGATCAGGCCGAGTTCACGCTCACCACCACCTACGACGACTCGGTGAAGATCCTCAAGGGCGATCTCGACGCCAACGCCGCCTTCATGCAGGGCCGCATGAAGGTCACCGGCAACATGGGCAAGCTGATGTCGCTAATGCCGCTGACCCAGAGCCCCGACTACAAGGCCATCCAGACCAAGGTCGCCGAGCAGACTGAGTACTGAACGGCGGGACCGCGGAGATCAGGCGGCGCGCTGGAGGTCGCGGAGGACACGAAAGCCGACGAGGTGCGCGCCGGCCTCGGTCAGGGCGGCACGGAGGTCGTCGTCGTCGCACATCAGCTGCAGGTCATCGACCCGGCCCTCCCAGTCGGGGGCGAAGGCGCGCAGCTCGGGGGTGTCCATGGCAGGGTGGACGTACAGCTCGGTGACACCCGGGCGCAGCGAGTCGACCGCCGCCTCGATCGATGCTCGACTCCCGACTCCGCCACTGACGTAGACGAAGTGGTCGGGGAACAGCACTCCGGCCTCGGTCGTGAGGGAGCGGAAGGGAAAACCGACGAGCGACTCGGTCGAGGCCCCCGACAGCCGCAGCGGCAGGCCGAAGTCGACGGCCAGCTCCAGGTAGACGTCGAAGAACTCCGGCTTGAGCTGGAGCGTGCCCATGTGGCTGTCGAGGTGGGTGACGTCGAAGCCCCACAGGATGGCCCGCTCGACCTGGGCGGTCAGCTCCCGGCGCACCTCGTCGAGATCCGCGTGGTCCCACACGTCGGCGACGGTGCGGGGGAAGCCCCCGTCGCCGTCGAGCAGCGACGGGGCCCGGGTGATGGGCCCCCAGCGGTAGAGGTCGTACTCGGCGTTGAGCGTCAGGTGGACGCCCACGTCCTCGCCCCGGTACCGGGAGGCGGCCTCCCGAGCCCACGGGGCCGGCACCATGAGCGTGGCGCTGGTGGCCAGACCGTCGCGAAGGCACTGGTAGACGCCCTGGTTGGCGGCCTGGCTGGAGCCCAGGTCGTCGCAGTTGACGACCACGATCCGGTCTTCGGCGCGGTACCCGAGGCGCTCGGCCAGGCTGGTCACCGTGGTGACGATACCGATCGGTCCCGGCGATCTGTCGCAGCCCGGTCTGATCGGGCGTACCCCTGCGCTCCCGCGGTGCAGGGCCAGGACCGATCGCAGGCCGGCTCAGCTGGTCGCCAGCGGACAGGCACCCCACAGACCGAGCCCGGCAGCGCGCGCCTCCGATGCGGCTCGGGCCAGCTCGGCCCGGTGGGCGTCGTTGGGGGCGATGGACAGGGTGCGGGCGTAGCCGTCGGCCAGGAGGGCCCGGTTCACGAACAGGCCGTCGCGGTCGCGGATCAGGTAGACGAGCAGCCGCCCGTAGCGGTCCCGTATCTCGACATCGCGGGTGATGCGGACCTCGGTGCCGGTGGGCAGCAGCTCCTTGGTCCGCGCTGATGCCTCGGGCCCGTAGCAGTCGACCGGCGCCCCGGGCTTGACGGTCTCGGGCGTGTCGATGCCAAGCAGGCGCGCTGTCTCGGCGTGGTTGTCGACTCGCAGCTCGACGGTGTCGCCGTCGACGACCCCGACCACGGTGGCTCGGCCGGGTGATGCGCCGGGGTCGGGCGCGAGGACGGCACACGAGCCGAGCGCGGTGGCGATCAGCGCACCGAAGCCAAGGGCCGCGCCAGCGGCGAACGGACGGCGGCGATGGTGGAAGGTCACTGACGCCCTCCACGGAGGATGGGTCGGACAGGCAGGGCGGCGGCGATGGCCACGATCCGGATCGTCGTCCGTCTGGGCTGATGACCGGACCGGACTGGCTGTCGGGCCCGAGCCGGGGTTCAGCCGCCGATCTTGCTGCGCCCCTTGCGGCCGAGGCTGGCGCTCTTGTTGGTCGCCTTGCGCGAGGTACCGAACTGCTTCGAGAGCAGGCGGCCGAGGAACCCGGGCGCCTTGCCTCCCGTTCGCTGGCCCGCCCCGAGGGCGCTGTCGACTCCCTTCTGCGGGTGTCGGGACAGGCGGGGCACGAGGAACCCGAGGGCCAACAAGACGATGCAGACGACGACGATGATGGCGATGGTCATGGGCGGGCAGCCGATCGAGACGGGACGGGACGGGGAGGAGGGTGAGCCTACGGGTGGCGGTGGGGGTCAGGCGGCGTGGCGGCGGCGGTCGTTGCCGGGCTCGTCGTGGCTTGCGACCCGGACCCGGGCCTGGGCCACCGCGGCCCGGGCCCGGGCCAGGCCCCGCCGTCCGCTCTCGATGGTGTGGTGGTCTAGGCGCCAGTCGTCGGCGGTGGGGGGAGGAGGGAGAAGGTCGAGCTGCCGTGCCATGTGCCCAGTATGCGGAGGGGGTGTGACAGCGAAACGTCCGCCCTGGTCAGACGCCGCTTTCCATGGCGAGGGTCAGATCGGGGCGCCGGGGGCAGCGAGCGGCCACGGGGCCTCACGCTCGACGACGGCGGCCAGGTCGAGCAGCAGCGCGTCGGTGTGGTGGCGGCCCATGATCTGCATCCCGACCGGCAGTCCGGCGAGCGGTTCGACGGGGACCGAGATGGCGGGGTGGCCGCCGATGTTGGCCGGGATCGTGAGGGCCCCGTTGTTGCCCAGTTCGACCCGCTCACCGTCGACCCGTGTGTTGGTGCTGATGTGGGCGGGGAAGGCCACGTCGGGGTTGGTGGCGCTTATGACGAAGTCGACGTGGTCGAAGACGTCGGCCATGGCCTCGTTGGCCATGGTCCGGGCCGCCTCGCCCCGCCCGGCGGTCACGAGGTCGACCGAGCCCTCGGCCATCTCCAGACCGAAGGCGATCTCGGGGGTGAGCTGCTCCTTGCAGTCGGGCCAGAGGTCGCCCAGCTCCATGCGCAGCCCGATCAGGTTGGCCATGGCCCAGGCGATGTCGAGCGCCGGCAGGGCGACGGTGATGTCGACCACCTCGAGACCGGCGTCGCGGGCCAGGGCCTCGCCGGCGGCCACCACCCGGTCCCGCACCCCGTCGGCGACCACGGCGGCGCCGAGGGTGGGCGAGATGGCCACCTTCCGCCCCGACAGGTGGTGGGTTCCGAGGTCGCGCTCCCACCCCTCTACGCGCGGGAGGGAGTAGGGGTCGCGGGAGTCGTAGCCGGAGCAGACGTCGTACCAGCGGCACACGTCGCGCACCGATCGAGCCAGGCAACCGATCACGACGGTCATCGGATGGATCAAGGTGCGTGGGCCCCGGGGGATGCGCCCGGCGGTGCCCTTCATCCCGACGAGCCCGTTGAAGCCGGCCGGGATCCGTATCGAGCCGCCGCCGTCACCGCCGCTGGCGATGGGCACGAGCCCTCCGGCCACCGCCGCCGCTGACCCGCCCGAGGACCCGCCGGCGGTCTGCCCGTGCTGCCAAGGGTTGTGGGTGATGCCGTTCTCCTTGGTGACGGAGATGTTCAGGCCGCCGAACTCGCTGGCCGTCGTCTGGCCCACGAGCGCAGCCCCACCGACGCGACGGAGGCGGTCGACCATGGTGCCGGTGCGGTCGGCGACACGGCCGGCGAACACGAGCGAGGCCTGCGTGTCGGGCCAGCCCTCGACGGCGTCGAGCTCCTTGATGGCGGTGGGGACGCCGCCGAACGGCAGCGACACCTCTGCGGCGGCGGCCTCCGCTCGGGCCCGCTCGGGGTCGAGGAAGGAGAAGCTGTTGAGCTCCGAGGCCTCGATGGCGGCCAGGACGCTCTCCATCTCCTCGGACGGGGAGCGCTCACCGGCGCGGAAGGCGTCGACGAGCGAGCAAGCGTCGCCGGACCACGGGGCGTCAGTCATCGGTAGCCCTCCTCACATCGTCGGGAACTGGATGCGCGCCCGGTGTGCGGAGACGGGATCGAGCAGGTCGCGCACGAGGTCGCGGTGGGCGGGGTGCTCGAGGTAGGTCTGCAGGGCCTCGGGCGCTGTGAACCGGGCCATGACCGCGAGGTCGTAGTTGCCGTCGACCAGTCCCATGTCGCGCCCGACCGTGTAGCTCTGGATCTCGGGGATCTGCTCGGGGAGCCGGCCCAGCCCGTCGAGCAGCGCGTCCACCGCGCCCGGGTCTACGCCGTCGCGAAGCTTGATCAGCACGACGTGGGTCAGCACGGCGTGACCGTAGCCCGCTGCCTCGGCCCCGACTCCCGGGCCCTACTGCAGCCCCCGGCTCGCGCCTCCGTCGACGGGGATCGCCGCCCCGGTGAGGAACCGGGCCGACGTCGAGCACAGGAAGGCGACGACGCGACCGAAGTCCTCGGCTTGGCCGACGGTCCGGACCGGGATGTTCTCGGCCACCGCCGCGATGTCGTCAGGGTCATGGCCGTGCAGCTGGCGGAAGCGGGCCGTGGCGTGGATGCCGGGCTGCACCGAGTTGACCGTCACCCCGTGCTCGGCGATCTCGAGGGCGAGGGTCTTCAGGAAACCGGTGGCACCGGCCCGGGCCGTGTTGGACAGGATCAGGGTGGGGATGGGCTGGCGCGCCGACGCGGAGGTGATGGCCACGACGCGGCCCCAACGCCGGTCCGCCATCGGCGGGACGGCCGCCTGGCACATGGCGACCGTCGAGAGCAGGTTGAGCTGCAGGGCCGGGATGTAGGCCTCGAGCGGCGTGCTGGCGAAGGTGCCCGACGGTGGCCCACCGGCATTGGCCACGAGGATGTCGACCTGCCCCAGCGCGGCCGTCGCCTGGGCAACGAAGTCGGTGGCCCCGTCGGGGGTCGACACGTCGGCGACGACGCCGATGGCACCCTCGCCCACCTCGGCGACGGCCTCGTCGATCCGGGCCTGGCGGCGGCCACAGATCGCCACCGTGACCCCCTCCCGGGCCAGGGCCTTGGCTGCGGCCAGTCCCAGGCCGGAGGACGCGGCGGCGACTGCGGCGGTCCGCCCGGACAGGCCGAGATCCATGACCGGTGACAGTACCCGCCGACTCGTCTCCTAGGGTCGCCGGCCATGCATCCGAAGCCCTTCTTCGGCTTGGAGGGCACCCACAACCCGCACCGTTGGTACCTGCCGGTCGAGCCGCACCTGTGCACCTGGCACGGGTTCCTGTTCGGCGGGTGCGGGCTGGGCGCGGCGATCGAGGCCATGGAACGCACGACCGGTCGTCCCCTGGTGTGGGCCACTGCGCAGTACCTCTCCTACGCCCGACCACCGTCGGTCATGGACATCGACGTGACCGTGCCGGTCGAGGGCCGGTCGGTCAGCCAGGCCCGGGCCGTCGCCAGGGTGGGCGACACCGAGATCCTCACCGTCCAGGCCGCCCTCGGCCAGCGCGACCTCGAGCTGCAGGGCCAGTTCGTCACCATGCCCGACGTCCCGTCTCCGGAGGACTGCCCCGAGCGCCTCGCCCGCTTCGACGAGCACGGCGACCGCGACACGATCATGCGACGCATCGACCTGCGACTGGCTTTAGGCCGCCAGACAGACAACCTCGACGGCAACGTGCTCGCTGACGGCCGGTCGGCGCTGTGGGCCCGCATGGAAGACCTGCCTGACACCACCGCAGCCAAGCTCGGCGTCCTCGGCGACTACGTCCCGTTCGGCACCAGCCAGGCCTTCGGTCGCCAGGTCGGCGGCAACAGCCTCGACAACACCCTGCGAGTGGTGCGGCTGGCCCCGAGCGAGTGGGTGCTGGTCGACATCGAGATGCACGCCCTCGACAGGGGCTTCGGCCACGGCCTGGTGCACCTCTGGGCCTCCGACGGCACCCTCCTGGCGACAGCCAGCCAGTCCACCATCGCCCGGGAGTGGACCAGCCCTCGGTAGCGAGACCCCCCGATCCCCCGAACTCGGCACCGCAGCACGCGCATTGGCGGACCTACGGTGCCGAGAAGGCTTCGTGGGCTGGAGCCGGCCTACGCTCCGACGATGGCCCTACCCCCTCCCTCCGCTGATCGCACGTGCCTGGTGACCGGGGCGTCCTCGGGCATCGGGGCCGAGATCGCCCGGGAGCTGGCCCGACGGGGGAGAGGTGTGACCCTCGTGGCCCGACGCAAGGAGAAGCTCGAGGACCTGGCCACCGAGCTGGCCGGTGCCCACGGGGTGCGCACCGAGGTCGTCGCCGCGGACCTGGCCGACGCCGAGAGCCGGGCTCGCCTGGCCGACGATGTGGGCGACCGGGGCCTCACCATCGATGTCCTGGTCAACAACGCAGGGCTGTCGACCACCGGCCCTGTCCACCGCAGCGATCCCGATGCCGAGCTGCGGATGCTGCGGGTCGACGTCGAGGCCGTGGTCGACCTGTGCAGCCGGGTGCTGCCGGGCATGGTCACCCGGGGGGAGGGAGCCGTCCTCAACGTGGCCTCGACGGCCGCCTTCCAGCCACTGCCCGGCCAGGCCGGGTACGGCGGGTGCAAGGCCTTCGTCCTGGCCTACACCCAGGCCATCCACACCGAGCTCCGAGGCACCGGGGTCACGGCCACCGCGCTGTGCCCGGGCCCGGTCGACACCGGGTTCGGTGAGGCGGCCGGTTTCGACGCGGCCGACGCCGAGGCGGCCCTGCCCGCGTTCATGTGGGAGCAGGCGGCCGACGTGGCCCGGGTGGGCGTCGAGGGCATGGACCGCGGTCGCGCCGTCGTCATCCCGGGCGTGGCCAACGCCATCGGCGCCTACGCCGGGCACCTCACGCCCAAGTCCCTGCTGCTTCCCCTGCTGGCCCGCCAGCACCCCGCCCTGAAGTCACGCTGACCCGGTGGCCGCCCTCAACGGCGGCTTGGCATCAGATGTAGACGAGGCGCAGCGAGTCGGTGGCCACGCCCCGGTAGTCGGGCGAGCCTGACAGGACGGCCACCAGGTCGCCGCTGCGCACGTGGCCCTCGTCGCGGGCGATGTCGATGGCGGCCCGCACCTGACGGGTGGCGTCGAAGGGGCCCGGCAGGGGGACGGGCGTGACGCCCCACGACAGGGTGAGCTGGCGAAGCGTCCGGGGGTCGGTGGAGAAGCCGATGATCGGGGCCCGCGGTCGGTAGCGGGCGATCGATCGCACGGTGAAGCCGGTGCGGGTGATGCAGAGGATCGACGTCGCTCCGCTCTCCGACGCCGCTCGCCACGCCGCGTTGGTCATCGAGTTGGTCACCACGTCGTCGGCCGTGGAGCGGTGGGCCCGGTTGAGGCGCTGGACCTTGGCCGCCCAACCGTCGTCGTCGAACTCCTCATCGGCGCGTCGGGCGATGCTGGCCATGGTGGCGATGGCCAGGACCGGGTCGTGTCCGATGGCGGTCTCGCCCGAGAGCATCACCGCACTCGACCCGTCGAACACAGCGTTGGCGATGTCGGAGGTCTCCGCGCGCGTCGGCGTGGGGGCCGTCACCATCGACTCCAGCATCTGCGTCGCGGTGATGGCCGGCTTACCGAGCGCGATGCAGCGGTGCAGGATCCGCTTCTGCAGGTGCGGGAGCTCCTCGAGCGGCATCTCGGCCCCGAGGTCACCGCGGGCCACCATCACGGCCCCGGCGGCGTCGATGATCCCGTCGAGGTTCTCGACCGCCGCCCGGGTCTCGATCTTGGCGATGACCATGGGTCCGGCGGGGTGGGGCTCGGTGCCGACGCGGCGGATGTCGTGGGCCGAGCGCACGAAGGAGACGGCCACCATGTCAGCGCCCTCGGTGACGAACGCGTCGAGCAGGTGCAGGTCGTGCGGGGTCGGGGTCGGGAGGCGCAGGCGCTCCGACGGGATGTGGACACCGGGGCGGCCCTGGAGCAGGCCGCCGTGGGTCACCCGGGCCCGCAGGACGTCGATGGCGGCGTCGACGACCTCGACCACGACCGAACCGTCACCGAAGGTCAGGCGATCACCGGCGTGCATGTCGCGCAGCAGTCCTTCGTGGTCGACGTGGACCCGCTCGGCGGTGCTGGGATCGTCGCCGACGCCGAGGTCGAGCTCCTCGCCGACGATCAGGCGGGAGCCGCCCTCGGGGAACGACCCGGCTCGCACCTTGGGGCCGGGGAGGTCGACGAGGATGCCGAGGGGACGCCCGGTCGACTCCTCGACCCGGCGCAGCCTGCGGTAGCGCTCGATGGCGTCGTCGAGGGAGCCGTGGGACAGGTTGATGCGGATGACGTCGGCGCCGGCCTCGACCATGTCCTTGAGCGTCGCCTCGGACTCCGAGGCCGGACCCATTGTGGCGATGATCTTCGTCCGTCGGCTCACCCGCCCCAGTATGACGATGCAAGCGTCAACTTTGGGCGAGTTCTGGCCGCCACGGTGGAACTCGCACAAAGTTCGGCTGGAGGACGCCCTCAGGGCAATCGGCTGAACCAGAGGAGCGACAGGGCCGAGCTGGCCAGGAGCACGCCCAGCCCCAGCCCCACGAACCACAGGCCGATCTCGTTGAACTCGATGGTGAAACCGACCGACGAGCCGATGTTGCGGTACACCTCGCGCAGCTCGCTCTCGGTGGCGGCCGTGTAGGCCTTGCCGCCGGTGGCGTCGGCGACGCGCTCGAGCGCTTCGCGGTCGACGTCGACGGGGATCGGGGCCGGCTCGTTGGGCAGGACGATCACGCCGTTGTCGGTGCCGAGGGCGATGGTGTTGACCGGCACCCCGGCCTCCTTGGCTGCGGCCGCCCCCACCGAGTCCGGGCGGCCCACCGTCGTCTTGCCGTCGGACATCAACACGATGCGGGCCGGCACGTCCTCGTTCTCCGCGTCCCCCTCCGCGGTCGGGGCCTGGCGGATCGCCTGCAGCGACGTGAAGATTCCCTCGCCTATCGCCGTGCGCTCCTCGAGCTGGAGGCGGTCGAGGGCTTGGCGCACGCGGAGGCGGTCGGTCGTGGGCGGCACCTGGATCGTGCCCGTGCCGTTGAAGCTGACCAGCCCGACGTTGATCGCAGGGGGGACGATGTCGAGGAACGTCTTGGCCGCCCGCTGGGCGGCGACGAGGCGGTCGGGCGGGACGTCCTCGGCCATCATCGACAGCGACGTGTCGATGGCCAAGATGATGGTGGCTCGCTCGCGAGGGACCTTCTCCTCGCGCGCCGGGCGGGCTAAGGCGACCACCAGCGATGACAGGGCGGCGATGAGCAGGAGGGCGGGGATGTGGCGCCGCCAGCCCGGGGACTTCGGGGCGATGCTCTGGAGGAGGTCGAGGTTGGTGAAGCGAACCGCGTAGGTGCGGCGCCGCTTCTGGAGGATCACGTACACCGCGGCCACGACGGCCACGACGAGCAGCAGCCACAGGCGGCTGGGGGCCAGGTAGGTGATGGCCAGGGTCATGCGGGGCTCATGCCGTGGTCCGGGGGGCGCGGTGGCGACCGCGCTCGCGTCGCTCGGCGACGAAGTGGACGATGTCGAGCAGCCAGTCGCGATCGGTGCGGAGCTGGAGGTGGTCGGCGCCGGCTCGGCGGATGGCCTCGGCGATCGCGGCCCGCTGGGCCGCAGCCGCCGCGGCGTAGCGCTCGCGCACCCTGGGCGTGGCCGTCTGCACCTCGAGCAGGTCGCCGGTGCGAGGGTCGACCAGGGACAGCACGCCCACCGAGGGCAGCTCGACCTCGCGGGGGTCGACGATCTCGATGCACAGCGTCTCGTGTCGAACGGCCAGCTGAGCCAGACGTCGTTGCCACAGCTCAGGCGGTTCGAGGAAGTCCGACACCACCGCCACCAGCCCACGCTTGCGGGCCACGCCGGCGAGGGTGAGCAGCGCGCCGCCCAGATCGGTGCGCCCCTGCGGGTGGCGGGCAGAGGTGACGAGACGGTGGAGCACCGCCATCAGATGATCCTTGCCACCCCGCGCCGGGACGATCTCACGACCCCCCGGCCCGGCCAGCACCGCCCCGATGCGGTTGCCGGTCCGGTGGGTCAGGAAGCCGACGGCGGCGGCGGCCGAGACGGCGAGGTCGCGCTTCTCGCAGAGCGCGGTGCCGAAGTCGAGGCTGGGGGAGTCGTCCGCGAGGATCCAGCACTCGAGCTCTCGGTCGGCGATCGTCTCCCGGACGTGGGGGTCGGTCATGCGGGCGGTGACGTTCCAGTCGATGCGGCGCACGTCGTCGCCGGGTGCGTAGATGCGCGTCTCGCCCTGCTCGGAGCCGTGGCCCGGCACCAGACCCAGGTACTCGCCGTGGAGCAGGCCGTCGAGACGGCGGCGAACGACCAGGTCGAGTCGGCGCAGCACCTCGGTCGGGTCGCTCCCGGCGACCCGGGGAGCGACGTTGGCCGGCGGCGCCACTAGGCGCTGCGCTCGCCGTCAGCGGGTGGCCACCCGGAGACCGGCTGGGTGGGATCGGGACCGGGTCGGGCCGGGTCGCTCGGGCCCCACGGTGAGGAGTCGGTGGGGTCTTCCTCCGCCGCCCCTCCGGCGGGGAACGGACCGGCCTCGGTCGTGGTGGCCGGTCCCGCGCCCGGGCCGGCGTAGCCGGGGCCCGGCGGGCCGGCTCCGGGTTCCGACGCCGCCGGGGCGTACCGGTCGCCGCCGGGTGCCGCCGCCCATCCCGCTGGGCCACCGCTCGGGTCCGGCCCGTAGCCAGCCGGGGCCGGCCCCGCCGCCGGCGCCGGGTAGCCGCCGTAGCCGCCGGCCGGACTCGGTCCGTAGGCGCCGGTGCCGCCCACACCGGGCGCACCTGTGCTGGCTCTGGCCCCCACGTACGCGCTGTCGGGCCGGACCGTGGACGAGGCGCCGTAGGCGGGGACGGCGCTGGCGACCGGCGCCTGCCTCGGTGCGGGCACCGTCGACAGGACCCGGGCCAGGATCTGGTCGGCGTTGACACCCTGGGCCAGGGCCTCGTAGGACAGCACCAGGCGGTGGCGCATGACGTCGGGAGCGATGTCGAAGATGTCCTGGGGCACGACGTGGTCGCGGCCTCGCATGAGGGCGAGGGACCTCCCGGCTCGCACCAGGCCCAGGCTGGCCCTGGGCGAGCCCCCGAAGGCGACGAGCGGCTCGATGTCGGACAGGGCGTAGTTCGCCGGGTACCGGGTGGCCAGCACGAGGGTCACGGCGTAGTCGACGACGGCGCGGTCGACGCGGATGGCGTCGTGCGCGACCTGCAGGGCGATGAGCTCGTCGAGGGTGATCACCGACGTGGCCTCGGGAGGGGCCACGCCCATGCGGTAGACGATGTCGACCTCTTCGCCGGCCGTCGGGTAGTCGACGAGGACCTTCATCAAGAAGCGGTCGCGCTGGGCCTCAGGAAGGGTGTAGACGCCCTCGGACTCGATCGGGTTCTGGGTGGCCAGCACGAGGAACGGATCAGGAACCGGGAACGTCTTGCCTCCGATCGAGACCTGGCGCTCGGCCATCACCTCGAGCAGGGACGACTGCACCTTGGCCGGGGCCCGGTTGATCTCATCGGCGAGCAGGAAGTTGACGAACACCGGGCCCAGCTCGATGTCGAACTCCTCCCGGCTGGCCCGGAAGATCCGCGTGCCCATGACATCGGCGGGGAGGAGGTCGGGGGTGAACTGGATGCGAGCGAAGGTGCCGTTGACCGTGCGCGACAGCGTCTCGGCGGCGAGGGTCTTGGCCAGTCCGGGCACGCCCTCGAGCAGGCAGTGGCCCTTGGCCAGCAGGCACACGATGAGGCGCTCGATGGCCCGGTCCTGGCCGACGATGACCCGGCGGATCTCCGACTGCACACGGTCGAGGAGCCTGGCTGCCTCGGCTGGCGTGGGTGCGACCGGGGCCGGCGGGGCGGGCGTCGAGGCGTCGGCGGTGCTGTCGGGCATCTGTCCTCCGGGAAGGCCCCCGCCCGGCGCACGCCGGGGGGAGGGAAGGGCGATCTGGTCCGTGTGCAGGCTAGAGGGCCGTTCCGCAAGCCGTCCCGCGCCCAGAGGGGGCAGGGCTGCCCGTCGCGTGCCGGGGGTACCGTTCGCAGCGTGCGCCTGCTGGTCGTCGAGGACGAGGTCGACCTGGCCTCGGCCCTGGCTCGTGGCCTGCGGCGCGAGGGCTACGCCGTCGACGTCGCCCACGACGGCGGCCAGGCGGTCGAGCGGCTCCGCCTCACCCCCTACGACCTGGTCTGCCTCGACCTCAACCTGCCCGACACCGACGGTCTGACGATCTGTCGTCAGCTGCGGACCGACCCGGACCTGGCCCCGCCGTCCGACGAAGCCGCTCCTCGGGTCCTGATGCTGACCGCGCGCGATGGCGTCGGGGATCTCGTGGCCGGCCTGGACGGCGGGGCCGACGACTACCTCGTCAAGCCGTTCTCCTTCGGGGAGCTGGCCGCTCGGGTGCGGTCGCTCCTACGGCGCGATGCCGGGCGCACCGGCTCGGAGGTCCGGATCGGGCCGTTGCGTCTCGACGCAGCCCGGTTCGAGGCATGGCGGGCCGGTCGGGCCCTCGACCTGACGGCCAAGGAGTTCGCCCTCCTCCGCTACTTCATGGCTCACCCGGGTCAGGTGCTCTCCCAGGAACGCCTCCTGGAGCACGTCTGGGACGAGCACGCCGATCCGTTCACCAACACCGTGCGGGTGACGGTCGGCACCCTGCGACGAAAGATCCAGACCGGGGACGAGACACCGCTGATCGAGACCGTCGTCGGGCGGGGCTACCGCCTCCGCGAGGCCGACGAGCCCGAACCCGCCACCGGCGCCGCCGACGGAACCGACAGCCCGGCGGCCAGCGGCCGATGAGCCCTGTCACCAACCGGGCCTCGGCTGTCCCCGATCCGACACCCCGGACGGCCGAGGGAGGCGGGTCGACGTCGGCTCGCATGACCACGCCTCGCATCGAGCGCATGGCCCTGCGGCTGCCGGACTGGATGGGATCGATCCGGTTCCGCCTGACCGCCCTCTACTCCCTCGTCCTGTTCGGGTTGGCCGCCACGCTGGTCGCCGGGATCTACCTCGCCCTCGCCGCCCGTCTCGACGACGACCCGATGGCCACGGGCCGGCCGGGGTTCCGGGTCCAGACCCTGCCCGACCGCAGCCAGGTCATCTCGCCGGTCACGATCCGCGACCTCGAGACCTTCGAGGAGGGGGTCAACCGTCGGGCGCTGCAGCTCCTGCGCTCCTACAGCTTCGCTGCCCTCGGAGCCCTGTTCGTGGCCAGCCTGGTGGTCGGGTGGCTCGTCGCCGGGCGGGTGCTGGCCCCCATCGACCGCATCACCGCGGTGGCTCGCGACATCCAGGCCACCGACCTGTCGCGCCGCATCCACCTGAGGGGCCCGCCCGACGAGCTCAAGGACCTGGCCGACACGTTCGACGAGATGCTGGGGCGCCTGGACGAGGCGTTCGCACAGCAGCGCCGGTTCATCCAGGAGGCGTCCCACGAGCTGAGGAACCCGCTGGCCGTGATCCGTACCAACCTCGACGTGGCCCTGGCCGACCCCGATCCAACCGCGGAGGAGCTGCGCGCCACCGCTGAGGTGGTGAACCGCTCGGTGGCCCGCATGGGCGTCCTGGTCGACGACCTGCTGACCTACGCGCGCGAGGGAGCGCCGTCTCGGGAGATGGGACCTGTCGCCCTGGGCGCGGTGGTCGACGACACCGTGGCCGAGTTCGCCGCCCCCGCTTCGGCGAGAGGGCTGCGCCTGACCTGCGAGGTGCACGACGCCGAGGTGGGCGTCATCGGCGACCGGGTGGCCCTCCGCCAGGCGCTGGCCAACCTCCTCGCCAACGCGGTGCGGCTGGCGCCGCCGGGCAGCGAGGTCCGGGTCGCCACCTGCATCGACGGCGACCGGGCCGTCATCTCGGTCACCGACGAGGGCCCGGGGATCCCGGTCGCGCATCGCGAGCGGGTCTTCGAGCGCTTCTGGCGCGGCGACCAGCACCGGGCCCGGCAGGAGGGTCGCAGCGGTCTCGGCCTGGCCATCGTCGCCCAGATCGCCGAGGCCCACGGCGGCGCCGTCGACCTCGCCGGCAACGATCGGGGCGGATCGACCTTCACCCTCCGGCTCCCCCTCGTCGTCTCGGCGTCGAAGCCCGGCCCGACGTGAGTGCCTGACCGCCTACCTGCAGCGCATCCTCGAAGCGGGTGCCATTCGGACAACGGCAGGCGCGCGAATGCAACCCACTTCGCCGGTGGGGCCGGTGTCTGGCGCCGCCACTACCGTCGGCGGCTGTGAGCATCGTCATCATCAACGCAATCACCGTCCCCGCCGACAGCGGTGACGAGCTGGCACAGCGCTTCGCGGCCCGGGCCGGGGCGGTCGACGACCAGGAGGGCTTCGAGGGCTTCGAGCTGCTCAAGCCCACCGACGGACGGACCCAGTGGCTCGTGGTCACCCGCTGGCGTGACCAGGAGTCGTTCGAGGCGTGGATGGCGTCGCCGGCCTTCGGACACGGGCACCGCTCGGCTCAGGAGCGCTCCGGGGGTGACGCTCCTCCTCCGGTGTCGGTGTCGAGCGAGGTGTGGTCCTTCGAGCCGGCCGTCGCCGCCCCCGGCACCGATTAGACCCGTTGCTCCTGGCCTCGACCCTGGGTCCGATCCACACGGGGGGCGCGTGGGTGGTCGTCGTCGCCAACGCCGTGGCCGGTGTGTGGGCCCTGGCCGCTCACTGGCGCCCGGCCCTGAGGGTGCGGCCGCTGTGGTGGTTCACGATCGTGGCGGAGGTGGCGATCTTCGTCGAGGTGGCGGTCGGCGTGGCCTACCAGAACGCCGAGGGCATAGAGCCCACCGGGTTCCACACCCTCTACGGCTTCGCCTCGCTGTTCGCGGTGGCGATCATCTACTCCTACCGCACCCAGCTGCGGGACAAGACCTACCTGCTTTACGGCCTGGGCGGCCTGTTCCTGACGGGCATGGGCATCCGAGCCATGGTCCTCCACCGCTGAGCGCCATCCGGCCCCAGCAGCGTGGCCCTTACAGATGGACCACCGGACAGGTGACGGTGCGGGTGATGCCGGTGACCATCTGGACGCGGGACACGACCATCTTCCCGAGGTCATCGACGGAGTCGGCCTCGGCTCGGGCGATGACGTCGTAGCTGCCGGTAACACCCTCGGCGGAGGTGACGCCGTCGATGGCGTTGACCTCTTCGGCCACCTGGGCCGCCTTGCCCACCTCGGTCTGGATCAGGATGTAAGCGCTGACGGCCATCGCCGGCTCCTTCTGTCTGGGTGCCGGGATCGTAGCCATAGGCACTGACGCTCTCGCCCGGCGGCGCAGCGGAGACGCCACGTCAACTTGGGGTTGCCCAGGCAGGGATGGGGGCGGGAGGGTCGAACCTCGGCGGGGTGACCCCATCGAGATCGCTGCCCGCCACCATCGACGCCGAGCTGGACGAGGTCCTGAGCCTCCTGCCCGCCGTGGCCGTCATCCCCGAGTTGGCCGACAAGATGTTCTCCCGTCTCGTCGGCTGCCTCGTCGAGGCTGTGCTGCACGAGATCCGGGACCGCCACGACCGCGGCGAGCTGAGCCGCGCCGCGTATCTCACCGAGATCTGCTCGATGGTGGTCGAGCTCCAGGAGCGGGGTCTGCTCGGCGCCGGCTCGGTGCCCCGCCGCTGAGAGGTTCTCAGTCAGCCAGGCGCTTCTCGAGCTCACGGAGCTCGTCGGCCAGCTGCTCGGGGAGGCGCTCGCCGATGAACGCGAAGTGGTTCTCGATGAGGGGGATCTCACCGCGCCAGGCTTCGTTGTCCACGCTGAGCAGCTCGGAGACGGTGGCGTCGTCGACGTCGAGCCCGTCGACATCGAGTGACCCTGGGGCTGGCACTCGGCCGATGGCGGTGTCGACCGCGTCGGCGGTGCCGTCAAGGCGCTCGAAGACCCACTTCAGCACTCGGCTGTTCTCGCCGAACCCGGGCCACAGGAACGAGCCGTCTGTTCCCTTGCGGAACCAGTTGACCCAGAACAGGCGAGGGAGCTTGTCCGGATCGGTGGCCTGGCCGATGTCGAGCCAGTGCTGCATGTAGTCACCGGCGTTGTAGCCCATGAACGGCAGCATGGCGAAGGGGTCGAACCGGACCTCGCCGACGGTGCCGGCGGCCGCCGCGGTCTTCTCCGAGCTCATGATCGAGCCCAGGAACGTGCCGTGCTGCCAGCCGAAGGACTCCGTGACGAGCGGTACGTTGGTCGCTCGGCGCCCACCGAAGAGGATCGCCGAGATGGGCACTCCGGCGGGGTCCTCCCACTCCGGGGCGATGGAGGGGCATTGCGAGGCCGGGGCGGTGAAGCGGGCGTTGGGGTGGGCGGCAGGGGTGCTCGACTCCGGCGTCCACTCGTTGCCCTTCCAGTCGGTGAGGTGGGCCGGCACCTCCTCGGTGAGGCCCTCCCACCAGATGTCGCCGTCGTCGGTCTCGGCCACGTTGGTGAAGATGCAGTTGGCGTGCAAGGCGGCCAACGCGTTGGGGTTGGTCAGCTCGCCGGTGCCCGGGGCGACGCCGAAGAACCCGGCCTCGGGGTTGATGGCGCGCAGGCGCCCGTCGTCGCCGTGCTTCATCCACGCGATGTCGTCTCCGACGGTCTCACACTTCCAGCCGGGAAGGGTGGGGATGAGCATGGCCATGTTGGTCTTGCCGCAGGCCGACGGGAAGGCGGCCGCGATGTAGCGCTTGACGCCCTCAGGGTTGGTCACGCCGACGATGAGCATGTGCTCGGCCATCCAGCCCTCGTCTCGGGCCATCGTCGAGGCGATGCGCAGGGCGAAGCACTTCTTGCCGAGCAGGGCGTTGCCGCCGTACCCCGATCCGTAGGACCAGATCTCCCGGGTCTCGGGGAAGTGGCTGATGTACTTGTTCTCGGCGTCGCACGGCCAAGCCACGTCGGGCCGACCGTTGCCGTCGGTGTCGACGAGCGGGTAGCCGACGGAGTGGACGCAGGGCACCCAGTCGTCGTCGCCCAGCACGTCGAGGGCGCGCTGGCCCATCCGGGTCATGATCCGCATGCTCACCGCCACGTAGGCCGAGTCCGTCAGCTGCACGCCGATGTGGGCGATGGGCGAGCCCAGCGGGCCCATCGAGAACGGGACCACGTACAGGGTGCGGCCCCGCATGGCCCCCCGGAACAGGTCGAGCAGCTCGCCCTTCATGTCCACCGGGCGGCGCCAGTTGTTGGTCGGTCCGGCGTCGATCTCCCGCTCCGAGCAGATGAAAGTGCGGTCCTCGACCCGGGCCACGTCGCCGGGGTCCGACAGGGCCAGGTAGCTGTTGGGCCGCTTGGCCTCGGCGAGGGTCTTGAAGGTTCCACCGGCCACCAGCTCGGCGCAGAGTCGGTCGTACTCCTCGGCCGACCCGTCGCACCAGTGGACGTCGTCGGCGGCGAAGATCTCCCTCCACTCCTCGACCCAGTCCTCGAGCTTCCGGCTGCCGGTGGTGGCGGTCATCGGGTGCGTCTCCAGCGTTGGTGAATGTGAACTGGCGGCCGAGTCTCGGTCGCGATTGCCTCAGGAGGGCAGGTGGTCGGGATCGGGACGGGGGATCGAGCCCGGTGGTTGGGCGACGAGGGGTGGCTGCTCTCGGGGAAAGCCGGGGGTGCCCATGTCGACCTCGGAGCCGAGGCGGAGGGTGGTGGCCCGGCCACGGTCGTCGAGCTCGAACACGACGCGCTGGCCCTGGCGGACCATCCGCAGCACGGAGCCCTCCAGGGCACCGGGGCCGAGCTCGATGTCGGCCAGGTCGGTGTCTCGGACGACGACGCCGTCCCCGGTGCTGGGGTCGTAGGACTTGATCACGCCTTGCAACGGAGGGGTCACCTCTGGTTCACCCGATCGGAGGGCGGTCACCCTACCGGAGCCTCCGGCTCGGAGCCGAGGTGGAGCGAGCGGATGAGACAGGTGTCTCTTGGCCGGGCCGTTGCCTCAGGCGTCGACGGGGCGCCGGGTGCGGGGCGCCTTGTTCACCTTGCCGGCCCGGATGCAGCTGGTGCAGACGTCGAGGCGACGGGTCGAGCCACCGACGACGGCCCGGACCCGTTGGATGTTGGGGTTCCAGCGCCGTTTGGTCCGCCGGTGGGAGTGGCTGACGTTCATGCCGAACGAGGGCTTCTTGCCGCACACCTCACATGTTGATGCCATGTCTGTCGGACCTCGTAGTCGACCGTTCGGGACAGCTGACGCTACGGCCCCGGTCATGGCCGACCCAAGTCGGGTAGTGGGTCAGTTTGAATCGAGCGATGCTTGACCGGTTCGGCATCGGCGGGGAGGCTGGACGGCATGGCGAAGCGATCGAGCAAGCCCCGCGACCTGAACGCGATGGCTGCCGCGATCGTCGCGCAGTCCACCGACGAGGACGACCAGGGCGACGACCCCTACGAAGGGAAGAACCCGGCAGCGGTCGAGCTGGGCCGGCTCGGCGGGAAGAAAGGCGGCAAGGCCAGGGCGGGCAAGCTCACGGCCGAGCAGCGGTCAGCGCAGG
>Ga0136617_10000378_pt1 | contig 36531 bp, 34 predicted proteins | sample AntDrymUQ3222106_2_FD_129672 | JGI IMG/M metagenome (GOLD analysis project Ga0136617, IMG submission 129672) | Polar desert sand microbial communities from Dry Valleys, Antarctica - metaG UQ322 (21.06) | ecosystem: Environmental > Terrestrial > Soil > Desert | place: Antarctica: Dry Valley... | reverse complement strand
TCGCCTCCGGCGCGCCTTCGCACCCCCGCGGGCGACCCACCGGCCCACCACCGAGAGCACCAGCCCGAGAACGACTCCCCCGACGAGCAGCAGCGTCGGAACCGAGAATCCGCGCCACTGGGGCGTCGGGGGCTCGGGCAGTCGCAGATAGCTGCCAAACCCCAGCACCGCGAGCCAGCCCGCGCCGACGAGGGCCGCGAGCACCAGGAGCCACTGGGTCAGCCCGGCAAGACGCCACCACACCGGTGTGCGATCGACCCCGAGGTCGGTGCCCACCACGGTCTGGTCCAGCTCGTCGCGGAGGTCACCGCTGCGCTGACGGGCCGCTCGCCGGACGGCGTCCTGCCAGCCCGGCGGGAGTCCCTGGCCCGCGGCGTCCACCACCCGGCGCACCGCGGTCTCGACCTGCGCGCGCTGGACCGGTGTCGGCTCGGGCACCGACGAGCGGACCATCGCGCGCACCTCCCGGCGCTCACCCGAGCCCAGCCGGAGCCGCCGCAGAGGGTCCGGCCGGAGCCTGCGCAGCCACCGGGTCGGCGGCCAGCCGACCGCCCCCGCCGCCCGCAGCCGCCACGAGCGCTCGACGGCCTCGCCGATCACGGGGACGCCGGCAGCGCCTGCCAGCGCCCGAACCAGCTCGGACCGCTCGGGCCGCCCGATCGTGCCGGGGCTGCCCTCGTCCACCTTGGCCGTGAGCTCGTCGGCGACCGCCTCGACGTCGGCGACGAGACGGTCGTTGCGGGCCCGGCGGCGGCGGACGGCGTCGGCTAGAGCGGCGCGGAGCGCGTCGAGCCCGGCCCCGGTGCGTGCCGACGTCGTGAGCAGCTTGGCCCGGGTCAACCCATCCTCGTCGATCAGTCGGCGCAGATCCTCGGCGCACGCCGCCGCCGCGAACGGGTTCAACGTGTCGGTCTGGTTGAGCACGATCAGCGTCACCGCATCGTGCCCGGCCAGCCGGCGCAAGTAGCGCTCGTGCAGGACGGCGTCGGCGTACTTCTGCGGGTCGACGACCCACACCAGCAGGTCGACGAGCTCCACCAGCCGGTCGACCTCGAGCCGGTGCTGCACCGCGGTCGAGTCGTGGTCAGGCAGATCGAGCAGCACCAGCCCCTCCAGGTCGCCCTGCCGGGCCAGGTCCAGGTCGCTGTGCTGCCAGGCCGTCTGCCGCCGCGGGACTCCCAGCCACTCCACCAGCGGGGCGGCACCTTCGACCCCCCACACACACGCGTGCGCCTTCGCCGTCGTCGGGCGGCGCACGCCCACCGGCGAGACGTCGGCACCGGCGAGGGCGTTGAACAGCGAGGACTTGCCGCTGCCGGTGGCGCCCGCGAGGGCCACGACCGTGTGCTCGCCCGAGAGCCGGAGCCGCTCGCCCGCCCGCCCCGCCACTGCCTGCGCCCGGGCGACGACCTCCGGGTCGACCCTCCCGTCGACGGCGAGCAGCGCCTCGTCCAGCGCTGTGAGCATCGACGGCAGGTCGGCCCGGCGGTGCCGGCCGCGCAGGAGTCGGTTCACCGCTCGTCCTCGATGTCCTGTACGGCGGCTCGCAGCCCTGCCCCGGCCAACTCATCGACTGCCGCGTCCTGCAGCCGCTGCGTGAACCGGCGACGCTCGCCCTCGAGCAGCTCGGAGACTCGACGGTGCAGGTCGGCGCGCGCCGTGCTGGCCAGCGCGCGCACCGCCTGGTCGCCCAACACGGCTTCGAGGATCTTCTGGCTCAGGGCTGAGGCCCCGCCGGCGACGACGATCTCACCCGCGACGAGCCCGCCGGTGTGCGCGAACACCACGATCATCGCCATCAGACCCAGCCCGTTGACGCCGAAGGCAAGAAATCGTGCGGTTGCCCGCTTGCCCTGGCCCTGCTCCCGCACCAGCTCGAGCACGTAGCCCTGCCACTCGCGCACCGCGCGCGCCGTGGCCTCACCGAGTCCCGGCGAGCTGTGCCGGAGGTCGTCCTTCCCCAGCAACGCCGCACCGGCCGGGTCGGACTGCCACGACGCCCCGGCCCGGTCGGCGGCCTCGTCTGCCGCGGCCCGCACCAGCGCCTCGACGCCCGTCTCCAGCGCCTCGGCGAGCTCCGCTCCGGGCTGCGGGCGGCCCCGCACCGCCGCGGTCACCCGGTCGCGCAGCCGGCCGACCTTGGACTCCAGCGAGCGCATCAGCTCGCCGGTGCCGACGAACTCCTGCCAGCGAGCCAGAACCTCGCCACGCAGCAGGGAGCCGTCACCACTGGCGGCGTCGACCTGCTGCAACGCGTCGTCGTACGCGTCGTCGACCTCGCGGCGCAGCCGCGCCGCACCCTCGGCCTGCGCGTCGGCCGAGGCGGCGAGCCGGAACACCCGCCCGCCCAAAGACGCGATCGCGCCGTCCAGGGTGTGCCGCACGACGTTCGCGCGGACCGTCGCGTCGGTGGCCAGCCCGTGCAGCCAGCTGCGCAGCGGCTCGACTGCCTCGGGCGGGAGCAGCGCGTCGTAGGAGGTGGTCTCGGGCACCACGAACAGCGGTGCGCTGCCGAGACCCTGCTCGGTCAGCATCGTGGCCAGGTCCGCGCGGACCTCCTCTGTGGCACCCGCCGGAACCCGGTCGAGCACGACGGCCACCGCGGTGCCCCGGGTGACGGCCGAGCGAAGGAAGTCCCACGGAACGGCGTCGGCATAACGGGCGGCAGTGGTCACGAAGATCCACATGTCCGCGGCCGCGAGCAGCTGGGTGGCGAGCTCGCGGTTGGCGGTGACGACCGAGTCGATGTCGGGAGCGTCCAGCAGTGCCAGCCCCGCAGGGAGGTGTTCGCTCTGCACCAGCTGGATCGCCGCCGGGTCGGTGCTGCTCTCGGTGCTGCGCTCGAGGCCGGGCAGGACGCGACGTTCGTCGAAGGACGCGGCGTCGGAGGGGTGGTGGACGAGCACCGCAGAGCGGGTCGTCGGACGCAGCACGCCGGCGGCGCTGATGCGGGCCCCGACCAGGGAGTTGACCAGTGTGGACTTGCCCGCGCCGGTGGGTCCCCCGACAACGGCAAGCAGCGGGGCGTCGAGTCGGCGCAGCCTCGGCAGCACGTAGTCCTCGAGCTGGTCGGAGATCTCCTTGCGCAGCGTGCGGGCCTTCGCGGCATCGGCCAGGTCCAACGGCAGGCGCAGCGCCGCCACCTGCGCACCGAGCCGTTCGAGGGCGGTGAGCAGGGGTGCGGTCTCCGCCCCGGCTGTCACGGGATCAATCCTGTCTCACCGCAGCGTCTTTTCGGTGATCTCCGGAGCCGCGTCGCCCACCCACTTGTCGCCGTTACGCTCGACTCAGGCGCCCGTAGCTCAGCGGATAGAGCAACTGCCTTCTAAGCAGTCGGTCGCAGGTTCGATCCCTGCCGGGCGCGCCGACTCCGGATCCCTGTCCGTCTGCCAGGCTGGCGACCGTGCAGCTGCAGGTCGCGGTCATCGGCTCGGGGCCTGCGGGCGTCTACGCGGCCGAGGCGCTCGCGCTGTACGGCGAGGACGTGGCCATCGACGTCCTGGACGGGCTGCCGGCACCGTTCGGCCTGGTCCGCTATGCCGTGGCCCCGGACCATCCGCGCACCCAGTCCATCGCTACGGCGCTGGCCTCCGTGCTGGAGCTGCCCGCAGTGCGCTTCATCGGCAACGTCCGGGTCGGCACGGACGTGACCCTCGAGGAGCTGCGCGACCACTACGACGCGGTCGTGATCGCCACGGGTGCAGCCACCGACCGCCGGTTGGGGATCCCCGGCGAGGACCTGCCCGGCAGCGTCTCCGCCACCGCGTTCGTCGCGTGGTACTGCGGGCACCCGGACGCGGCCGTCGGCCAGTTCCGGCTGGACGCCCGCAGCGTCGCGGTGATCGGCGCAGGGAACGTGGCCGGCGACGTCGCTCGCATGCTGGCCCGGTCGCCCGCCGAGCTGCGCTCGACGGACGCCCCGGACCACGTGCTCGAGACGTTCGCCGCCAGCCTCGTCGAGGACGTGCACCTGATCGCACGTCGCGGCCCGGCGCAGACGCGGTTCACCACCCGGGAGCTGCGCGAGCTCGGCGACCTGGAGCTCGCCGACGTGGTCGTGGACCAGGACGACCTCAGCCTGGGCTCCGCCAACGACCCGGACGTGCACCTGTCCCCTGCAGCCCGGCGCAACCTGGAGGTCCTGCAGACCTGGGCGGACCGGCCGAGCTCGGGCAAGCAACGTCGGGTGCACCTGCGGTTCTTCTGGCGACCGGTGGAGCTCACCGGCGACGAGGCCGTGACCGGGATCCGGATCGAGCGCACCCACCTCGACGCCGACGGCGCGCTGCACGGCACCGGCGAGGTGCTCCACCTCCCGGTGCAGCTGGTCGTCCGCGCGGTGGGATACCGGAGCCTGCCGCTGCCCGGGCTGCCCTTCGACGAGGCAGCGGGCGTCGTGCCGCACGACGCGGGCCGGGTGCACCGCGACGGTGTGCCCGTGCCCGGGGTGTACGTGGCCGGCTGGGCGAAGCGCGGGCCCACCGGGGTCATCGGGACCAACAAGCACGACGCCCGAGAGACCATCCGGTCGCTGCTCGCCGATGTGCCTGCCCTGCCACGGGCCACGGTGCGCGACCCGGCGGCATTGCCGCGGCTGCTGCGCGAGCGCGGAGTCGATGTCGTGTCCTGGGCAGGCTGGTCCTCGATCGACCGCGCCGAGCTGGAGCACGGCCGACGGCAGGGGCGCAGCCGGGCCAAGATCAGCGACCGGCAGCAGCTGCTCCGGATCGCGGCCGGGTCGGACCAGCCGCCCCCGGCCTGAGCCCTCCGCCGCGACGGCGGGCCCGCGTCGCCGCTGTTGCGCCCCGGACGACGACGCGGACCCTTGCCGACTCAACGAGCAACGAGCCGAGACGTCACGCGCCGACGGTCACGGACCCGCCGGCGAGGACTCCGGCTCGGGATCGGTCGTCGCCCCGCCCGTCGGGGAGGTGCTCGTCGTACCGCCCGGCTCCTCGCTCTCCCCCGCGCCCGGATCGGTGCTCGGCGATGTGGACGACCCGGGCCCGGCGGTGCTCTCACCGTCCGGGTCGGCGGTCGAACCCGCGGTCGGACCCGAGCCCGGAGCCGTGCCGTCCCCGTCGGCCCCGCCGTCGCCGTCGCTGTCGTTCTCGCCGGAGACCGACCCGGCCTCCCGCTCGACGACCGAGCGAATCGCCTGCTCGAACTTGTTCAGCTCAGCATGGATCTGGCTCAGCGGCACGTCCTCGATGCGTGCTCCGAACTCCTGCAGCTGCGCCCAGAGCCGGTCGATCTCAGCACGGGCGTCGGCGCTCAGTGCGCCCGGCAGGGTCAGGACCAGCTGCTTTGCCAGCGCGTAGGTCACGCACTCGACGCAGGAGTAGTTCACCGCCGCCGCGATGTTCTGCGGCACGATCACATCGGCCTGACCGACGATCAGCACCACCTGGAAGCCGACCGCCACGGTCCGGCAGTCGGTGCAGCTGGCCAGCGCGTAGGCCTCGTTGCGCTGCTGCGCGTCGGTGCCGTCGGCCCACACCAGCGCGAAGGCCACGTCATAGACCGTCGAGCCGTCCTCGGTGTTGATCGCGAGCGCCTGGTTGTCCCCCTCGGCCGGACCTGCCGGTCGGTTGAACGGGAAGACCCAGGCCGGCGGCGCGTCGTCCGCGCCGTCCCGCGGCAGCAGGATCAGCGCGAGGGTGGGCTCGTCCTGCGTGCCCAGGGAGGCAGGGGCGGCGACGACCGACTCGGACGCGCCGACCTGTCCCTCCCGAAGCTGCGGAGCCTGGGCCGGTGCGATGCCGGTCTGCGCGACCGCCAGCGAGATCCCGTCGAGCAGCGTCCCGCGCTCGTCCGGCTGGATCGGGCGGTACTGGCCGTGCGGCAACCAGGCCCAGACCAGAGCACCGACCAGCAGGGCAGCCAGGATCACTGCGCCGCGCCGCCGCAAGGGGCGGTCCTCGGTCGCGGTCCACACCTTCGCCGTGGTGCGCCGGACGAGCCGAGCGAGGATGTAGATGATGCCGAAGACCGGCACGCAGATGGCGAGCGTCGAGAGAACGTTCACCCCGACGCCGAGGAAGTCACCGGCTCCGAGGTTGTCGCCCAGGGAGGCCCATTCCTGGCCGAGGTTGTCCCAGGCCGTGGCCAGCAGCCGCGGCAGCACCAGAACCATCATCACCAGAGAGAGCAGAAGCAGGGGTACGACGACGAGCACCCAGATCGTCACGACAGCCTTGGCCCACGGCTTGAGCACCTTGCCCTCAGGCTTGCCCCAGCGGTTGGGCAGCAGCCCGAGCAGTGTTGGCTTGATGTGCGCATAGAGATCGGGCACGCCGGTCAGGTCGGCCAGGATGTGGTAGCCGTCGAAGCGCACCAGCGGGGCGAGCTGACGGACCATCTGCAGGACCTGGGTGGCGATGACGAGGAGCAGCGCGTCCCAGCCGGACACGGCCCAGACCCCGAGCATGAGCAACGCGAAGATCGCGTTGAAGTAGAGCCCACCGAGGTCGACCCGCACCCGCCCGGCTCGGCCCAGGCTGTAGGAGTTGTTCACGTCGGTGTAGAACGCGGGCCACACGAGGTAGAGCCCCGTTCCCATCGCGCCCGGCGTCGCCCCGCCGTAGCGGCACGCGGCGGCATGCCCGAACTCGTGGAAGCCGGCGGAGAGCACCGTCAACGCGAAGACGAGAAGGATCAGCCCGGGCCGGTCGAACGCCTGGTGCGCCGCCGACGCCAGCCCCTTCTCGAACAGCACCCAGCCGGCAGCCAGGACGAACGCAACGCTGACGACCGCGACGACCACCGGAGCGAACAGCGCCGCGAACGGCGCGGTGATCCGCCGGGTGACTTCCGGGTCTGACACCACATAGCGGAACCGCAGCCCCAGCAACGGGTTGGACCTGTTGACCTCGGGCTCGGAGCCGTCGGCCTGGCGAAGGACACCCAGCGGTTCCAGCTTGGTCTCGATGAGGTGTGCGACGTCCTCCGCGCTGGCGGTCTTGCCGAACTTCTCGCTGACCACTGCCGCGATCTGCGCGTGGTCACGGCTGCCATCGATCGCCTCGAGCACGAGGTAGAGCAGTCGGGTCAGCTGGATGGTCTGGCCATCGGCCCGCCGGACCAGCGAAGGGGCCTTGCGGTATCCGGAGCCGGGCAGCTCACCGACCAGCTCGATCCCCTGTGCGCGCGCTGGAACTCCGCCGACCGGCGCCTCGGCCGGCCGGCGCGCGGTGGCCGAGGCGTCGGAGGACGTCGTGGTCCCCGGCGACGGAGTTACAGCAGTCACAGGCGCGTGCTACTGGGTGATCTCGGAGTCCTGGTCGGCGGTGGCCTCGGCCGTGCCCTCCAGGTTCTGGTTGATCACGGCGTCCTGGTCGGCGACCGCGGCCGCCGTCGACCCGACGGACGCCACGTTGGCCGCCACCGCCGCGTCGATCGGGGCGGCAACGTTGGCGTTGGCGGCAACCGCACCGGCGATCGGGGCCGCGACGTCGGCGTCGATGCCCACGTTGGCATTGATGTTCAGAAGGTTGCCGTTGAGCAGCGACTCTGGGCTGGGTGTAGGCGCGGTCACGCCGCCATCGGCGGGAGGCGGTGTGGTCGTGCCGTCGTCGATCGTGTCGTTGCCCTGGTCGATGACCGAGTTCTGAGGGGCGTTCGCGACGGCGTCGGCGTTCATGCCCTGGTCGATCGTGACGTCCTGGTCGGCAAGCGCGGCGGCCTGGGACCCGACGGAAAGGACGTTCGCCGCAACCGCGGCGTCGATCGGTGCCGCGACGTTGGCGTTGGCGGCGACAGCGAGGTCGATCGGCGCAGCGACGTCGAGGGCCGCGTCGAGGTCGATGTTCAGGTCGAGCAGCGAGATGACCTCCTTGTTCGGCAGCGCTGTGCCGGCCTCCGCTGCGAGGTCCTCGCTGGAAAGGCGCGTGTCGTCACTCATGGTGGGCTCCCGATTCTTGTGGAAAGGTCCGGAAGGCCGCTGCCCCCGACCCGCCGAAGCCAAACGGCTCACGGCGGGTCGGACCACCCGTTCGGCGCATCCCAGGCGGAACTCTCAGGCGGCCAGCGCCAGACCAGCGGCAACGCCCGTCCCCGCCAGCGCCAAGCCGAGCACCACGTTCAGCCCGATGGTGGCCACCGCCCGGCCCGGCGAGCCGAGCTCCGCCAGCGCGAGGGTCTCCCATGCCACCGCCGAGGCGGTCGTGAACGCCCCGCAGAAGCCGGTCCCGAGGAGCGCGAGGACCGCTGCGGACACGTCAGCGGACGGCGCCGTTGACAGCCCTACCAGCAATCCGAAGGCAGCGCTCCCGAGGACGTTGACGAGCAGAGTCCCCCAAGGCAGCCGGCTGCCGAACCGCGCTGTCACCGACAGGTCGACCAGATAGCGGCACGACGCGCCGAGCGCGCCACCAATGGCCACCAGGAACCAGGTCACCGGGCGCCCGCATCTCCCGCATCGCCGCTCGCTGCGACCCAGCGGCGCGCGAGGAGCAGCCCAAGCAGGGCGCCGAGCAGGACGCCGACGACGTTCGCCGCGACATAGCCCGTCGCGGCCCAGACCCGGTCGAAGCGCGCCAGCTGAACGGCATCCACCGAGAGCGCCGAGAAGGTCGTGTATCCGCCGAGCATCCCGGTGCCGAGAAGGGGACGCGCATAGCGGTCCGCCGGGAAGCGACGGGCCAGGACCACGAGCAGTACGCCGAGCAGGGCTGAGCCGGAGACGTTGGTCATCAGCGTGGACCAGGGCCAGTCCGATGACTCATGCGGCCACGCCTCGGCCACACCCGCCCGCGCTAGCGCGCCGACCGCACCCCCGGCTGCCGCCGCCGCAGCCGCGCGGCGCGGCGAGTGGGCGCGTGCCGGGCGGGGCCCGGGCGGCAGGTCGGGATCGACGCTCAAGGCAGCGACGATACTGGTGGCCGGATCGGATCGGATCGGTCGAACGGTGAAGGGGGTCGCGGTGTCCAAGCACCGGCGCGGGCCGTCCGCCGCCCCCTCCCCCCCGCCCCGGCCCGCCCGGGAGCTGCTGATCTGGTCGACCTTCGGGTGCGCACTCGTGCCGGTGGCGCTGGTCTGGAGCGGCACGGGCTGGGCCGTGGCCCTGGGGGTCGCCGGTCTCCTCGTGCTGCTCGTGCTCGGCTGCACGCTGGCGCTGCGGTTCTCCGGGATGTCGTTGCTCGCGATCGAGCGGGACCCTCCCGCCGAGCACCGTGAGGACGAACGCCCGGCCGAAGAATAAGAGCGCCGCTCGCACATAGGGTGTCGTGCATGACGGAGCGCAACGACCGGCTGGTGTGGATCGACTGCGAGATGACCGGCCTCGACCTGGGCAATGATGCGCTCGTCGAGGTCGCGGCCCTGGTGACCGACACCGAGCTGAACGTGCTCGGCGAGGGCATCGACGTGGTGATCCGCCCACCCCAGGAGTCACTGGACCAGATGCTCGACGTCGTACGCACGATGCACACCTCCTCGGGCCTGCTCGACGAGCTCGCCGACGGCACGACGATGGCCGCGGCCGAGGAGATGGTGCTCGGCTACATCCGAGAGCACGTGCCGAGCGCGCGCAAGGCGCCACTCGCCGGCAACACCGTGTTCGTCGACCGCGGCTTTCTCGCCCGCGATATGCCGGCCCTCGAGGCGCACATGCACTACCGCATCGTGGATGTCTCCTCGATCAAGGAGCTGGTGCGTCGCTGGTACCCGCGGGTCTACTTCAACAGCCCGGTCAAGAGCGGTGGACACCGGGCGCTCTCCGACATCCGGGAGAGCATCGAGGAGCTGAAGTTCTACCGGAAGGCGATCTTCGTCCCTGCGCCCGGACCCGACTCCGACGCTGCCAAGGCGCTGGCCGCCGAGTTCACCCTCGCGCCCTCCACGGAAGTGCAGCACTGAGCAGGCCCGCGGGCTTGTAGACTTCCTCCCGCGCCGTGCGTTCGCGAACGGCTCATGGTGGGTGTAGCTCAGCTGGTAGAGCGCCGCGTTGTGGTCGCGGATGCCGCGGGTTCAAGTCCCGTCACTCACCCCATGATCTCGTCGGGCCTTCACCGACACGCAGGGTGGACGCCGCGTCCCGTCCACCTTCGGTGTCGATCGTGGTGGTGTGACCGCACTGGTTGTTGCGTGGTTCCGGATCAAGCACCGCGCCGCGAAGCGGGAGTCGTGCCGCTGTTGGGTCTGTCAGTCCTGAGGACTGCTTCCCTCGGCCTGGGAGATGGCCCACGCGGCATTGACCAGTCCGACGTGGCTGAAGGCCTGCGGGAAGTTGCCGAGCAGCTCGCCGGTGACCGGGTCGACCTCCTCGGCGAGCAGACCCACGTCGTTGCAGTAGCCGATCGCACGCTCGAAGACCTCGCGGGCGCGGTCCACCTGGTTGCACAGGGCGAGCGCGTGCGCCAGCCAGAACGTGCACAGCAGGAAGGTGCCCTCGTCACCCTCTAGTCCGTCTGCGCCGTCGTCGGTGAGGTAGCGGTAGACCAGCCCGCGCTCGTCGGTGAGACGCTCGGCGATCGCCTCGACCGTCGCCACCACCCTCGGGTCGTCGGCGGGCAGGAACCCGACGATCGGCATCACCAGGTTGGACGCGTCCAGTGCGGTCCCGCCGAACGACTGCGTGAAGGCCCCTGCCTCATCGCTCCAGCCCTTGTCCAGGACCGCCTCCCGGATCGCGTTGCAGCACTCCTTCCACTGCTCGACCCGTTCACCGGCGCCGAGCGTCTCGGCGAGGGAGATCGCCCGGTCCAGCGCAACCCAGCACATGACCTTTGAGTAGACGAAGTCCTGCGCCTCGCCCCGCACCTCCCAGATGCCCTGGTCCTTGTCCAGCCAGTGGGCGGCGGCTGCGTCTGCGCAGGCGATGAGAAAGCGCTTCGTGTCGTCGTCGATCCCCGACAGCTGATCGGCCAGCCGATCCGCAGCCGCCAGCAGCTCGCCGTACACATCGATCTGCTTCTGGCTCCACGCGCCGTTACCCACCCGCACCGGGCCGCTGCCGCGCCATCCCGAGAGGTGTGCCAGCTCGCGTTCGCTGAGGTCCCGTTCTCCGCCGAGCCCGAACACGATCTGCAGGTCCTTGTCGGGACCCATCGACCCAGCGGCCGCGGTTGTCATGAAGGAGAAGTACTCGTCGGCCTCGTCCGGACAGGCCGCGACCCACAGAGCCTCCATGGTGAAGCTTGCGTCCCGGATCCAGGAGTAGCGGTAGTCCCAGTTGCGTTCACCACCGACCGCCTCGGGCAGGGAGGTGGTGGCCGCGGCGACGATCGCGCCGCTCGGCTGGTAGGACAGCCCCTCCAGCACCCGGCCGCTGTGGTGGACGAGGTCGGCCCACGGACCTTCATAGGACTGGTGCAGGTCTGCCCAGGACTGCCAGGCGGCGATTGTCTCGTCCAGCCGTCGCGAGAGCTGCCGCTCGGACCAGACGCGCGCCGGGACCTCTTCCAGGGTCGATCGCTGCAGTCCCAGGTGCACCGTCTGCCCCGCACGCAGGATCGTGCGTCCAGTCCCGACTCCCGCCTCGACTGACATCGTGACCGGCGTGCTCAGCACCAACCACTCCGCGCCGCCCCGGGCCGTCACCCCTCCGTCGACCACCGTGAGCAACGGCGACACGAGTCCGTACTCCGGGCGAGGCGCGTAGGACATCTCGACCCCGACCTCGCCGGCGGTGCAGGCCAGTCGGCGCACGAGCAGGTGAGGGACGTCCTTGCCCAGCCGGTGCTCGTCGTTGCCGGGCCCGACAGCGAGGGCGTCGGTGAGCACGAGTGTGCCATCGGGCAGCGAGAAGGTCGTCTCCAGGACGAGGCTCCGATCGATGTACTGCCTGGTCACCTGCGCGTCCCCGACCGGCCGGACCGACCAGTGGCCGGCATCGTCATCGAGGATCCGGGCGAAGACAGCCGGACTGTCGAACCGCGGAAAGGTGAGCCATTCGACCGAGCCCGCCGAGTCGACCAGCGCGCTGGAGTGCCGGTCGGACAGAAACGCATGTTCGCCGATCGGGGTGCGTGACATGAAGGCATCCTGCCCACGCCAAGTCGACCGCACGTGGGCGGGTCAGCCGTACGGCGGGTACAGGTGCCCGGCTGTGTGGGAGCTCGGCGCGCGCCGCGTCTGCCAGCGTCCCAGTCGTCCCGTTCTCGCGGTCCGCTCGCTCTTTGCGCGATCTTGACCATGGCGTTATCAAGTCCTCGGGAGGCACCGGTCGACACATAAGTGGTAACAAACCGGACAATGAGGTGAGGGGCGTGTCGACGATGACCGCGAGAATCGAGCCCGTTCCAGCTGAGATCAACGCGCACCAGGAACCCGACGTGATGGACCTGCTGCAGGAACACGTGCCGCTTGCGCTGCTCTGCGACCTGAGCACTCCCGATGGTCCGCACTCGGCCGAGATCCTGGCCGAGGAAGGCCAGCCCACCGACGCCTGGTGGAAGCAGTAGCCCATTCCCGGCTGGTAACGTTGCGGCGCAGCATGCGCCGCTAGCTCAACTGGCAGAGCAGCGGACTCTTAATCCGCGGGTTGGGGGTTCAAGTCCCTCGCGGCGCACCCTCGTGACCAGCGCCTCCGTCCCACGGCGGGGGCGCTGAGTCGTCTCACGGGTCCTCGCAGTAGGCCACCGGATGGTTGCAACCCAACTCGGTGAAGCGCTCGTTCAAGGCGTGGGCGATGAGGTCTCGGTCGTGAGTGCTGGGGTCCAGCGCGCCGAAGACCATCGCCTCCAGCTCCAGAGCCGGGGTCATGCCGCCGAGCCCGAAGTAGCGCAGCCAGAGCTCTCCCTGCGACAGTCCGGCGTCCTGGCGCGCCTGGTCCAGAAGGTCAGCGGGTTGGGCGTCCACGAGCGCTCCCGCCGGCAGACTCGCGAAGCGGAGTGGCATCGAAACGGGGCCCGACGAGCTCGTCGCAGACATCGCGCAGCGGCCGTCCGGTGCGCCGACTGTCGTCCCTCAGCGCGGCGTAAGCCGCCAAGGGCGAGACGCCGTCACGCTGCATCACCATCCCCTGCGCCAACGCGATCACCTCCCGCGACAGCAACGCCCGTTGGATCTGCTCGTTCAGCGCGTCCGCGGAGGTGCCGGGGTGCGCCTTGCCGATCAGGGTGGACGCTTCTGCCGCGAACTGGTCGGCCCATTCCTTCTCGTGGTCTGCGAAGGCCCGCGATGCCCGTGAGTAGACGTTGAGTGCCCCGAGCGGGCTGTCGTGGGAGACCAGCGGAGTCGACAAGATGCTCTCGATTCCCCGCGCCCGCGCCCGCGGGACGAAGGAAGGCCAGCGCGCCTCCTCGTCCAGGGCCAGGATGTGGAAGCGCTCGCCCTGGGTGGCAGCGTCCAGGCAGGGCCCCTCGCCGGTGTCGTACTGGTCCTGGTCCATCTCGAGGACCACGTCGTTGCTCGCTGCGACGGTGCCGAGTCGGCCGTGCCGAGGCAGCGTGATGCTTGCTCCGTCGGCGCCGGCCATGACTGCCTGGGCCATGGTCACCACCAGCTTCAGGGCCGCGTCGAGGACATCGCGGGTCGACGGGATCGCGGCGATGTTCGAGAGACCCTGCACGAGCGCCGAGCTGATCGGCGGGCGCTGGACGTCCAGCCGCTCGGTCAGCTGGGTGACCACGAACAACTTGTAGATCGGGGCGGAGGCCGCGTGGATGGCCAGCGAAGCGCCCGACATCCGGGCGCGCTCTGCTGCGGTCACCAGGACGGACAGACCGCCGGCATCCAGGAAGTCGACTGCGGCCAGGTCGACCACGATGCGCGGAGCACCAGCGGCGAACGCCCGGTCTACCAGGTCACGGAGCAGCGGGACCGTGGCGATATCGATCTCACCGCGCAGACTGAGGACTGCGACGCCGTCGTCGGCGCGGATCGATCCGGACAGCTGGTCGCGCACGCCGGTCACGCCGGCACCGGGGCAGGGCGCCGGCAAGCGAGGAGGAGGAAATCGAGCGATGGTGCGGACATGCCGCCACGCCAATCGGGATGGGCGAATCGTATCCTCTGAGTTGAAGACAGTGCCCACTCTACTCCTGGTGACACTGTGGCGACAGAGGGAGCATTGGGGTGAACACCACGGAACGCGCAGGAATCGCCGCTGACAGCGGAGCCGAGCTGGCCCAGCAGCTGGCCGGGATCGCAAAGATCCTGTTGTCTCCTGGCACGGTGTCCCAGACGCTGGAGCTGATCGTGACACTCTCGGTCGCGGCCATCGACGGGTGTGACGAGGCCGGTTTGTGCAGGAGCGCCGGCGACGATGACGCGCCGGCACCGTCGTCCCCGCTTGTCGCAAAGCTCGACGCGGTGCAGACCACGCTCGGAGAGGGCCCGTGCTTCGACGCGCTCGGCGGCCTGGACAGTGTCTACGTCGACGACCTGAGCGAGGACGCGAGGTGGCCACGCTTCGGTCCGACAGCCTTCGCTGCGGGCTTGCGCAGCGCGTTGGCCTACCGCTTGTCGGCCGGGACCGAGACCCTCGGTGCGCTCCAGCTCTACGCCCGGCTGCCGGGCGCTTTCAACGCCACCGACCGTGCGCAGGGTCTGATATTCGCCGCTCATGCCGGCATGGCGCTGGCGGTCGCCCAGTCCCAAGCATCGCAGCGCGGCAGAACCGACCATCTGCAGACGGCGCTGGTGTCGCGCGAGATCATCGGCCAGGCACAGGGCATCCTGATGGAACGGGAGCGCATCACCGCTGATCAGGCGTTCGACCTGCTCCGTCGTTCCTCGCAGCGTCTCAACATCAAGCTGCGCGACGTCGCTCAGGAGCTGGTCGACACCGGGGCGATCCCCGGCGCGAGCATCGGCTGACAGCCGCCCCCTGAGCTCGAGGTGGTGTGCGGGTCGGGCGATTCTTCGGTCGGGTCAGTACATCGTTGTGCGGGTGAGGTGGTGCGGCCACGTGGTCGTGTGGAAATGGGTCCACAGCCGTGCATCGATCTGAGGGTCGATCACCTGCGCGTCAGCTGGGCGCCGACGGTTGATCTCCTCGGCCAGCAGGGCAGTGGCGTAGATGGTGTGAGCACGGATCTCGACCTCCTCGGCACTGTCCGGTTCGATCAGGCGGCCGGCGCGGATCGTCGCGTCCAGCGCGTCGGAGTAACGCAGAACACCCATGACCTGCAGACCGGCGGGCACGATGTAGTCGGCGAATGCCGTCATCGCTTCCATGTCGTCCACCTCGAGCCCGCCCCACTCGGTCAGTGACGTGTGCAGCATCCAGATCGAGAGCTGCGCAAGCTTGGAGAACGCGACGCTGTGCTCGCCGTACGGGCTCACGTCCCGGAACCGCGGAAAATCAGCGACGAGTCGGTCGATCAAGCCCTTGCCGTCATCGTACAGGCGCGTGGATGAACCCTCGATCAGGTTGTGGAAACGGCCGTCGTGTCGCTCGACCAACGCCGCGCCGACATCGCGCAGGATGGCCGCGCGCCGCTCTGCCATGGGCATCTCGATGTTGCCGGCAAAGATCACGGCGAGGTCGGCGGCGGTGATCGTGCGCAGGCGGTCGCCCTCGCACAGATCATCGCCCCGGGCGAGCGCTCGCCCGACGCAGACGAACAACGCGTCGGAGTCGGACCACGTCCGCCCGTCGTGCTCGACGGCGAACTTCGTGCGCGTAGAGAAGTCGGTGAACGCGAAGTCGATGGAGGCGCAGGTCATCACGAAGTCGATGACCTCACCACGGTCCCCACTCGGCCGGAAGGGCAGCAGAAACTGCGGCATCGGCAGCTCTTCGTAGGCAAGCCAGCCAGCGACGTCGATGAGCCGTGCCTCGTCGGTCCGGACATGCCTGGACGCTTCGATGACGGGCAGGACGCTGGTCAGCACCGGGCTGTTCGACCGGATCGGCTTCCGCATCAACGCCCCTACCCGCCTGCCGCCGCGACGGCCTCCTCGATGTCTGGCCGCAGCTGGGTCCACGAACCACGTGGCCCGACCCGGCGATGACGAGCACGGACCAGGCTCTTCCAGAAGGGCGCCTGCAGAAACATCGCGGGGTCCACAGCCCGATCCCGGTTCAGGACAGATGCCGGCACCGGTTGCGGATCCGCCACGACGTGCTCTGTGAGCAGTGTGTCGTACTCGGATCGCAGAACTCCGTTTTCCGCGTCGGCGCCGAAGACGACCAGGAGACCGGTGGGCTTGGTGTCCACCGGCGCACACACCAGATCGGGTCGGTGTGTGCGCAGCACGTCGGCCACCTTGTAGACGTCTCCGGTCCAGGCGTTCGTGTGCCGGTCCCGCGCTGCCTCGTCAACGTTGCGCGGAAGCATGTCATCGAAGACGACGACACTCGACCAGCGCGCGTGTCGCTCGACGTTGATGAAGTCACGCAGCGCGAACTCGAAGAGATGCATCCCGTCGATGAATACGAGGTCGATGAGCTTGTCCGGGAACTCGCGCACGGCGTTGTCCCGCTGGAAGTACTCGTCGCTAGTGGTTTTTACCAGGGTCAAGTCGCACCGCAGCTCGGAGGTGACCTTGAAGGCCGGGTCGATACCGATGCTCTTGACCCGCGACAGCGCCAGGCTACGTCCGTCGTTCACCCCGATCTCGAGGTAGGAACGCGGCCGGTAAACCCGGTGGAGACGTCGCAGGAACTGGTGGCGCTTCATGCAGGAAACAACCAATCTAAAGATCGACAACAGCGGCAAACACTACTCGACTGGCTCCGATAGTGCGGCGTGCTCGTCGGGCCGGAGGGGGGCGGCTTCGTCGTCGAGTCCGGCCGGTCCGCGAGGGCTCGCGGCCGCGCGGCTGGCCAGCGAGTCGACGGCCGTCTGCCACCGCACTATCGAGGGTGGTTCGTCGGGGCCGAGAAGGTAGTCCCTCAGCGCGAGCCGCGAGACCCTCAACGGATCGTCGTCGCGGACCGCCTCCAGTATTTCCGACAGCTCTGCGCACTCCGGCCCGAGCAGATAAGCCGCCGCTGCCGTCGGGTTCTCGACCCGGAACTCGCTCTGCTCTATGCCTCGACTGTTGGTGCAGACGTAGGGCTTGCCGGTGGCGAGGAAGTCCGAGACCACGCTGGAGACATCGGCGATCATCAGGTCCGCCTGGTTGAAGCAGTCGTAGAGCGTCGGACGGGCGCCGGTGACAGCGACGTGCCGGCTGTCGGGCAACCCGGTCCAGAATCTGGCGCTCCACTCGGCGGAGAGGCGCTGAGCCTCCGCGGGAGACAGCCCAGGACGCCCCAGCGCCTGCTCGATCCCGAGGAGCTGGCTGTCCGCTCCTGGCGCATCAGAGGCTGCCGCCTTGGCCTTCGCCAGCATGTCCTCGATCCGGACATGGGCACGGTGGGCTCGGCGGTCTCTGCGACCGGTAAACGGGTGCGGCTTGTAGATGACGCGCACGTCCGGCTTGGCGAGCAGCTTCGCTATGAGAGTCGGGCCCATCTCGACGATCGAGCTGACGAAGGCCTCGTCGTTCCAGCCCTCCCAGGTCGGTGCGTAGAGGACGGTCAGGGGGCCGGTGCCCCGCTCGGCATCTGTATGTGCGAGTGCGTCCAGCTGAGGACGGCCCACCTCCACGATCGCGTCATCCCGGATGCCGACCGCGGCGCGCGCGTAGCGATCCCGGCCTGCCTTCCCGGCGACCCACACCTCGTCGTACGCCTTCGTGAAGGGGTTGATGCTGCTCACCTTGTCGCTGTCCCCGTGACCGATGAACACGTGCTTCATTCCCGGCTCCCGCAGGAGATGGATGTTCTTGCTGGTGTTGGCCGGATAGAAGGCGACGCGGACACTCGCCAGCTGGGTCTCCATCACGGTGACCCCGCTCGGAATCAGGACGACCGGCAGATCGGTCGGCGCCAGACTGTCCAGGACGTGCCGCTCCCGGAGCAGAATGAGGCAACGCTGCCGAAGCTGCGCGAGGGGTTGCAACCACATGTTGATCTGGTAGGCCGAATCGGCCGACCCGCTGAAGTACAGGACGACCTCGGGCTTCAGCCGGCGAATGTGAGCTAGCGCCCGCTCGGTGAAGACGGTGTGTGACGGGCGACGCAGGAGCCGCGAGAGATGGATCAGGATCGCTCCGACAGCGGCAATAACAACGGCGTCGTAGACGAGCGCCACCACCACGAACACCCGGACGTCGTCGAGGCTTACGTCGATCGCGCCCACCGCCAGGGGGACGAGCGCGAGACTCACCAGTCGGCGCCCGACCGAGTTGATGAGCAGGGGTGGGGGAGGCCGGGGATCAGCCAGCTTCCCCAGGTCGATGTTGCGCGTCTGCACGGATCGTGCGCTTCTGTGTCCGTAGACGTGGAGAAGGGCCAGGTAGGCCCAGCGGACCGCCGCAATGCTCACCGTCAGAAGCAGCACGGCTATCAGCACTCCGTTGCCCCAGCTAGGGAAATGCCGTGCGATCAGGAGCGCTAGCGCGAAGACCTGGATCAGCGCCCGGGTCGAGATCCCGAAATGCGCTCCACGCAGCAGTGCTCGCAGGTTGGGCTCCCGGGACTCCAGCCAGTGATCTGCCGCGACGGTGGCCAGGAGCAGTACGGCGAACGCCTCCGGAGCGTCGGCGGCAGCGGACACGAGCAGCCCGACATAGGCGAGGAAGATCCACGCCACGAGTGCTGCCCGCCCTGCGGAGCTCTCCGCAAACCTACGAAGCCGTCGGGTCACGAGCCGTCCTTGTTGACGGCGAAGCTGCCTCTCACGGCGACCGCACCTGATGGCGGTCGGATTCTCGACACCTCGTCGCTCCAGAAGATCGTCGGCGGGGATCCGTGCCCGGCAGTCTATTGCCCGGGTCCGCCGGGTCCGCCGGGTCTCCGGCGGGCAGCCCGCGCGTAGCGTCTCGCCCGTCGCCGCAAACCCCTTCCCACCGAAACCAGCAAACCCGGCTGGGACGTGACGGTGACGCCGAGCGGCAGGGGGCGGTCCGTCGGAGACAGGAGCAGCTTCAGACTCAGCACCTCCCTCGTCGACGAGCGTGGTCGCCGGAGCAGCAGGATCGACCCCTGTCGGTCAGACTTCAGCCGGGCAGTGACGTCGCGCGCCAGCCGCTTTCGACCGCGCGGGGTGAGCCGCACGAAGACCTCTCGGCCGTCGGTGACGTGCAGCGGCAACGCGACGACGAGCGACCTCCGCAGCAGGCCCCCCGGCCGCACCTTGACGTCCGTCGGGCGGAGCGCCTTTCCCACGGACGCCGGAGATGCGTCCACCTGCAGGCTGAGGTTGTCGTAGCTCTCCGTCCAGTACGGCCGCACCAACTGCCCCCGCGGACCGAGAATGGCAACCCTGCACCCCGCCGTCGCCGCTTCTGTTCGACGTGCTCCCAACCGGGACTCCGGAGACCAGCCGAGGGCTCGCACCCACAGGCTCACGTCCCACGTGCCGGCGTCGAGCGAGCCCTGGGATCCTCTTGCCCCGACCACCACGTCGGTTCGGCCACCGATGACCAGTGACCCGTCCTCGTCGACACGGGCAGCACCGGCTCCTGGCAGCACGACTTCCCGGTCACGGTCGCGGGTCCGCACGACGACGTCGACGGTGACAGCGTCCAGGTCGACGACGACCTCGGGATATGCCGCCAGGACCGGCTGACCTGCTCGAACCGAGAGCAGCGGCCCGCCGGAGTCCGACACCCTCGCCGACCACGACAGTCCCAGCGCACGATCGCGCCACGAGGCATCTTCGAGCCGGGTCTCCACGGCGATCCGTGAAAGCCATCGCGCATGCTGCAGCGCCGCCTCCAGGTCCCCCGCGCGTACCGCTGCGGCAAGGGGGCGTGCCCGCGCGGGGAGACGGGACTCGATGTCCGCTGGGAAGCGCTCGAGCAGCAACCGCTGGATCTCGGCGAAGAGCTGCTGTCTGTGGTCCTCGGGGTGGTCGAGCATCGCCCGGCCCTCGAGACGCTGCAGCATCTCGGTGCGAAGAGTCCGCGTCAGCAGGGCAGTCCTGAAGGCGGGCGGAGCGGACAGCTCGTCGAGGACATCGAGGGTCTCGCGGACGTAGCCGTAGTAGTCGGCCGGGCTCACGTAGGAGAAGGCAGCGTTGGCTGCATCTTCGCGCCGGATGTGGTGGTAGCAGACCTCATCGGCCACCACCGACACGACGTCGGCAAGCAGATAAGCCTGTACGACGAAGACGTGGTCCTCGAGCCTGCGCCTGCCCTCTGGGAAGCGCAGGTTGTTCTCGTCGAGGAAGGCACGGCGGAAGAACTTGTGCGGCGTGAGTGCCTCGGTCAGGGGGACATCCGGCTCGAAGGCCCTTTCGACCGTTTGGCGGAACAGCGCCTTGGGCACCCCCCGCTGATGACCCGTCATCTTGCCGATGACCACATCTGCATGGCTGCGGCGGGCCATCGAGTAGAGCCTCTCGAGCGCCCCCGCCCCGAGCCAGTCATCGTGGTCGCAGAAGAAGATGTAGTCCCCGGCTGAGGCATCCGTTCCTATGTTGCGGGGCCGCCCGGGCCACCCCGAGTTCTCCTGCGGGATGACACGAACGTTGCTGCGCTCTGCGGCGAGCCTCGCGAGCCGGGCGGGCGTCTCGTCGGTGGACCCGTCGTCCACAAAGATCGCCTCGAAGTCCTCCGGCGGCATCGTCTGCGCCGCGAGTGACTCGATGAGCGGTTCGATCAACGGTCCGGGGTTGTAGACCGGTATCACGACGCTGACCTTCACCGGCCGCCGCCTCCCGCCCGGGCGATCCGTCGGACGCCGCGGCGAAGCCGCCACCGGAAGCCGTGCACGAGCACCCCCCACGCAGTGACCTGTGCTGCGGGCTGCTGCGCCAGTGAGGCGGTTCGGCGGACCGTCGCCCGGGCGAACCGGGTGACGTGCACCTCGACGCCCAACCCGACGCCACGAGCAGCATCGCGCCGAAGAAGCAACATGTCGTAGGAGCCTGCCCGAAGCGCCGCGGGACCGCGCAGCGGGATGGGATCGGTCACCAGCGTTGTGCCCTTGCCGCTCGGCTGCAAGCTCGCGGAGGCGTCGACGCGGTCGCTGCCGCCACGCTGTTTGAACCGGACTCGAACCGTGGCGACCCGTGCCGAGGAGACCGGCAGCGCCACCGTCGCCACCAGGGCACGATTTTCTGCTCGGGCTGATGCGGTGCCATCGGGAAGGCTCAGCAGCGGCTGCAGCCGCTGCACGGCCCCGTCGAGCTCCAGGGCGAGGTTGCCATGCGGCTCGGTCCAGTAGGGCAGGGCCACCCGAGCCGGGTCTCCGACCACGGCGGGCAGGCAGCCAGCCGCGGCGGCAGGATCGCGATCTGCGCCCACCCGGATGTTCAAGGACCAGCCGAACATCGCGATCCGGACAAAGAACACCCAGATGCCTCTGGACATGGCGGACCCGAAAGACGCCTGTTCCGGGGAGATCGTGGAGGTGCCCGAGACGAGCACCGCGCCAGCGGGATCGACGCTCACGTGAAAGATGGTGGGCACGACGAGCTCCTCCCCGCCGTCGCGATGTCGGGCGACCAGGTGGGCGCGGGCGCCGTTCAGCTCGTCGGTGATGTCGACCGGGTCCGCGGCAGTCGTGCCGGGAGGTGTCTGGAGCAGCAGCCGGCTCCCGTCGTAGGCGACCCAGCGACCCGGCGCGCTGAGCCGGACCTCCCAGCTCAGCGCGAGCTCCTCGCCCTGCCAGCCCAGGCCCCGTAGTCGCGACCCGCTTTCGACGTCGCTCGACCAGGCAGCCAGCAGGAGCACGTCTGCGAGGGCTCCCGCCCGGACCGCGCCCGCGAGAAGGCGCTGGCGCCCGGAGAGGCCGGCGTCGACGGTCGTGGGAAAACGCTCCAGGACGAGGGCTCGAACATTGCCGTACACCGCATCCCGGTAGTCCGGGTCGTAGCGAAGCAGCCGAGCCCCGTCGAGACGCCCGAGCAGCTCCTGGCGGAGGAAGCGACGGTACAACCCGTCGCGGAACGCACCCGCGTCGGTGTGCTCATCGACGACGTCGAGCACCTCGCGGACGTAGCCGTAGTAGCTGTTCGGCTCGATGGGGGTGAACCCGGCGTTGGTGAGATCGTCCCTGCGGATGTGGTGGTAGCAGGCGTAGTCGGCGAGCACGCAGATGACCTTGGCGAGGAAATAGGCTCGCACCACGAACACGTGGTCCTCGAGCCGTCTTCTCCCTTCCGGGAATCGGATCTGGTGCGCGTCCAGGAATGCTTTTCGGAACAACTTGTGTGGGGTCAGGCTGTCGATGAGCGGTGTGTCTGCCAGGGTGGCGCGTCTCACGTTCCGCTCGAAGAGCACCCGCGGGACGCCCCTGTTGTGGCCGATCATCTTCCCGATCACGATGTCTGCGTCTTCACGCCGGGCCATCGCGTGCAGGCGCTCGAGGGCCTCGGGCCCGAGCCAATCGTCGTTGTCGCAGAAGAAGACGTAGTCTCCACGAGCGGCCTCGACGCCGACATTGCGAGGCTTTCCGGGCCAGCCGGAGTTCTCCTGGTGGATGACCCGCACGTTCGGGCGCTCACGGGCAATCTGGTCGAGGCGGGCAGGTGTCTCGTCGGTCGAGCCGTCGTCGACGAAGACCACCTCGAACTCTTCCGGTGGAAGTGTCTGCTCGGCAAGCGAGTCGACGAGGGACTCGATGTGTCGCCCCGGATTGAACACCGGCACGACAACTGTGATCTTGATGCCCACGCGGTCATCCTGGCAGACAGAGGTGTCCCCGACTGACGCAGTCAGCCCTGGTCGCGGGCGGACCCCTCGTCCGACAGGTGCAGCTCGGCGCTGTTGCTCGCGGCGTCGTTCTCTGCCATCTCGAGAGCGCGGGCGATGCTGTCGGTGGCGGTCTCACCTCCGTCACCGCCGGACTCCTTCGAGATGCGCACGTCCATGACATGGCCGGTCTCATGAGACACGAGGACGTCAACCGATGACAACGCAACCGTCCGCGCGCTGAGCAGTGTCTCGGCGGGCTCGGCCCCGAACGCGTTGATCCTCATCGGCGTGCTCGTGCGTTCGGGGTTGATGCAGTTGACTCGGACGCCCAGTGTCTGCCACTCCTCGGCGAGCGCTTGGGTGAGATTGACGACTGCAGCCTTGGTGGAGGAGTAGAGGCTGTAGCCGGCTCGGCCGCGGGTGTAGGAGCTGGAGGTGAAGAGCAGCAGCTGCCCTTTGGCCTCCGCGAGGTAGCGGGCGCTCGCATGGGCAATGAGCACCGGCCCTGTCAGGTTGACGTCGATGCTCTCCCGAATCACCTCCTCGCTGGACTCGGCGAGGGGACTGCGATGCAAGACACCCGCGGTGACGACCACGTAGTCGATGCGCCCGGTCTGGCCGTGGGCGCTGGCCAGTGCCGCCTGGACAGCATCGAGGTCCTGGACCGCCGTCCCTGTTTGGGAGCGGCTGAAGCTGAACACGTTCGCGCCCATCTCCCGGGCGACGTCGGCGATCTCCGAGCCGATCCCGTAGCTCCCGCCGAAAACCACAAGGGTGTGATCAGCCATGCGCTCCGCGAAAATCTTCGGGTCAGTGGCGCGCGGTGCGGTGTGGGAGCCGAGGCGGAAGAGCTGATCGGCGAGGAACACATCGATCGGGTGAGTCACCTTGATGTTTCGTTCCGAGCCGTCCACGACGAAGATCGGCACGTCCGGCAGGTAGCGCAGAACCACGGAGCAGTCGTCGGTGGCCGCGAAGTTGGGATCCTTCATGGCATGGGAGTAGGCCCGCCTGATGGTCGACGCTCGGAACGCTTGCGGAGTCTGCCCTCGACGCAGCGCATCCCGGTCCGGGATGGTGCCGATCACACCGTCGTGCACCTCGATGATCGTGTCGGCCGACGGGATGGCGACGTCGACGGCACGGTAGGTCTGCAGCGCCTCGACGCAGTCGCGGATGATGCGGTCCTCGACAAGCGGGCGGACCGCGTCATGAAAGAGCATGTTGCAGTCATCTTCGCCGACCGCTCCGAGGGCAATCATCGTCGTCTCGTTGCGGGTGCGACCTCCCGCCATGACCTTGGAGACCTTGCGGTAACCCGCCTTGCTCACGAGGTCGAGTGCCTCGGGCACCCACCCGGGCGCCATCAGCACGAGGATCTCGTCGATGACGTCGGAGTCCTCGAACACGTCGATGGCGTGCTCCAGAATCGTCTTGCCAGCCACCTTGAGCAGCTGCTTGGGCGTCCGCAGGCCGACCCGGGTGCCCGTCCCGCCCGCCAGCACAACCGCGACGTTTCGCAGGTCAGAGGCCCTAGTCGTCGACAACGCGTCTCTCCGAGATCATGGGGGGCGTCCGGCCCGGGTTGGCTTGAGATTAGTACCTCCGGGCTCGCGTCCCGGGTCCGCACGCCCCACGGTAACGTTCCCGAGAGCCCTTGCCTGGATCGGGGACCGAAGCCGTAGCCGATGCGGAGGATCGTGCCCGAGAACCAGTTGCGGCTGCCCGCCGGCACGCGCCTGCTGCACGTGGGTCCCCACAAGACCGGCACGACGGCTCTGCAGGGTGCGCTCCGCTACGCGCGGGGAGCCATGGCCGAGCACGGTGTCGTCTACCCGGGAACCCGGCGGCAGCACTGGGAGGAGGCATTGGCGCTCACCGGTCGGCACGGGCTCAGGGGCGACCCGCCTCCGGCGATCCACCTCTGGGACCGCCTGGTGGAGCAGGTCGCCGCGACCGAGGACGAGGCGCGGGTCATCGTGAGCAGCGAGTTCTTCGGCGAGGCCGACCTGGACACCGCCAGGAAGATCGTCAGCGACCTGGGTGGAGCACGGGTGCACGTGCTCGTGACGCTTCGCCCGCTCACCAAGATCATCCCCTCGGCATGGCAGCAGTACGTGCGAAACGGACTGACGACGGCCTATGACGAGTGGCTCGACGGCATGCTGCGCAAGCCGCCCTACAACCGGCCGACTCCGAGCTTCTGGAGGCGGCACCACCACGACGTCCTGGTCGCGCGATGGGCTTCAGTCGTCGGTCCGCGCAACGTCACCGTCCTGGTCCTGGACGAGTCCGACCGGTCGATGCTCACGCACAAGGTCGAAGAGATGGTCGGGCTACCCAGGGACCTGCTCCAGCCGGAGCCCGGACGGACCAACCGTTCACTGACCCTCGGCGAGATCGAGCTGGTGCGCCACGTCAACATCGAGTTCAAGCGCCGTGGCTGGTCGGACCAGCTCTATCGAATCTTCGTTCGCACGGGCATGACCCAGCAGCTCTCGGAGACACGTCAGCCCGCGGCGGGTGAAGCGCAGATCACGACACCGACATGGGCTCTCGTGCGGGCAGCGGAGATCGGGGCGCTCGCAGCCCAGGAGATCTCCGCTCTGGGCGTCCGCGTGCTCGGCGACATCTCCGTCCTCGGTTCCATGCCGGACGTCACCCCTGACGAGGAGGCCGCGCGTCCAGCGTTGGCCGAGACGAACGTCCCGGTATCGGTGGCGACGGAGGCGGTCATCGGCACGATCGCGGCCAATGCGTCGTCTCGGGAGAACCCGCCGGGGCCGGTGAGCGGGATCCCTGCCCGCGAGCTCGCAGGTGTCCTGGCACGGAGGGCGCTCAGACGTGCCACTGCGCTGCCGGGAGTGCGCCAGCTACGCGACGTCTCTCGTCCCGACAAGGCCGCGGACTCGTGAGCGTGCCGATCAAGGTCAGTGTGGTCGTGCCGGCCTACAACCCCGGTGACTACATCGAGCCGTGCATCGCGTCCCTGCTCGGGCAGACTTTGCCGGCCGACGAGCTCGAGATCATCTTCGTCGACGACGGCTCGACCGACGACACCCCGAGCCGGCTCGACCGGCTCGCCCAGCAGCACTCCCACGTGAAGGTCATCCACCAGAAGAACTCCGGCTGGCCCGGCCAGCCCCGCAACGTCGGGACCGATGCTGCCACCGGCGAATACGTCCAGTACGTCGATGCTGACGACGAGATACCACCGGAGGCCCTCGAGCGCCTCTATGACTACGCCCGGCGCAACGACTCCGATGTCGTGATCGGGAAGATGGTCGGCGTCGGGCGTGGCGCTCCCGTAGAGGTGTTCCGCCGCAACCGGGACCGAGCCACCATCCACGACTCCCCGATCATCAACAGCCTCACCCCGCACAAGATGTTCCGGCGCTCCCTCATCGTCGATGCAGGTCTGCGCCATCCGGAGGGTCTGGTGCGTCTCGAGGACCAGATGTTCGTCCTCGCCGCCTACTTCGCTGCCAGAAACATCAGTGTGCTGTCCGACTATGTCTGCTACATCCACAACTCACGCAGCGACCACGGCAATGCGGCCGCGAGGCCCTTCGAGCCACGCGACTACTTCGCCGATCTCAGAGCGGTGCTGGACATCGTCGATGCCAACACCACGCCCGGGCCCGACCGAGATCGCCTGCACCGTCGCTGGCTGCGGGGAGGGATGGTCGGCCGCCTGCGCGGACGCCGTCTGCTGAGAAGGGACGAGGAGTATCGGCGCAAGCTCTTCGACGAGATCCGCCGTGTCGTCCTGGAGCGGTTCTCCCCCGGAGTCGACGCGGGCTTGAGGCCAGTCGACCGGCTCGTCGCCGCGCTCATCCGCCGCGGCGACTTCGACGCGATCCTCGAGCTTGCGCGCTGGGAGGCTGGACTCGTCCTCGTCGCCCGGCTGACAGACGCAGCCTGGCGCAACGGCGCCCTCGAGCTGGCGGTCCAGGCGGAGCTCGTCGACTCCAACGGCGTCCCGGTTCCCGTGAGCACGACCGCGACCGGTCGCGCCATCGCACCGCCTCTGTCGGCGCAGCTGCTTGCTGAGGTGGGGGCACCGACCCTGGTCGACCAGCTGCCGGTCGCCCTGAACATCGTCCTCCAGCACGGCGCCACCGGCTCGGAGGTGAAGCTACCCAGTCGCCGACAGGCACACGACGACGAGACCCTTTCTCTCTCGGTTCGGGGTCAGCTGAAGCCGGCAGGCAACGCCCAGGCCCTGACCGAAGCGGTATGGGATGTCGCCGTTCGCTTCCGAGCCCTCGGGTGGAACCTCGCTGCGCCCGTGACGCAGTCCGAGGATGCCCCCACCGTCCCTCTGCAACCGCACGCTCTCGGCGGACCGGGCCGGACCTTGCGGCTCTGCTGGCAGGAGTCCGGTCAGCTCGGCGTGGACGTCGGCCCCGCTGACACATCCGGTCCGCATCGATCGTCCACGGCTCTGCAGTCGCCGCTCTTCGTCGCACTGGACAGGCTGCCGCCTCCAGTGGCTCGGCGGCTGAGAGGACTCTGGCGGCGCTTGAAGCCCACCCGGACGCGGCGTCGGGGTTAGCGAGCCGCTGGCAACGGCTGCACCTACCCTCGTAGGATCCACCGACCTGACCTGCAGCGCGTCGACCTGGGAGAGCGAGTTCCGTGCAGCTACCGGACCTTCTCACGATGGACCGCGCGGCAGCCAGGCGCGCGGTCTCGCGGCTGCGCCACCGAGCCGGGGCGATGCGCGCGCAGGCGGTACGCCGTCGAGCGGCCACCAGTCTCGGCTCGCAGCTCGTGAGCGCCGACGAGCCCGTCGAGGCCGACGTGGTCGTGCACTTCGCGGAGGCGCCGGACCGTCTCTATCAGCTCGACCAGTGGCTCCCTGTCCTCGAGCGCCTCGCCGAGAGGCACCACGTGGTTCTGCTGCTTCGCCATCGACAGACGCCGAAGGCGCTGGCAGGGCGCACGAAGCTGCCCGTCGTCAGCGTCACGTCCTACCTCGACCTGATGCGCCTCTACCAGCGGAACGACTTCAAGCTGGGCATCTACGTCAACAACGCCGATCGCAACTTCCAGTCACTGAGCAATGCGCGGATGCTCCATGTCCACGTGGGACACGGCGACAGTGACAAGCTCTCCAGCTGCAGCAACCAGGTGAAGAGCTATGACCGGGTTCTCGTTGCCGGTCCCGCCGCTGCCAGGCGATACGTGGAGGCACTCATCGACTACGACGAGGACAAGCTCGTCCTGGTCGGCAGGCCGCAGCTGGATCTGCCGTTCCCCGACCTCCTCGCGCCCTCGCCACGTCGCACCGTTCTCTACGCGCCGACCTGGGAGGGCGCGACGGACTCCAACAACTGGACTTCGGTCGACCTGTTCGGCACCCGAATTGTCGAGGCTGCCCTGAGCGTTGACGACGTACGTCTCGTCTACAAATCCCACCCGCGTGTCCCGGGGTCGCCGCGGAAAAGCATCGCCCGCGCCCACCGTTCCATCGTGGCGCAGATCGGGACAGCTAACGCGCGAGACGCCGGGGCAGGACACGTGGTGGCGACGACGGGCGACATCCTCGGGATGTTCGCGCAGAGCGACGCACTGGTCGGTGACGTGTCCAGCGTGAGCCTGGACTTTCTCTACGCGCGGCCCGAGTGTCCGATCTTTCTCACCGACCGGCGTGACGACCGCGCTCTGCTCACCGAGGCCTCACCGCTGGCGCAGGGCGCGGACGTCCTCGACAGCCGCACGATCGGGTCGTTCCGATCCACACTGGCTGCCCGGCTGTCCCATGACGCGTGCAGGAAGGAGCGTGCCGCCGTCCGGAGGCTCTACTTCGGCGACCTCGGCCCGGGCGAAAGCATGGCGGGCTTCCTCGACGAGGTGGACAGACTGATCGCCACCCGTGACCGGCTGGTCGGGGCATGGCGGCCGAGCTGACCGCCGCGTGGTGCCCGGCGTGACAACGGACCCGGTCTTCACCACCCGGCCCTCGGTCATCGGGCACCGGGGCCTCGGCAAGGGCGTCGTCTCCGGTCACCGCGAGAACACCATTGCGTCCCTGCTCGGCGCAGCCGAGGTCGGCGTCGACTGGGTCGAGCTCGATGTCGCCCGCAGCGCCGACGACGCGCTCGTCGTTCACCACAACCCCGCGACCGTCGACGGGCGCTTCGTCGTCGAGCAGACCGCGGGCCAGCTCCGTTCGGTGGGCATACCCACCTTGGAAGAGGTGCTCGAAGCACTGCCGACGAGCGTCCGGGTCGTGGTCGACGTCAAGACGATCCTCGAGGATGCTCCGGCGCCGATGAGTGCGGGCACCGCCGCCCGCCTCGCACCGGTCCTGGCCCGCGAGAGCACCCGCCGGCCTGTCCTCGTGACCTCCTTCGACGCCGCGGTCCTGCTCTGGTTGCGCGGGGAGGTCCCCGGTCTGCGCTGCGGGCTGATCTCGTGGCTGGACTTCCCGCTGCGGATGGCTCTGCCGGCCGCCGCTCACCTGGGCATGTCGGTCGCGTGTGTCCATCACCGGTCCTTCGGGGCCAACGAGATCGAACCCGGCCCCGTGCATCGAGACCCTGCCTACAGCATCGGGATCGCGCATGAGGCCGGTCTCGAGGTCGTGGCCTGGTGCCCCAGCGAGCTCGTCGCGCCGAGCCTGGTCGCCGCGGGGGTCGACGCGGTCTGCGTCAACGACGTCCCACGGATGCTGCCCCTGGTTCGTTCGCTGTGATCATCGTGGTCGGCAGCACGATGACCGACATGATGACGTACGTCGACCAGGTGCCCTCGGCAGGTGAGACCGTCGTGGGTGACCGGTTCGAGCAGGGCTTCGGCGGCAAGGGCGCGAACCAGGCGGTGATGGCCAGCCGGCTCGGCGCCTCCGTGAGCATGGTCAGCTGCCTCGGGGACGACGTCTTCGGTGACATGACGCTGGACAACCTGGCACGCGAGGGCATCGACACGTCGGCCGTGACCAGAGCGGTGGGTGTGAGCAGCGGCGTGGCCCCGATCTGGGTCGAGGCGGACGGCACCAACCGCATCATCGTCGTCCCCGGCGCCAATGATCACCTGACACCGGATGCGGCGACCCGGGCCATCGCCGCGGCGTCGGCGGTCGACGTCGTGCTCGGTCAGTTCGAGGTCCCGCCAACCGTGACGGCCGCAGCGTTCGCCGCGGCCAGACGACGAGGAGCAGAGACGATCCTCAACCCGGCACCGGCCGGCGAGGTGTCCGCGGGACTGCTCGCGGAGACCGACTGGCTGATCCCCAACGAGGTGGAGTTCGCCGCCCTGCGTCGGGACGGAGCAGCGGACGCGACCGATCTCGACAACGCCATCGCCGCCCTCGCGGCGGCCTCCGGAGTGCGGCTGGTCGTCACGATGGGCGCTGCCGGCGCGGCGATCTGCGAGGACGGCGACCGGGTGGTGCGGGTGCGGTCACCGGTCGTCGATGCGGTGGACACGACGGGAGCGGGTGACGCGTTCGTCGGTGCCTTCGCCTATGGCCGCGCCCGCGGGCTGCCAGCTGCACTGGCAGCCGAGCTGGGCTGCCGATGTGCCTCGCGCAGCGTGACCCGCCGCGGCACCCAGACGTCGTTCCCCTCGGTGCAGGAAGCTCGCGAGATCCGTGCCCTGTTGCAGATCGGCGACTGACTCAGACCTTCACCCAGTCGGCGTCCTGGTGATGCTCCGAGACGTAGTCGGGCCAGGCGAGCGGCCCCCGCCGCTGCTCGATCTGCGCGACGAACTCCCCGAGATACCACTGCCGGTAGGCGAGCGACTCCGGCGGTGTGGCCAGAGTGATGAGGTGCTGACCGGACCGGCAGTAGTCGTCCACCTCGGTGAGGATGTCCTCGAGCTCGCGACACGCTGCCACGGCCGTCGCCGGCAGATGGTAGGTCAGGTCGATCTCGGAGTCACCGCGGGCAACGGCCTCGTCCCGCTCGGCTGTCACGGCGGCGGTGAAGGCGGAGAAGCTCGTGGTCAGCTCCTCGACCAGCGCCAGCAACCGCTCCGGCACCCGGCGTGCTATGCCGTCGGTAGGCCGCGCCCGGTCCGTGTCCATGGAGATCAGCGCGAACTCTCGCATCAGCTCATCGAAGTGCTGGGTCGAGCGCACCTGGACTGCCAGCGGGATCCGCATCAGCCGGACCGTCTCCAGGCGACCGGGTGAGCTGTCCGTTGTCACGCGCACAGCCCCAGTGCCGGCACCGGCCCGGCGAGCGTCGTCCCCTCGTGCGCGTCGACGGGTCCCGGCGCGACCGAGTCGGAACCGCCGGGTGCCTCGTCCTCCAGGTCCGCGACGAGGAAGACCGGGTCGGAGGCGACCTCACCGGTCTCCTCGGCGAGGTGCGCCCAGACGACCTTCCCGGCGGAGCCCACCTCGACCCCCCAGGACTCGGCAAGGCGGGAGACCAGGGCGAGCCCGCGGCCCGTGGTGGCATCGAGGCCGTGGTTGCGCAGGGCGGGCCGGACCGGAGAGCCGTCGCGCACCTCGAGGCGAACGCTGTTTCCCTGCCGCTCGAGGTAGACCTGCACCGCCGTCCGGGCGTGCAGGATCGCATTGGTGACAAGCTCGGTGACGAGCAGCGCCCCGGTCGACGTGAGGTCGTCGCGCCCCCACCCGCGCAACGTCTCGACGGTGAACCGCCGTGCCTCGCCGACGCTCGCCGGGAACGGCGTGAGCTCGAGGGTTACGGCCACAGCCGAACGATAGCGCTGTGCCGGGAGTCCCACACACCGAGCCCTCGGGGGCCCGGGTCGAACGCCAGGCGGGGCCGGTCAGCGAAGGACGAACCACACCTGCTTGCCGTCACCCGGCTCGGTCTCGACGCCCCAGTCGTCGGAGAGCCTGTCCAGAAGGCCCAGCCCTCGCCCACCCTCGTCCGTCATGCCGGCGGCACGGGGCTTCGGCAGGTTACGGCTGCCGTCACGCACTCGCACCTGCAGTCCGTCGGTGCTGTCACAGTCCACCGCGACCACGATCGGGGGGGCGCCGTGGATGACCGAGTTGGTCACCACCTCGCTCACCAGGAGAACGGCGTCCTCGACGACATGGCCGGCGTGCTCCGCGCAGGTCGCACGCCGGAGGAACTGGCGAGCCGCCGCGGGCGATGTCTCGTCCTGCGGCAGCTCGCACATGCCCCGAGCCGTGCTGGCGCACATGTGCTCTCCTGCCCTCGAGCTGCCGATGGGAGCCACCGTCGACCCGGCGCAGGGGCGGCGACCGCGACCCCGCTGATACCCCGATCCCCCAGGGCGCAAAACCATGCCCGTCTCACGCCGGGCCGCTCACCAGCCGCGTGTCCCCGGCGCACCCTTGAACGGGCCGACGACACGGCTGGTGATCCAGCCGGCGTAGAAGCCGCCGTCCTGCGCCCGCACGATCTCCTGGTCCACGCGACAGCAGTCCATCGCAGCCGGGTAGACCGCGACGCGGTCGCGCAACGACTCGAAGCCCGGCGCCGGGTCGGGATAGAACCAGGCTGCCCGTGGCGAGCGTGCCTTTCCGCCGACGACGTCGAGGTAGCGAGCGCTCCCCTTGAACTCGCAGTAGGTCGTGCCGTCAGCCGATCGCAGCGCGGCATCGGGGAAGTCGGACCGAAGCAGGTAGTAGACGGGCGGGTGGCTCGTCTCCAGCACGCGAACTGCCCGCGTGGTGTCGACGAGCGTCACCCCGCCGAGCTCGACGGTCACGCGTTCGGAGGTCGGCTCCACCCGCGGCGGTCGTGGGTAGTCCCAGACCGACTCCTGCCCGGGACCGGGATGCACTCGCCGTACGGCGTGCTCGCTCACCGGCTCCGGCGCCACACGAGCAGCCCGACAGCTGCGACGACCGCTGCCGCGACCGCGGCCGCGCGCTCGGGCCGGACCTGACCACGCTCGTCGACGACCGCCGACTTCGCCGACTCCGCGCCGCGACGGGCTACGTTGGCGGGCTTGACCCGGTCGGCGATGGCGTCGACGGTGCCGGCCAGCCGCTGACGCGTCGCCTCGATGTCCTTCTCGATCTCGGCCGCGCTGCGGTCACGCTCAGGCGGCGCCGCGGGGGGCCGGGCCTCGAAGCTGCCCGGGCCGCTGGGCGGTGTGCTGGTCATAGGGAACCTCCGAGTCAGTCCTGCCCCAAGATCGCGGACACTATGCCTCGGGCGCTGCGCATGCGGACACCAGGCATCCGCGTAGGTTGGCCGCCATGACGACCACGCTGAGGGCGGGCGACCTGGCACCCGATTTCACCCTGCCCGACGCCGACGGCAACGACGTGTCCCTCGCCGGCCTGCGCGGCCGGAAGGTGATCGTCTACTTCTACCCAGCCGCGTCCACTTCGGGGTGCACCCAGCAGGCGTGCGACTTCCGCGACAACCTCGCCTCGCTGCAGGCGACCGGTTTCTCGGTGCTGGGCATCTCCCCGGACTCCCGGGAGAAGCAGGCCCGGTTCCGCGACGAGGAGGGCGTGAACTTCCCGCTGCTCTGCGACCCGTCGCGAGAGGTGCTGGAGGCCTACGGCGCCTACGGCGAGAAGCAGCTCTACGGCAAGACCGTCACCGGTGTGATCCGCTCGACGTTCGTCATCGACGAGCAGGGCACGGTCGAGCAGGCGCACTACAACGTCAAGGCCACCGGCCATGTCGCCAGGCTGCGCGAGGACCTCGGCCTCGACTGAACGCTCGATGCGCGTCGGGTCGCCGCCGTAGGATCGTCGCGAAGCGGGAGTGGCGTAATGGCAGCCGCGCTGGTTTTAGGGACCAGTGCCTTCGGGCGTGGGGGTTCGAGTCCCCCCTCCCGCACCGAACGGTCTAGAGGCCGAGCAGCTCGCGAGCTGCGGGGACCAGGGCGCGAAAGGCGTTGCCACGGTGGGAGATCGCGTTCTTCTCCGCCGCCGGCAGCTCGGCGGTGGTCCGGTCTTGGCCGTGCGGCCGGAAGATCGGGTCGTAGCCGAACCCGCCGCTGCCGCGGGGGGCGTCGACGACGACGCCCTCGAGGCGACCTTGCGCGACACGCTCCTCCCCCGTCGGCAACGCGAGCGCCGCGGCGCAGGCGAAGTGCGCCCCCCGGTGCTCGGTCGGCACGTCGACCAACTGGGCCAGCAGCAGCTCCAGGTTGGCGACATCGTCGCCGTGCCGGCCGGCCCAGCGCGCCGAGAACACCCCGGGCATCCCGTTCAGGGCGTCGACGCAGAGCCCTGAGTCGTCAGCAACTGCCGGCAGGCCGGTCCCGTCGGCGGCGGCTTGCGCCTTCTTCAGGGCGTTGGCCGAGAACGTCAGCCCGTCCTCCACGACGTCGGCCACGTCGGGGAAGGCACCCAGGCCCACCAGCTCGACGGGCAGGCCGGCTTCGCGCAGAATCGACTGCAGCTCGCCGACCTTGTGCGCGTTGCGGGTGGCCAGCACGAGCCGGCCGGTCATCGCCGGCTCACGCCTCGAGGGCAGCGTGCTGGGCGGCTGTCAGCTCCGTGCACCCGGTGGCGGCCAGGTCGAGCAACGCGTCGAGCAGCCCGCGGTCGAAGGGCTTCGCCTCGGCCGTCCCCTGGACCTCGACGTAGGCGCCTTCGCCGGTCATCACCACGTTCATGTCGGTGTCGGCCGAGACGTCCTCCTCGTAGCAGAGGTCGAGCATCGGCTCCCCGGCGACGATGCCGACCGAGACGGCTGCGACCGATCCGGTCAGCGGCTCGGCCACCAGGGCCCCGGCGGCACGGAGCCACGTCACCGCGTCGGCGAGCGCGACGTACGCGCCGGTTATCGCGGCCGTCCTCGTGCCACCGTCGGCCTGCAGCACGTCGCAGTCGAGCACGATCGTGTTCTCGCCCAGCGCCTTGTAGTCGATGACCGAGCGCAGCGATCGGCCCACCAGCCGGGAGATCTCGTGGGTGCGACCGCCGATGCGCCCCTTGACCGACTCCCGGTCCGACCGGGTGTTGGTCGCGCGCGGCAGCATCGCGTACTCCGCCGTGACCCACCCCAGCCCGCTGCCCTTGCGCCACCTCGGGACACCCTTGGTGACCGAGGCTGCGCACAGCACGCGCGTCTTGCCGTACTCCACCAGCACCGAGCCCTCTGCGTGGTCGAGCCAGCCACGGGTGATGGTGACCGGCCGCAGCTGGTCGGGTCGGCGTCCGTCGCTTCGTGACATGCGGCGACCCTAGAGGACGTCAGATGTCGTACGACGATCCGGACCGCGCCAGGTATACCAACCCCGCCAGCCTCGTCCATCCTCGAGATGGCGCCTTCCTCTCTTCGAGCGCATGCGGCAGCGCGCGAGAACCGGCACTATTCGACAGTCAGGTCGGAGTCCTTGCGGACGCGGAAGCGGAGGATGGTGGCGTCCCGCGACCGCGTACTGCTGACCGGTTCCAGGTCTGTCCGGGCGAGGCCCGGGGCCGAGAAGCGGATGCCGTCGGCGAGCAGCACCGGCAGGACATACACCAGGATCTCGTCGACGAGCCCACGCTGCAGGCACTGGCCGGCCACGTCGGCGCCGAGGATTTCGAGGTTCTTGCCGCCAGCAGCGTCCAGTGCCGTCGCGACCGCTTCCCCGATGTCCCCGGTGAGGATCGTGACCTCCGGGTCCGGCGGCTCCAGCGGCCTGTGAGTGAGGAGGAACATGGGTCCGGAGAAGGGGTAGTCGACACTGCCCGGCGCCTCGTCCTCCATCCTGTCGCCCACGTCCCAGGTCCGCCGGCCGACGAGCATGGCGCCGGTGGCCGCCGCGATCTCCGCGAAATCGTCCGGCGCCACGAAGTCGGCGAGAGCGCGACCACCGCGCCCCCAGTCCATCGCATGGCCGGGACCGGCGATGAAGCCGTCAAGCGACATACACCGGTTCACAACCACCTTGCCGCTCACTTCATGGCCGCCGTCCTTGGGTTCCTCACACCACGTCTGGCATCTCCCGAGCCGAGCTGATCCGGCACTATCGCATGCATGACATTCCTTCCCGGCGACCGCGTGGAGTACGTCGCGCAGCCTGTGTTCGACCTCATCATCCGGACGGGCGATCTGGGGCTCGTCACCAGGGTCGAGGATGACTGGGTCTTCGCCGAGTGGCCAACTTCGGGTGAGCACAGCGTGCCTCTCGCTAACACGCGGGCCGTCCCCACCCTGCCAGAACCTTGGTGGCGGCCAGACCCGTCGGCTGCCTCGGTGACCTTGCGCGAGTTAGTCGCCGAGGTCTCGGCGGGGCACCCACTCCATCGGCTGCCGGTCGACGTTCGAGCGCGATGCGGCGGCTGCGACGACGTCATGGTCTCGGTCGTGGATGGCACGTTCGCACTCGTTCATCTCACGTGGTCCGGGCATCCCGAGCAGCCGCCGTGGCCGACCCTTGGCTCGTCTGGAAGGTATGCGGACTACGAGAAGGGGCTCGCCGAACACGCTCAAGCTCATTGATGCCAACACGCATAGGTGCGTTATCGCGCGATGGCCCCGCCGGGCTGGTCGCTGTGACGGCCACCTGTCTCGGGCTAGTGCAGGGTCGCGTAGGCCTCGCCAAACCCGTGGCCGGGCAACCGCTCTGGTCGGGTGGTGACGGTGGTGCCGAGCAGGGTTGTCGTCGTGATGGAGCCGTCGGCGTGCAGGCGTGTGTGCACCAGCCCTCGGGTCTTGAGCTCGTGGTGGCGCCGGCAGCGTGGGCTGAGGTTGGTCTCGCAGGTCGGGCCGCGCGGCCAGGACTCGTCGTGGTCCAGGTCGCATCGGCTGGCCAGACGGGCGCAGTCATAGGACGTGCACCGCGGGTGGACTGCCCGGACGTGGTCGGTGATCGCCACCGTCGGCTGGTAGGCCTCGGTCTGCAGGGGCGGTAGGTCGGGGATCGCTTTCCGCACGGAGCCCTCGAGGAGGTCGCGGGTCCAGCCACCCGGTGGTGCCTGCGGCAGGCGGATGGTGCGCTGAAGGACACCCTCGCCGTCGACGAGCAGGACCCGGGTCGCTGCGCCGGACGCGATCTCGCCGCGGGCCAGCTCCGCGGCGGACTGGG
>Ga0136617_10000377_pt1 | contig 36532 bp, 22 predicted proteins | sample AntDrymUQ3222106_2_FD_129672 | JGI IMG/M metagenome (GOLD analysis project Ga0136617, IMG submission 129672) | Polar desert sand microbial communities from Dry Valleys, Antarctica - metaG UQ322 (21.06) | ecosystem: Environmental > Terrestrial > Soil > Desert | place: Antarctica: Dry Valley... | reverse complement strand
CTCTTCGAGATTTCGACCGACAAGGTTGACGCCGAGATTCCGTCGCCCGTGGCGGGGACTTTGCAGGAGGTGAGGTTCAAGGAGGGCGAGACGGTCGAGATCAACACGGTCGTGGCCCTCATCGGCGACGGCGCGGCAGCCCCGACCGAAGCGCCCGCGACCACATCCGAAGCCACGCCCGCCGCCGCACCACAGGCCCCCGCGAGTCAGGCTGCCGTCTCCGCGCCCGCGCCCCCTCCTCCACCCACCGCGCCGCAACCGCAGTCACAGCCGCAGCAGTCACAGCCACCGCTGCCACCGCCCGCGCAGTCTTCGACGCCAGCCGCCGCCGCGCCGCCGCCGTCCGAAGCCGCCAGCCGTGCCGAGCAGACCGCCGAAGAGCTGCGCCGCACGCGTTCGAGCCCGCTGGTGCGCAAGATTGCCGCCGAGCACGACATAGACATCACGCGCCTCGAAGGTACGGGCACGTCGGGCCGAGTCACCAAAAACGACATCCTGAGCTTCATCGAACAGGGCGGTTCGACGACGAGCGCGCCCGCCGCCGCCGCTGCTGCCGCCGTGGCTGCCGACGCACGGCCTTCCGCACCACCCGCGCAAGCCCCGCCCGCCGTCCAGCCGGGGACGAACGACCGCGTCGAGCCGATGAGCGTCATGCGCCGGAAAATCGCCGAGCACATGACGATGTCGCAGCGCACCTCAGCGCACGTCGCCACCGTCTACGAGATCGACATGACGAGAGTCCATCGCCTGCGCGAGCGGAACAAGGCCGCGTTCCAGCAGAGCGCCGGGACTAAGCTCTCATACATGCCTTTCATCTTTCAGGCCGTGACGCAGGCTATCCGCCAGTTCCCCATCTTCAACTCTCAGGCGTCCGGCGACCAGATCATCTACAAGCGCGACATCAACCTCGGCATGGCCGTCGCGCTCGACTGGGGCCTCATCGTGCCGGTCATCAAGCGCGCCGACGAGCTTTCAATCGCGGGGCTCGCCCGCGCCGCCAACGACCTCGCGGAGCGCGCCCGCGCCAAGCAGCTCAAGCCCGACGAAGTGGCGGGCGGAACCTTCACCATCACCAATCCCGGCGTCTACGGCGGACTGTTCGGCACGCCGATCATCAACCAGCCGCAGGTCGCCATCCTCGGCGTCGGAACCATCGAGAAGAGAACGAAGGTCATCACCACCGAAGAGGGCGACGACGTGATCGCCATCCGCCACATGGCCTACTTCGCCCTCAGCTTCGACCACCGCATCATCGACGGGGCCGACGCCGAACGCTTCCTCTCAAGAGTGAAAGAGATTCTGGAGGCGGGACAGTTCCTAGTGTAACCGGCGGTGCGAAACGATAAGTAGCGGCAACAATCTTACGCCCATCCGCGCGTGGTTTGACGACCACGCGCGGGACGGCGCGGCGGACAATCGCGGCCATCTCTTCACGCGTCAGGTCGTCTATGCGCCGGGATAGCTCATCGAGGAAAGTCTCGGCGTCCCGGAGTTGTTCCCGCACGTCGTCTATCCGTGAACGAGCCGATTGGATGCTTGCCCGCTCGCCTTCGAGCGCCGCCGACTCTGCGCGAAGTTGCAGGAGCTGGGCGTCCAATTCCTCCTCAGTGATCCTTCCCTGACGCGCCCATGTGATGACGCGCTCGCGCTCCCGGCCTTTAGCAGCGAGCAGCTTTTCCACGTCGCGCGCGACCTTCCCCGCGCTGGCCTTTGCGCCCATCGCCGCCCGGAGTTTCGAGATCACTTTGCCGGGCGAGGTGGCGAAAGCAGCTACACCAGACCACACAACACGCTCCAAATCCTCTGCACTCACATCGCGCAGGGCACAGTTCTTTACATGGGCGTCGGCCCGCGAGGTACATCTGTAATATGTACGTCTCTCCCTGTTGTGCCCGCGTCCGTAGCTGACACCGGTCATGCTTCGGTCACACAGGCCGCATCGGACGAGGCCGCGCAGTAAATAGAGGCGTCGGGAATTTCTTGAGGCGAGCCGCATGTTTTCGTCTCGCAACTGCGCGCAACGCTCCCACAATTCTTTGGGTACAATCGCGGGGACTTGATAGCCCTCGTAGCGAACGATGAGTTCTGGTGACGAGTTGTATTTGCTCTTCGTTCCCTTGCCATTCTTCGCCTCGTAGCGCCTGCGCCACGCCCCTTCACCCTTATAGGCAGGGTTACGGAGGATATAACTAAGGGTGCTTTGTTTCCACCTGTCGCCGGTTGGGTGCGGGACGCCGCGCGCGTTCAAGTCAGACGCGATTCTTTCCTGCGATGCGCCACCCGCATAGAGGGTGAAGATTTCGAGGACGATGGGCGCGGTCTCTTCGTTGGGCGCGAGCCTCTTCACAGGCTTGACGCGGCCAGTGACGCAGGCGGTTTCGAGTCTCAGGCCGAATGGAACTTTACCGCCCGACCATCGCCCCTCTTTAGCCGCGCGCACCTTGCCCGCGCGCATCGCGGCGAGCAATTCCTCGCGGTCGTATTGGGCGACGCCTGCGTACATCGCCCGCATCAGAGCGCGAGCGCCCGGTGCGAGTTGTGAAGGCACAGGCTCGCGCACGGCGTGAATATCCAGCCCCAACTCCTGCTCGATCTGCCTGACCGCCAGATGAATCACGTAAGCATCGCGCCCGATTCGTTTATGATTGAGGCAAGCGAGCCCTGCGTATTGTCTCGTCCGTAAAAGTTCTAATGCACGCGCGCCACCTGGCCTTTCGTGGAAGGGAATCATTCCCGAAATACCTTCATCCAAAATCCATTTCGCCAGCTGCAGATCGGAATGGGCGGAAGAATGCAGATTGACCTCGGCCATCTGAGTTTTAATGGTCTCTGCCTCGCGCTGCTCATCACTGGAAACACGTGCATACGCCAGATATGGTTTTGTCATCGGATGCAATGCTCCTTTCTCTCGTGTTGCACAACTTATGCACTAAGTCTAGTACATCGTCAGTCTAGTTTTGGTGGTTAGTTCTTTGAACAGGTATAGTTCGGTCAAAACTTCCTAACGGAGATTGACCGGCCATGCCCAAGAAAAAGTACCTCGTTGACTTATCCACTGGCGAACGCGAAGAGTTGCGCCACCTCGTCAAGCGCGGCAAGCATTCTTCGCGCAAGGTGACCCGCGCACGCATCCTGCTCCTGGCTGCCACCGGCTCTACTGACGAACAGATTGTCGCCGCTCTCTCCTGCGGCATTAACACGGTCGAGCGCACGCGCCGCCGCTTTGTTGAAGAAGGTCTCGGATGCTTAAAGGAGCGACCACGGCGCGGACAAGCACGTAAGTTGACGGGCAAGCAGGAAGCGCACCTCGTCGCCATCGCGTGTAGCACCCCACCGGAGGGACGTGCGCGCTGGACGCTCTCCTTGTTGGCTGACAAAGTAGTGGAGTTGAAGTTTGCTTCCACCATCGCACGCGAGACCGTCCGCCAGGTGCTCAAAAAAACGAACTCAAGCCGTGGCTGAAAAAGCAGTGGTGTATCGGCGAGGTCAATGCCGAGTTCGTCGCCACGATGGAAGACGTGTTGGACTTGTACGCGGAAGAATATGACCCGGAGCGTCCGGTGGTCTGCTTCGATGAGACGAGCAAACAACTGATTGCCGAAACTCGTCAGCCGCTGAGCGCACGCGCCGGAGCGGTTGAGCGGTTCGATTACGAATACCGGCGCAATGGCGTCCGCAACTTGTTTATGTTCTGTGAGCCGCGGCGTGGATGGCGGCACGTCGCGGTGACTGAGCGGCGCACGATGCTCGACTTCGCCGAGCAGATGAAATGGTTGGTTGATATTGCCTTTCCTGAAGCCGAGCGGGTGCGGGTCGTGATGGACAACTTGAACACGCACAAGGCCGCCTCGCTCTATGAGCGGTTCGCGCCGGAAGAGGCCAGACGCCTCCTGCGCAAACTGGAGTTCCACTACACGCCCAAGCATGGCAGTTGGTTGAACATGGCGGAGATCGAGTTGAGCGTCTTGAGTCGCCAATGCCTGGACAGGCGCATCGGAGAGGAAGAGACGCTGACGCGAGAAATCCGGCAGTGGAATGAAGCGCGCAATACCGCCTGCGCCAAGATCGAATGGGGCTTTACGACTGAAGATGCACGGCGAAAGTTGCAACGGCTTTATCCTTCAACTTCAGACTGACGGCGTACTAGTCGCGAGTTGAAGAACTCAAGCGTCGGCGGGTACTGAGCGCCCCGATGTCGGCAGACTTTTGTGGGAAGATCGCTGGCTGTGATATTTTCAGGCACGCTGGGTCGTCTCCTTAACCGTTGCGACTCGGCCACGCTCCCGGATGTTCCAGCATCGCGGGGGCATCATTTTTAATGCCATTATACACCTTCACATTCGGCCCTAAGTTAGATTTTGTGTAAGTGAGGTAGAGCCGATGCCGCCCATCGGCACTCGCCCGTCGAATAGAATGGCGAACTGATTCATTGCCGCGCTCCAGTTTGGGATCGGCATTGTCCACCGCTTGCTGATATTTCTCAAGGCCAAGTACAAGAGCTTGAAGACTGCTTCATCTGACGGGAACAGCGACCGGTTCTTCGACACCTTCCGCAGCGTCATGTTCAAAGACTCGATCGTGTTCGTCGTGTAGACCGCTCGCCTGATCTCCGCAGGATAGCCAAACATCGGCACCACCCGCGCCCAGTTCGACCGCTACGACCTCGCAATCACAGGGTAGCTCTCGGCCCACGTCTCTTCGAACTCGGCGAGTTGCCGTTCAGCCTCTTCCACACTCGGCGCCTGATAGACCGACTTCAAGTCGTCGGCTACGGCCTTGCGATCCTTGTGTGAGACGAACGAGAGCGCGTGCCTCACGAGATGTACGATGCAGAGTTGCACCTGCGTCTGTGGGTACACGGCCTCTATCGCCTCAGGCAGCCCCTTGAGCCCGTCCACGCAGGCGATAAAAATATCCTGGATGCCACGACTCTTGAGTTATGTCACGATCTGCATCCAGAATTTAGCGCCTTCGGTTTCCGCCGCCCACATGCCGGGGACTTCCTTTAGGCCGTGCAGATTTACCCCGAAGGCCAGATAAATCGCCTTATTCTGAACGCGCCCCTGACTCTTGACCTTCACCTGCAAAGCGTCCAGATAGAGGATGGGATAGACCGAATCAAGCGGGCGCGCTTGCCACTGTCGCACCTCATCGAGCACTGAGTCGGTGACGGTGGAGATGAGCGAGGGCGAGACCTCGACGCCGTAGATCTCTTCGAGATGGCCTCGAATCTCGCGCTGCGTCATCCCGCGGGCGTACAAGGAAATAATCTTCTCATCGAAGCCGTCGAATCGTGTCTGGTTCTTCTTGACGAGTTGCGGCTCGAACTCCGCGTTGCGATCACGCGGCACCTCAATGCGTACCTGCCCGCGCTTGCCTTTGATGGTCTTAGGCGTGCTGCCATTGCGTGAGTTGCCGGAGTTATCGCCCGCCGCATCGTGCTTCTCGTAGCCGAGGTGATGCGTGAGTTCGCCGTTGAGCGCGCGTTCGACTAGAGCTTTGGTGAGTTGCTGGAGAAGTCCCTGCTCGCCGAGGAGGTCGTCTGGCTTCTTGTATTCTTTCAGAAGTTCATCAAGCAGTTCGGGAATAAATGGCATAACCTTTCTGTCCTTTCAAAGGTGAATGGTTGGTTATCGCCACTTACACAAATTCTAAAAAGGGTTCTGACATTCCCGCGGGAACATCACCGGGTAGGTGATTTCTTTGGTTTGCACACCCGAAGAATAATCTGCCCGAGGCTTCTTTTTTCAAATATCACTTTTGAGACATGACCTGATTTAGACACCCACCCGAACACATCCTTGACAGGATTGCTTAACAGAAATATGATGCCGGGGCTTTGTCGGCGGTACGGCGGGTACCTTCATTCCTCGTTTCTCAATTCAGCTAACGATTCGCTCTGCGTTAGCCCCTTTCAATGCTCTACTTTCGGATAAATGCTCCCGGTAATTACCGCGGCATTTCTTCAGCCAGGCGGGAAGCTTTTTTAACAAGACCCAAGTCCTTGCTGTCCGTCACGATAAATCCGGAACCCGGATTCTTTGCCACTACCGTAGAGGCAGAATGATTTGTCCCTACCCAGATTGTAACGCAGAAGTAGCAGGGGTTGGCGGGGTTGGGTATTGCGTAAAGTGTGCCTGCCCTGTTTTCCAATGCCCGAAGTGCGAGGTTAGCAACCGCGCCTTCGCGCGCTACTGCCGAAAATGTAATCACGTAATTTCCTTCCCCGAGACGCAACTGCTACTCGGTGGGGGAGCGCGCGCCGAGTTGTCCGCGCAGCCGAAGCAGGTGGTCATCAACAGGCCCTTCTGGGTAACTCCTTTGGCTTACAAGGGATTCCTATGGTGCCTGTCCGCCACAGGAGATGTGATAAAGGTCTCGCCCTTCGAGGAGTCCGCGCAGCACTTCGGGACACTGGGTAGCAGCTTCGGCAAGTCCGCCTTCACTGTTATGCCGCGACCCGAAGACGAGACTGACAATCTGCCTCCTTACTTGCTGGCCGCCAGCCCCGACGCGTTGAGCGGCATCAACCTCCTTACCGGTGAAGTGCGGGAGTTCCTGCGCGCTTCGGCTGGCGAGCAGTTATTGTCGAATTTCGGGGACGAGTACGCGGGGGTGGAGAGCCGGGGGCGGACGGTGTTCTTTCTGAAGAGGCGCGATGGGCGAGTGTACCTCGCTGCGCTAGACCTGCGCGCGATGACGGTGAAACAGTACGCGCTACCCGAAGGCGAGGTCGTCGGCCCGCTGCGTGTTGGTGACCGGGTGGGCGTCTATTCGCGAAGTGCGGTGTACCTCCTCGACGAGGGGGAGGTCAAAGAGGTCGTGCGGTTCGCCCCAAGTTTCAGGGCTTGGGTAACGCCGGGGGAGAACTCTCAACTCCAGCCGCGCGTAGGCCGCCTGCCCTTCATCACGCAGCAGAACTCAATCTATGTCCCCGGCGCGACGGGCGGCGTGCCCGGATTCCTCTACGTTTCGTTGCGGGGCGGGGCGGCGAGTTCGTCTTTCTTCCCCCTCGCCGGCGAGTCTTGCTGCGCGCAGGACGCCGGGAGCCGCCTGCTGGTGGCGCGCGCCGGCGGGCTCGACGTGTACGAGGGGATGACGGCGCGTGCGGTGCGCCTAGACCCGCAGTTGAACGCGCAGGCCCCCGCCTACCACGACGACTCGCTGACTGCCTGTTTTGTGAAATCTGCCGGCGGCGTCGAGGCACTCAGGTTCTATTACGGCAACAAGGTTGGTGACTACTCGCTGGCACAGCTCGGCAGGCCGACCGCTATGGAGTTCCTCGCGGTGGCCGGGACGTTGGCGCTCCCCTACCTGGGTGAGGGGGCGGGCGGGAGTTGTTTGGGGATTGTGATATGGGACGTTCGATAGTCGCGGCGTTTCTGCTCCTCTTGCTCGTACCCGCCGCTGCGCGGGCACAGGGCGGTGCCCTCATGGTGGACAACTCGGGCAGCATGAAGCCCTACTACCTGGACGGGCGGATCATAGAACTCAGTCGTGCCATCAGCGAGGTGCTAACGGCGCACGGCGGGTCGCGGGTACACGCCTTCAGCGATGACGTGTACTCGCTGCGCGACGTGAGCGACCTGAGAAGCATTCGTCTCGGCGGCCTGACTTACATCGACCGGGCGCTCGTTTACGCCGTCCGGAACGGCTACCCGGTTGTCTGGCTGGTGACCGACAACGTCCAGAGTCAGAGTTCCGCCCCGGAAGCTGCCGACACGGAAGTTTTCTATGACAAGCTGCGCGGCCCGGAGGTCAGAAAGATCGTCATTTTCCCTCTGCTTCAGCAGCAGGGGACGACCGGCCTCGTCATCTACGCGCTTCAGCTTTCGCCCGCCGCGGACGAGACGTTCGAGCGCGAAGTCGAGGAGTTTGCCGCCAAGTCGAAGGGCACGTTTCGCACCGAGCCGCTGCGCATGAAGCCGCTCGATCAGGACACCGTGCAGGTGAGCTACGAGCGGGTCAATCTCAAGCCAAAGGTCAGGGGCGCGGTTGTCTACAAGACGGGGCAGGACATCCATGAGGAGATCGAACTGCGCTTCAAGTCCCGCTTCGATCACCTAAAGATCGTCGATGCCAGGCTCGTCGTGCCGCCCGCCAAGGCGGAGTTCGCGCCCGGCTCGCTGCTCGCGCCCGAGAGGCGGGAGATAAAAATTTCCCCGGAGAGGATCACGGTAGACCCACAGGACGAAACCGAGCAGGTCTACAAAGTCACCGTTGATCTGGGCAAGGTGAATCTCAAGAGCGGTCTCGCCACGATGTGGAAGGCCGCGTGGGGGTCGAATGAGGACGTTGATTTGAATTTGGCCTTCCTCATACAGGTTCCGCCGGAGAACTTCAAATTCCGCGACGACTTCCTGCGCAACTATCACGCCGACACGCCGCAGGCGGCGACGGCGACGGGAAAGATTTACCGCCTCGACAAGCTGCCCGTGCTGCTCAGCGCGTCGAGCAACGAGATCGCCGTCAGTAGTTCAGTGCCCTTCCGCGTCGAGTACCCTTGGGGGCCGGCTGTCCTCTTGACCGTCCTCTTCGTGGCCGGCCTCGGTCTTCTCGTCGGGCTGGTCATCGTCAGCACGAAAGCTGGCGGCGGGCTGATCGGACTGTTCAGGCGCTGGAGCGTGAGCGCCGAGACCGCGACCGGAGACCCGCTCGGCTGCGAGGTGGAGCGGGGGCGCGTGCTCGTCCGGGGCGACGAGTTGGGGGTCATCAGAGGCGGCAACTTCACCGCCGCCGAGGGCATCAGGCTCGACGGCGGCGCTGGGCAGGTCAAGCTGAAAGACGAACTGAGACTCCGTGTCGAGCGTAAGGGCCGGCAGACTATTCTCATATTCAAGCGCGGGGCCGACGACAAGGATGGACAGCCGCAGCCGCCGAAACAATCGCCGCAACAACCCGTCGTCATCCCCGGTTACAAACCGCGTACGAGGTGAGAGATTATGGAAAACGTGAAGGCCAAACAGGTGCGCCTGTGGATCGGGATGTGTTTTGCGCTTTTCCTGGTGGTGAGCGCATGGCTCAGTACTCTCGCGGTCATCGGCGGGCTCAACGCCGACGCCCCCTGGGGGTATATCATTCCGCCGGACACCTCGCCCGCCGTCCGCCTGCTGTTCTTCGTCATCGGCCTGGGGTTCAGTTGGTTCATTGGCCGCATGTTCTACCGGTGGCTGATCAGCGGCGAGATCGGAGTCGCCGACTCGGTAAGCATCGCTTACGCGCTGGGCCTCTACCTGCTCCTGGCGTTCGCGGCCATCGTCTTCCTGGGCGTGCTCCACTGGTTCCTGCTGCCGTTCATGTTCCTCATCCTGGTGGTCTTCTCCGTGCTGTCCATCTGGCGGCTGCTCGGCGGCCTCTACAGCTTCGGCGCGCTGGCGGCGGCGGCCATCACGTCGGTCGTTACCCTCTACCTGTTCGGCTGAACGGCCCACACGAACCTTGATCCGCGAGGAGAGAAAAATTATGGCACAGCCCCAAGATCAACTGCTCGGCGCCATCCACCCCACCCTCTTCATCGGGCTCGGCGGCACGGGCAAGGAGGTGCTCCTCCGGCTCCGTCGTAAGTTCTACGAGCAACTCGGGCGACCGGGCCTCCCCTGCACGTCTTACCTCTGGCTCGACACCGACACCCGCGACGTGATGGCGCAGGGCGAGAAGATGGACGAAATCTTTCAGTCCGTGGCCTTCAAGCCGCACGAGCAGATCGGGCTGCTCGAAGGCAGCGTCGGCACCGATCTGGCCGGCATGTTCACCAACCGCGGGCAGTGGGAGCATATCCACAGTTGGCTCCACCCCGAAGTGGAGCGCTACGGGGCCGAGATCGCCGACGGCGCAGGCGGCGTCCGCTCCGTCGGGCGGCTGACCTTCTTCTACCGCTTCGAGGATCGGATCAAGGCACTCGTCCGCGGCGCGCTCAACACCATCACGAACCATGAGGCCATCAACGAAACGCACAAGCTGTTTGAGGAGCGGCGCATGGGCACGGTCCAGTTCCCGCCCACGCCCGCCCCACATGTCTTCATCGTCTCGTCGCTCGCCGGCGGGACGGGCTGCGGCACGGTCATTGACACTGCATTCTTTCTCCGCTCGCTCAGCCAGCATGAGGGCCTGCGCATCGAGCGCTTTATCGGCATCCTCTTCATGCCCAACGTCTTCTACGGGAGCGCGCAGGGCGAAGTAGCACAGCGCTCCTACGGCAACGCCTACGCCGCGCTCAAGGAGCTGGAGTTCTACACGCTCAGGCTCAACGAGCAGCAGGACCTGAGCATTGATTATCAGGTCGAGTGGGACAAGGGGCACGAGCAGCGCATTCAGGGGCCGCCCTTCAACATCGCCTACATCGAGGAGATGAAGAACGAGGGCGGCGTCGGGCTGGAGCCGTCGAACCGCGCCGAGGTCTTCTCGATGGTCGCCGAGTCGCTCCTGCTCGACTTCATGCCGAGCCCGTTCTCCTCCGCGAAGCGGTCGCACTATTCCAACGTCGTGCAATACCTGACCGGCGTGCAGGGGGCCAACATCACGTCGGAGGGCGTAGTACTCCCGCAGCAGTTCGCTCGCCGGTACGCCTCCTTCGGGATGTCGAAGATAGAAATCCCGCTCGACTCGCTCAAGGCAGGGGCCGCCGCGCTTCTGGCCGCGGAAATCCTCGGCTACATCACCCGCGACGCGAGCGACCCCGAGATCATGACCAACGTCCGCACCGACGTCGCGCAGCGGCGGTTCGACGCGGACGGTCTGGAAGACCGCTTCACGCCTGCGTGGAAGGAGAGCATTCGCAACGCGCTGGCTGCCATCTCGCGCTCGACCTCGATCAGGGAGGTGGCGCAGATCGGCGAGTTGGAGGCACGGCTCAAGGAGTTCGAGGAGCGGCAGGTGAGCGCGCGGGGCACCGACCCGACCATGTGGGGCGCGGCCATTGACATCATTCGGAAGAGCACGGAACGAGTGAAGAAGGAGGTTAACGACGCCCTGCTCGGATGGATCAGCGACTCGCTGGAGAAGGATGGCCGCGGCCTTAAATCCGTGATCGCCGATGACGGCTACCTGCGCTATCTGACCGAGAGCCTGCGCGCTCTCCACGCGCCGCGCGGGGAGGACGCGCCGGCAGCTTACGACGAGATGCGCGCCGCCGCCGAGGCCGACGCCGGATACTACGAGACGCGTCGAGCCTCGATCCTCGGGGAGTTGCGGGCCGCCATCAAGAGCTTCGGCGTGTCGGGCTTCGCCGCCAGGGAGTGGACTATTGATCAGCTTCTGGAGCGGCTGTGGAAGGCCGAGGAGCAGTACGCACTGGCGCGGGCCGCCGTCGTCCTCTACGAGGAGGCGAAGAAGGTGGCCGAGTCAGCCGTCAAGTTCCTCTCGCAGAAGCGCCCGATGCTGGAGAAGTTCCAGACGGGTGCCATCGCGATGGGCACGTCGTTCCATGACAAGCATAGCGAGTTAGTGAACCTCGGCGAGCGGAAGCTCTTCATCCGCTTGTACGACAGCGAGAGCGACTGGGGGAAATTCTACAAGCTCGATCGGGACGACAACGGCGAGTCGCTGGCCGTCAACCCGCGCGTGGAGTACGGACACTTCATGGGGCAGGCGCTCGGAGGAGGCGCGACGCTGCTGAGCCTGGCTGAACTCTACTCTCGGCAGGGCGAGCGCGAGGCGCGCAAACGCCTGGCTACCTTCACCGAGGAGCGATTCTGGCAGGACTTCGAGGCGCATCCGCGCGACATTGAGGTGCTTACCCATCCGAAGTTGCACGGGCGCGAGGACGACATCATCGAGCGTCTGGTGCGCTCGGCGAGACCTTTGATCCGCCGCGAAGACAAGCTCGGCGGCAAGTCGATCCAGGTCAAACGGCTGGCATATCTCGGAGTGTACCGGGATGAAGGCTCGCCTTATGCCGAATTCATCGCGAAGGTCAGGCAGCAGCTCATCTCGGTGGGATACGGCAACGACGACATCGCGGTCAGGGAGACCGGCAAGCCGTGGGAGGTCTATCTCTACCTGATCACTTATGCCTTCCCACTCGCCGCCCTGCCCATCGTCACCAACGAGTGCCACCGCGCCTATTTCGACTTCTACAAGGCGCTGCGCGAGGATCAGATCGGGGATCGCAAGTACCACATCCCGCTCCATCTCTCCGCCGCATGGGAGGGAAAGTTCGACGACCTCGTGGTTTATCAAGACGAGGCGGCGAAGAATGTCAAAGAAGCGCGCGACGTGATCCTCTTCGGCTCGATGCTGAAGATACTGAGCGTCGGCGTGGTGCAGGGGCGCGTCGAGTATGGCTACAAGCTGGGTGCGCCCATCTTCAAGACCAATAACCTCGGCCCGAAGCGCGAGGCCATCGAGTCGCTACGCACCGACAACACGCTGCGCGCCCGCTTCCTTGCCGCCGTCCGGCTCCGCGAGTCAGAGCTTACGAAGGAAGTGCTCATGACTTACTACTGGATGCTTCAGTACCTGAAACTCTCCGGTGAGTACAACGCCGCGACGCCCGAGGCGAAGCTGCTCGGAGACCGCATTAAGGAAGTTGACGCGCGCCTCGTGCGTGACCACTCGATCCCGGAGTCCGACCTTGAGCTGGGAGGCAAGAGCGATCAGGAGAATGCGGAAATCGCCAAGCAGAAAGTGGGCGCGGGCTTCGAGGTGATCGGCGGCGTCCCCGTCCTCGCCGAACTCGAACTATGGAAGATGCCGGCGCGCTAGGTGCGCGCGTGAAGGCCAACTGCGGCGGCCCAGTCTCGGGTCGCCGCGCCGTGTGAGATTCGGGGGTCGCCCCGCCGCTACCCGCTGCCATTATGCTCTGCACATCATGTCATTGCTGGGAGTTCGCAGCCGAAGACGTTTACTGCGGCTGGTGCAGTGCCACGCTCGTTGACGCCCGCGTGTCGTTCGACATCGAGCACATTTACACGGGCGACTACGACCGGACGCTGAACCTCGTCGTCAAGCATACCGGGGCCATCGGCACGGTGAGCCTGGGGCGGGTCGAATCGCGCGCGTCGTGGGTGCGGGTCGATCCGGAGGGGCTGGCCGGCTCGTCGCTGCAAAGCGGCGACGAGGTCACCCTCCCCGTCGAGCTGGACACGCGCGGCCTGCCCCCGGACGATTATCACCGGGCCGAGGTCGCAGTCGAGACGAACGTGGGCGAGCGTGTGGTGTTACTGGAGTCCGTGCCGAAGCCGATGCCGCAGGCTTCTCTGGGCGAGTACGTCGTCCTGCTCGACCGGCTGTCCGAGGAGCGGCTGACGGGTTACCTGTCGCTCACGCGCGGGGTCGCCACGGTCACGAAAGTCTCGACGGACGTGCCGTGGGCGCTGGTCGCCTTAAGCGACAAGGTCTCGCTCCCACACCGCCTGGATGCACGCGCCAACCTCCCGCTCGAATTTAAATTCGAAATTGACGAGGGCTACCTGCTGAACTCAATCGAGCACGGGCTGGAAGCCCCGCCCGTCACCCACCAAGGCAACCTCGTCGTCGAGTACGCCGAGTTGACCCCGCCGCGCGAGTACCCCTTCTACGTCAAGTGCTTCCTGCCGCCCCTGCTGAAAGTGCCGGAGGCCGAGGAGCAGAACAACGTCCGGGTCGAGGTCTTCACGGGCCGGCGCGCTGAGGTGGATTTGACGCTTAGGAACGGCGAAGAAGGCGACGGCGAGGGGCGCGCTGAGTTGCAAATCCTCGACATCGTCTGCGAAAAGAACTGGCTCCAGCCGACTGCCCCGCTCACCTACCCGATCAACATCAAGAGCGGAAGCTACCTGCACGTCACCTTCGCCGTGCAGACCGACCAGATCGGCGAGGGCAGCCACCTCACCAAGCTCACGTTCCTGACGAACGCGCCGGGCAACGGGCGGCAGAAGGAGTACTTCGTCGAGGCGTTCGTGCGGCAGATGCCGGAGTACGACGGGGTGGTGGCGATTGACTTCGGCACCACCAACTCGTGCTGCGCCTTCCTCGACAAGAGCACCCTCCACGACCTTATCCCGATTGACGAGTCGGGCAGCGGAAAGCCGACGGTCGCTTCCTCGACCATCCTTTATCACGACCTGTACGAGAGCGGCGAGAAGGACTTCGACATCGGTGCGCGCGCCTACGCCATCTCTTTCGACCCATCGGCTACCTTCAGCGCGGTCAGGCAGGTCAAGAAGCGGCTCGGCTCTACCGAGCCCTACTCGATTATCTTCCGCAAGTCCCCCGACAAGCGGGCCAACTACCTGCCGAGGGAGGTCGCCGCCGACATTCTCAGGCGCATCCTTGAGCGGGCTGAGAGCGTGCTCAAAAAGCGGATCACTGCCTGCACCATCTCGCACCCTTCGCGCTTCTCAATCCGGCAGATCGAAGACCTCAAGGGCGCGCTCGCCGCCTGCGGGGTGAAGAAGATCAAGACCATCCACGAGCCCGTCGCCGCCGCGCTCGACTACATCCAAGGGCGCGGCATGGCAGAGGGGCGCGAAGAGTATCACCTGCTGGTCTACGACTTCGGTGGCGGCACGACCGACATTACCCTGATCCGCGTCCGGCGCGAGCAGCACCGGACGCAGAAGATCAGAATCGTCACGCCGACAGTCCTGGGGGCGACGGGCGACCCGCTCTTCGGCGGCGAGAATGTGACCGACATCGTGATGAAGCTCGGCCACGAGAAGTGCGAGCAGTGGTTGCGCGAAAAGTACCCGGACTCAACCAGCCTCCTGATCCCTTTCGACGCCGAGAACTTCCGTGACGAGCGTCGCCGCCGCCTCGCCCACGAAAACCGGAACAAGCTCCGCCGCTGGGCAGAACTGACGAAAATCGCCATCGCCACCTACGGCGACGCGCACATGAAGCGGCTGAAGGAGCGGGATCGGAACACGGACAAAGCGGTGATTGACGGCGTTAACATCCGCCTGCTCATGAGCGAACTTTGGGCGAAGGGGCAGGACATGGAGCAGTTGGAGCTTGAGACCATCGTCGATGGCGAGATCAAGAAGGAGAAGGAAAGATTCCGGCACGACTACATCGTGCCGAAGGTGGCCGAGATGGACGAAAAGCTCCGGCCCCCGATTGATAGCACCATCAACTTGGCCGAAGAGTGGGCCAAGAACCTCGGCGTCGAGTCGCCGGACGTGGTTCTGCTTTCGGGCAAGTCCTCCGCGCTGCCCATCGTCGGGGAGTTGATGCGCAGGCACTTTCCGGGGGCCGAGGTCGAGATGGCCGCCGAGCTGAAAGAGTGCGTCGTCCGCGGCGCGTGCAAGTTATCGGTTAAAGACCCGCACGCCGGTGTCCGCATCAAGTTCGACCAGAGTTCACTAAGTGCGACCACCTCTCGCCTGGGGATCGGTGTGTGGGAGGACGGACAGGGCAAGTTCAAGGAGATCGTCGGGGCGGGCGTGCCGATTCGTGGGGAGAGCCTAAAGAGGCCCGTCAGTGACGTGTCGCTGGAGCGCGACACTGAGATACGCCTTCTGGAGAATACCGGCCCCGGAACCGACCTCGTCGTCAACAATCAGGAAAATCAATACATCAAGGAGTTGAAGGTCTTTAGCCTTGAGTCGAAGCTGTCGGAATGGGAGCGGGCGCACGGCAGGCAAATCAGCACGGACGATCTGGAGGCCACACAGATCGAGCTTGAGGTCACGCCCAATCTGGCGATCAGGCTCGTCGCCAGAGTGCCGGGCGTCGAAGAGCCGCTGGAGTTTGAGGCCGAGTGGGCGTGAGCGTGGAAGGCCGGATCATCATCGCGGATTTGACGAGGGAGGTGGCGCGGGTCGGACTGGCGGCGCTCGACGATCCGACCGTCGAGGTGTCGGCTGACTTCGGTCTCCCGCAGCGCGTCGCCATCCGGCAGGAGGAGGCGGGGCTCATCACGCTGGCTGGCGAGGAGGAGGCGAGCGTGCGCTCGGACGCTCGGACGCTCGTCTTCAACCGCCTGCACAAGCTGCTACCCCGCGTCGGCGACGCTGAGTTGCGCTCCCGCCTCATCGGAGCGCTCTGGCGCGCGCTCTGCGAGGAATTGGAGAAGAGCGGGCTGGTCCGCCCGGAGGGTAATTGCGTGGGCTACGTCATCCCGCATCACCTCTCCACGCAGCCGCTGCTCGAAGAGTTTCGCGCGGTCTGCGCCGGCGCAAGCGTCCAGCCTGTCGGCTTCGTGCACGAGGCGGCGGCGCTCATCCTCGGGTTCGTCCGCTCGCCCCTGTTCCCGAAGGTCTTCCCCACGGGCGGCGAGCGCGCGACCATCTGCCTCGTGGTCGCCTACGACGAGATGGGCGTGGACGTGGCCTGCTTCGACTACTCGGACGCCCGACCGCCGCGCCGCGAACTTGTGATCCGCGACTTCTTCCACTCGACCTGCGTCGGGCTGAAGAAAGCCCTGGAGGGACGCGCCTGGTCTGGGGCGGTGACGCACCTCATCTCGGTCGAAGACGAGGAGGTCGCGGGCGGGGCGCTGGCGGCGCTCGTCGCGGTGTTACAAGGCGACGACGGGGCCGCGGCGAAGAAACGGTTCCAGACGCCGGGCGCGCACCGTCTGAAGATTAAAGGCGCGGCCTACGTCGCACAGTGTTGCCACGGTCGCGGCGATCCGGCGGCGGAGTTCTCGATTTCGAGTGCCTACAACGTTGGAGTCCAGATCGACCTGAAACGTTTCCACCCGATCATGGACGGGCAGCAGGCGTCGATGGTTTACGACTTCCCGCGCCGCGCGGCGCAGACCTTCGCGCTCCAGGGTCAGCCCGGCGGGGAGTTGCGGCTCAACCTCTGCTGCGGATACTCGGAGCGGATGGCCGAGGCGATCCCGCTCGGCGTCATGGGCGTGGCCACCGGCGAACTGGCGCGGGGCGCGGGGCGCGGGGCCGCCGTTACCGTCGCCGTCACGCTCGACGCGCCGGGCGGCGGCCAGTTCATGCTTGAGACGCCCGAGACCGGGCGTCCGCTCGGCAGCCAGTCCTTTGTCCTCCCCAGTCTAGTCTTCTGAGCGCGCCCCGTGGCGCGACCGAGCGACCGAAAAAATTGAAGAGGGAGCTTGCATCATGAACCTGACCCTTCGACGCGCCAAAGCTACGCACGTGTCCGGACTCAAAGAGCGGCACTCCGTTCCTCCCTCCCTCCGACCCGTGCTCTCCCTCCGGCACCTAGCCCTCGGTCTGCTCCTGATGCTGCTCCTGTTGGGGTTCTTTCCATTCGAGGCCAGAGCCCAACCCGCGCCGACGCCCACGCCGTTGCCGCCACCGCCCAAGCCGCTCGTTATTCATCTGACCCGGAAGCTCTCGGAGGCGCAGGAATACTATTTGGGGGATAAATTCCCGGAGGAAGAAATCCCCGTCGAGGTGAGGGGCGACGGCCAGCAATGGTGGTTCATCCAGTTCGAGAAATTGCCGCAGGGTCTTTCGGTCAAAGTCAGTGACAACGTCAACGGGTATGACAAAGGTCAGCAACTCCAGCAGGGGCGGTGGTACCCGGTTAGAATGAAGTTACCTTTACGACTATCGCTGGGTCGGTTAGGCACGTCGCCGATGGGCCTGAGGATCAGGACAGGTACTCTGGATGATACGTCGCTTGGGGAGGTCAGAGGTTATACGTACACGGAAGCGCAGGTGTATGCGAATGACCCTGTCCACCCCGGTCGGGTCAAGGAATTCGAGCCCAACGCTTATTCAATAGATTTCTACTACGGTCAGATTCAGAATATCCCCCTCTCCCCATCGCCCTCGCCTGCCGGCGCAACGCCAGCACCCCCGCCGGAGAGTCCGGTCGTTACTCCGAGCCGGAGCATCGCGGCATATTGGCCGTACGTTCTGATCGCCTTCCTTTTGGTGGGGGCTATTGTATGGTTTATGCGGCGAAGGCAGGCCAGAGGTTCGAGTGGCTTAGACCCTAGTCTCAAGCAAGATGCGCGGACAGGAAAGATGGCCGAGGCGCAAATCGTCGGCGGGGGAGGCACGGGGCGAGGTGATTCCTCGTGGTGGTCAGGTTTTCGGTCGCAGCCGCATGGTCATGGCAGGAACGAGACAGACTCTCCCAGCGAGCCGAACCCCCGCTCCTTTTCGACTGATTCGCAGTCGCACAGCGGGCAAGCGAAGACCTCAGAGATAGCTGCTAAGATCAAAGCGACCGTTCCGTTTAACGACAAGCCTGAGCCGACTGATAGCCAAAATATGCCGGCCAATATCGCCAAAGAATTTGAAGACGTGCGCGACGACATAAAGCGGCTCTGGGCTGCACTGGACGAAAAGCAGGATGCTCTTAACAGCACGAAGATTTACGAGCTGATACAGGAGAGGGTCAAAGGGGAAATCAACTCGGCTAAGCAGACCTTGCGTCAAGAGATCGACGAACATTACGTGCGGGAGCAAAACAATCTTGAGACGCAACTGAGAAAGGAAATCGGTGACGGCAAAGCCGAAGTGAAGGCCAGCATTGAGCCGACCGTCCAAAGCCAGCTCAGGAGTGTCAAAGAAACGCAGGATACGATCTTTGAATCCGTAACGGAGGCGATTGAGGAGCGGAAACACCTTGTGTCGCGCGTCGAGGAAGCGGAGAAGGAGGCCGAATTCACGGCGAACGTGATGTACAACGCGAAGTTATTGGGGTTCATCCTTGGTAGCCGTGTCGAAGTTCTACGGGATGGGAACTTCGACGCGCTCATGGACGAGCTAAAGGGCAATCTCGAAAAGTTCTTCAGCGAAGAGGTGGGGCGCAACAGCGAGGGCGGCCTCGCTGATTTGCAGACGCGGGCCGCGGGCGTCAGCGACGCCTTCCGCGAGGTGGTGGAGAAGATGTCGGAGCTGAAGGCGGAAGGCGAGGGCGAGGCCCGGCGGCTGGCCGAGCGCGTCGGCATCGTCGTCGCCGAGCTAAGCGGATTGAGTGCCCAGTTGAAAGATCGTCAACTCGACATCAAGGCCACGGTACACATCCCCGTCTCGACGCACGCGCGCGCCCGCAGCACCTTCTGTGAAGAACTAGGGCTGGCTATCCAGCAGCATGTCGTGAAGCTCAGCGACCCGCTCGTGCACTTCGAGAGCGAGTTGGAGCGGCTGGCGACCTCGGAGGTGATCGGCCTCGCTGACCTCTGCGACCTCCGCTTCCCGCCGGGGACGAACGGCGAGTTGGAGGGGCGTCTGAAAAAGCTGTTCGAGCGGGCGGGGCTGGAAGACATCGTGCCCAAGCTGGATGGGGACTTCGAGACTGGAACGCAAGAGTTGCTCGGAATGATTGACGGACAGCCGCAGCAGAGCCTGAAGGTCGCAAAAGTGCGCGCGCGCGGGTTCATCTATAAGCAGGACGGCACGCCGACCTTGCTGCGTAAGGCAGGCGTGAAGGTTTACCGATAGGAGCCCCAGCCGGGGATGAGTTCGGACGGGTCCATAGGGCGGCGGACACATGAGCATGATGAGCAAAGGCATCAAGGAAGAGTTCAGGAGGCTGCGACAGGAGCACGCGCGGCTTCACGACCCCGTCGGGTTGCGAAGCTCAGTCGAACTCGTCCCAGTGCCGGAAGGCCCGCAAGCACCACCAGCCACGACCGGCGGCGGGGCCGTCGTTATCGAGCCCGCCGAGATCATTTGCCGGCTGGACGCGTTTTACGACCGGAGCTTCGAGGTGGTCGCCCCGAGGGCGCGCAAGGTCGAGCTACTGTGGCGGCGCGGGGGAGACTTCAGGCGCGCGGCGATGGATCACGGGCACCACGACCGCTTCGCCGCGACGGTCGGGATGGAGGACGGCGAGTACCTCTTCGCCTATGAAGTTGATGGGCGCACCGCCCCTGATGCGCGCCATGCGCAGAGGCTCCTGCTCTGCCGCGAGGGGGTCTTCGCCCCGCTGCGCCTCGAACGCTACGGCAGAACACTCGCCCTGCGAAACGTCGGCGAAGATAACGGGATTCTGTGGGTGGAGACGCGCACCCCGTGGCTTGAGGCCGGGGCCGAGCGGACGCTTCCGGCGGGGCACGAGATGCTCGTGCCCGTGCGCCTGCTCCCCGAACGCATGGAGCCCGGCGAGAACCGCGGCGAGTTGCACGTCGGCGTGTTGCGCACGGGGGAAGACGAAGTGCCACACGACTTCCCCGTGCCAGTGACGGCGGAATTGACGACGGGCGGGGCCGTCCCCATCTTCACCTTCAGTCCCGCCGATCTCGGCGACCTCATACAGGGCGGGGAACTGGCGCGACTCGAAGTCAAGGTCGAAGCCCGCGGGCGCGGCGCGTTGCGCGGCATGATCACACTCGCCCACACCAGCGAGGTCGCCGACTTCATACTCGAAGCCGAAGGCGAGCCGCGTCGCTTCTCACACGTCTTCAACGTTGACAGCGCACACCTCCCTTGCCGCGAGCGCGGGGCAGTCACGGTGACGCTCATCAACGATTGTTACCTCGCCGACCGTCGGCTCTTCAGGGCCGAAGTTCCGTATCGCCTGACTTACCTGAAGAAGTCTCTGCCGGTGATGAATTTTGGCGCGGTGAGGCAGGGATTTACGAAGACCATGCGCCTTGAGGTTGCGCGCAGCGACGGTGAAGAGGTCGAGTTGGAGGTCTCCCTGCCCGACTCGGCAGTCCCACATTTGGAATGTCACATTGTGCGTTCCGGCGTCTACGTTTTCCGCTTCCGCGCGCCCGCGCGCGCCCCCGGCACGCCGCTCGAGGGCGACGTGATACTGACCGACCGCCGTTCGGAACTGCAAGACCGGATCAAGTTCATGGCGGAGGTGGCGGAGGGCGGTGCCGGAGGCCGCCACGGCGGGCACGAGCTAAGTGCTTCGACGGCGCGGAACTGAGTGTTCGGACGAGATGCGCCGGAGACAGGGTACCCGACACACGAAGGAGTGGAAAGCATGCCAGACCTTTTCTCCTCACACCTTTCGCCTTTCCTCGCGTTCATACAGGCGGCAGGCGCGAGCGCGGTTACGCCTTCGCCCGTGCCCACGCCCGTCAGCGCCGGCGGCGTCTGGGGCGAGTATTTCGTCAACCCCTTCGTATTGGCGATCCTGTTCTTCTTCGTCTATAGCTTAATCACCCTCGTCCGCTACCTGTCAGGGCTCCCGCACCAGTTCGCCGCCCTTAAACGTGTGCGCGACAACTACGAGCGCGTCGAGCGCGATCAGGAGCGCGACCCCGAAGTTATCCGCAACGATCTGCTCGAAGGCGCGGACGCTCTCTCCATCGTGGGGCAGCGCGTAGGGGAACTGCACCGTATCAGCGTCGGCTCCGGCGAGTTCGATCAGTTAGCGCTGGCCGAGGTGCTGGCGGCGCGAGAGAGCGCGAAGGTGAGCATCGCGCGCTACGTCGCCAGCGTGCTCGTGCTGTTGGGGCTCTGCGGTGCTGTCTGGGGGTTGAGCGGGATGGTCTTCCAGATGGGGCCCGCGCTCAAGCAGGTACAGGATCAGTTGGCGGCCTCCGAACGTCCGGCGGGCGATAGTCCGACGGCACGGGGCGTGCCCTCCACCCGCGACGAGACCGCGCCGATCCAAAAGTCCTTTGAGACTCTGATTACCATCATGTCTGAGTCGCTCGCTAACACCCGGAGCGCCTTCTTCGCCAGCCTCACGGGCATCATGACGAGCATCTTACTGTTGCTCCTTAATTGGCACGTCTCGCGCCGGCAGGTGGATTTTCTCGCCTCGCTCGAAGACCTGACGGCGACGCGACTGATCCCCGTCTTCCGCCCGCTGCACGAGGCGGCGGAACTGGCCCGCGCCGTCGATTCGTTTAGAGAGGGGTCGAACTTCCTCGTCAGACTCTCCAGCGACTTGGACGGCAAGGTGTCGCAGGTTGGCACCAGCCTCGACAGCCTCTTCGCCATCGTCCGCAAATTCGGTGAGGGGGCGGACGCAATGCACGGAGGTCAGGAGCGCGTCTATCAGGGGCAGGCCGAGATGATCGCAGTGGTCAAGGAATTCCGCGACTTCATGTCGCAAATTGAGGCCCATCAGTCAGGTTCAGCGGAACGTGTCGACCGTGTGGTGTCAGCCGTCCAAGACGGTAACCAGAATCTCGGTCGCGCAATCTCCGAGTGGCATGGCAAGCACGAAGACCTGCTTCAACTCATCCAGACGAACGACGAGAAGGCATCACGAGAGTCGGAGCGCGTGCGCTCGCTCGCGCTGCAAGGCATCAGCGAGATAGCCGATCTCGTCCGGTCGGCGCTCGTCGAGCAGGTCGGCGCGCTCACGAAGCAGGCGCTCGAACTGCTGACGAAGCAGAATGAGGGCAACGAAGGGCACATCGACCGGTTGCTCGTTAGCCAGAGCGAATTCATTACGACGCTTCAGCGGGCGGTAGAGGAGAGCGACGGCCACCACGAATTGCTCAACGGCCTGTCGAAGACGATGGAGACGGAGCGGGTTGAGTTCGCCGCCCGCCTCCAGCACGTCCTTGCTCGGAGCGACGAGGCGCTCCGGGAGGTGCTCGGCGAGCAGAAGAAGATTCTCGACGTGACCGGGATGAAGAGGGTGGAAGAGCGCCTGGAGGCGTTCGTCTCGATCAGTCAGTCCGAGTTCTCGGCGCAACTCAAGAGGCAGGAGAAGCTCGACCGGCAGTTCGCGCAACTCGGCGCACAGGCCGACAGCCTCACTGGTGTGATGCGGCTGCTCGCAGCTGTCGCCACCGTCTCGGTGCCGGTCTTCGCCGCGCTCGCCATCATGTTCACCTTCGATCTGAGGCCCACGTCACTCTGGGGGCAGGGCGTTACGCTGCTCGGCCTCGTGGGGGTGGTCGCCTTCGTCGCCTGGTTCTTGCAGAAGGATGATTAGCTCGCGGCGTGCGCGTCCGCTGCGGCGAAGTCGGCGGCACGAACGGCTGTCGAGGGAGGGAAGATGAGACTCAGGAGCTTCAGCGAGCCGGAGATGGATGTCTGGCCTGCTTTCACCGACTTCATGACCTCGGTACTGCTGATCGTCGTCCTCTTTGTCTTCGGTCTCTTCTTCTCGAACATCGCGCGGAGCCTCGTGCGGCAGCACGGCGAGTTCGAGGAGATGCAGGCGCGTCAGCGGCGCGTCAGCCGCGACCTGCGCGAGCGGCTCGCCGGCAAGGTCGAGATTCCGCCCGAGGACGGGAGCCTCCAGCGCGTCATCCTGCGCGTGGACGAACAGGGCGGCGGCGGCGTGCTCTTCCCGCGCGGTCGGGCCGAGTTGAGCGAGGGCGGCAGGCGGCTCCTCGACGAGATCGCGGCGGTACTGGAGAGCAACCGTGACGCCTACGACACTATCCAGGTCGAGGGGCATACGGACGACGTGCCAATCGCCGGAACCTACCCCTCGAACTGGGAACTCTCGGCGGCGCGCGCGGGGGCCGTCGTCAACTACCTGCTCGGCGCGGGCACGGTGGGCCGTCGTCAACTCGAACCCTGGCGCTTCTCTGCCAGCGGGCGCGCCGAGTTTCGCCCCTACGGGGTGGGGGAGCCAGCCATGACCTTGCAGCCCGCGCCGAACCCGCGCGGTGGGCCGAACCTCGGCTACGTTATCGAGGCTAACCAGCCGTCTGGGCCTACCGCGGTCCGCGACGATAATCCCCTCGCACAACGTAACCGGCGCATCGAGATCATCCTGACTTATCGGGTCAACCCAACCGCGCGTAACGGCGAAAGGGTGGCAGGTGCCGCGGTCGCCCCGAATCCTGACGGCCCCGGTCGTTGAGCAGGAGAAGGGCTGTCGTCATCCGGAAGTTTTCCCCGGACAACACTCACTCCACCTCATTAGACAGTCTCGAAGACTAAGGAGCCCACCTCATGAACAGAGCGACGAAATGGTTTGAGGGTTTAGCTATTACGGTGATGGTTGTAGTTCTAGGCGTCTTCATTCTGAGCGCCGTCAAGTTCTACGACATGGATAGACACTCCGAGTCGGCTTGGACGATAGTCCTACTGTCAATCCCCTGCGCAATCTATCTCTCAATCGTAGGGCGACTGGTGTGGAAGGCTAAGGAGCATGACGAAAATATCAAGTTTTTCGGCTTCCTCGTCCTCGCGATGACGACGTGCGTAGGCGGTTACTCCGTGCTGTGGTTTAAGTACGCGACCGGCGATAAGGATTCGGTGGCGTGTTCGTACGCGGCGCTCGGGTTAATCGCCTGCCTCATCGTATTCATCGCCATCATGACGTGCGCCTTCGTTAGGGATTTGAAGGCAGCGAACGATCCCGGGCTGTCTCAGGCGCTAAGCGCAGGGGTGCGGGGCGAGCCTCTCCCTGCGCTCGCCACCTTCATCGTGCTCTTCGTCGGTCTGGCCGTCCTCTTCGGGTTTGCCTTCGCCTTTCACGATCAGGCGAGCCGCACCGAAAGCAAAAGTGTAGTGAATAAGGAAGGGATCCCGGCGCTCCACATGGTCAACCTGCCATCTCCGGATAGGTTCGTCCGTGCTCCCGCTGGCGAGGGGGGAACTGAAGGGGGGGCGCGTCCGGAGGCGAACGCCGGACAGAATATCGGAGGCGCGAAAGCCAATAACGGCAAGACGCCCGCCAACGATCAATTCCGCTTCCTATTCGACTCCGCCGAGGCACACCTCAGGTTGCCTGAAACAGACGAAGAACGGAAGAAAGTGACGGACGTCTGCACTGTCGTTGAGCCCTGTTCCCTTGATGGTGGTCAGGCCGGTGACGGAGGCATTCGCGCGCCGGACATCACCACCAAAGGCATCTTCAATATTTTTGCGCACAACCATTGCACATTGCAGGCCCTCAAGGAGAGGGTCAAGTGCGAGACGAAGAAGGGAACCCGCGTGCGTATAGAGCTGATTGGGCGGAGCGATAAGGATCAGCCCAACGGCAGAGCACCGTACTACCCTTCGAACTACGAGCTTTCTGAGGCGCGTGCGGAGAATGTCAAATTCAAAATTTTTGAAGAACTAAAGGAGACCGACTCGTCGGAATGGCATAATATTGAGTGGCTTTCCCTCCCATCTTCAGACGAGCCGCTGGGGGATAGTAAAAACCCGGTAGGTCTCGTCGAGTATATGAGTTTCGATGATAAAAAGCTGGCCGAAGGGCAATACAACCGCGTGGTCATCGCCTCAGTTCTTCCTTTGCCGTTGCACATCACCACGCAGGAGGTTAACCGCTTCAATAAGGAACAGTCGAAGCCGCTCATGCTAATGGATTACATGTATTTTTCCATCTACACGATCACCACGACTGGCTACGGCGACATCATCCCGACGACCGCCTACGCCAAGTTCCTCAGCTCGTTGGCGAACATCTGCGAGGTGCTGCTTCTGGTCGTATTCTTCAACGCGCTCGTCTCCCTCAGGAGGGGGCAGGAACCTAAACAGACCTCCGTCACGAACGCCAACCCGAAACAGCCTATGCAGCCGGGAAGCGAGGAGCAGTCGGACGGCCAGAGAATCCACCCGGCCACTGTCACTCCGATCCGTGGGCAATGAACTGCCGCTGGAAGGAATTCTGACGGTGAAAGAAGATGAACCTACCGGGGCGCTGGAAGCCCTCAAGTATCTTGAGGAGGATGAATCTCGGCGCGCGGTCGTCCTTTCGCTGACCCCGGTGCGCAGTAACCACCAGTACGTGCCGCTCAGCCTAATGGACTACATGTACTTCACGACGTACACCATCACGACCACCGGCTACGGCGACATCACCCCGACCACGACCTACGCGAAGTTCCTGTGCTCAGTCGCCAACATCATCGAAGTGTTCTTCCTGGTAGTCTTTTTCAACGCCCTGCTCTCCGTAAAAGGGGACGGCAAGCCCAGCCGACTTTCAAGCAGCGCGTAGCGCGTGACACGGCGGGGCCAACCCTTCGTAGATCGTCGGGGGCCAACTAGCCGTCCGGCCAGCCTGCCCGCGACGACAACCCCTGCTCAGTACCTTGAGGGACAAGCCCATCCTGCTGCCGACGCAGAAGCCATTCCGCCCGGCCTTGCATGCGGTAAGATGGCATAGGGCCAACAGGTTCCAATCTTGAAATTGTCGTTGGGAAACTGAATCGCGACAGTCCGTTTTTTGTGTTGATATCGGCACTGTTAACGACGGATCGCTTTTATGCTGATCCGGTTCGGTCTGACATTTACCTGATTGGGTCGAGGAGCTTGATGAAACTGCGCTTGCATTTGTACTCGGCACAGCGCGCTGACATGTAGTCGTCGAATTCCGCCGGGCGGCCCGGCGCGTCAGCAAGTAGCGCATCTTGCGGAGCAGTGAGACGGACTGTTCATACGCCACACTGTTCGTCAGTTCTACGGTCGGAGCGATGCGACCCCGGTAGACGGCGAGAGCGTCTACCGGGTGCCGCTGCTCGCGGCTGGCAGCAATTTCCAGCCAGAGTTCGCCCTAACAGCCACCCTCGAACGCTGTCAACTCCCTATTACGGAAGCCGATGTGCAGGCGTGGTTCGCTCACTGAGGCTACGCCAGACACTGATTATGAAACCGCTCCAGAGTGATGAATCCGCAGCCGCTGGTGAGTTTTCCGCGGAATAAAATTTCAGGACAGGCATCAAAACACACCCAATGCTGAAGACCCCGTTCCTCACCTCTCTCGACACCCGCGCAGCGGTAAAGGGTTCGCGTGACCCCCTCGGCATACAACAAATCTGGACCAGGCTCGGGCGGCACGTCGTCGGCAACCTCACGACCGTCAGCAGCTCCGTGCGTGATTTCACCACCCTGCTGCTCGGTTACTACTTCGCGTCTCGGCTCGCGGAAGAGCTTGGTCCGGGGACGGAGTTGTCCACCTTCCTCAAGTGGGAGCAACTGGCCTCGTACGCCCGCGCGGCGGCCAACAGGGACTTCGCCTTCCGCGGGACGGAACGTGTCAGGAAAAATCTTTCGGAGGGCTCGCGCGTCACGCTGTCCGCGGATCGCGCCCACCAGACACTCGGGAATCAGAAGATTTATGGACTCTGGGGCCTCTATACGATGCCGGCTCGCGCGTCGGGTCTCGTCGGTGGCGAGCCCACGCGACTCACGCCCCCGGCCATAGAGTTAGTCGAACGGCTCTACATACCAATTTTGGAGGAGCATTCTCGCAAGAACGTACAGCGCATTCTGAGCCTCCTCCGCCCGCGAGCCGCCCGCCTTGACATCCAAGGGGCTGACAGCGATGTGGTCGAAGCGGTGGGGCGCGCTCTCAGACGCCGCTTGCTGGCGAAAGAGAGTGAGTTCTACCGCTTCCACCTGTTGCATGGCGGCTCGCAGGATTCGACCTCGGGCCGGCAGCAACAGTTCGCCGAGCTTCTGGAAAGCACTCTCGGCCAGCCGGACTTCGAATGGTCCCCGTTGATGGTTAACAATTTTGCGAAGGACGCCCGCGGCAACCACTGGGACGCGCTGGCGCACCGGCTCTATCGTATCCGCACGAGCGAGACAGTGCTGGCCCCTGTGTCGGCGCTTTTCACACACATGCTCGGCCTCCATAAGAAGGGCGTCGAGGTGGTGACCAAGCGCCTGCGCGACGAGTGGGGGCACGGGCTGCGCACCGTGTCGCCGGAGGCATTCGGCGAGCTGCGCGTTGAGATTGCGGCGGGCGACCCGGCGACCGGCGACCGCTGGGTCGGCATCGCCGACGCCCTCGCGGCGGGCGAGTACGGAAAACTCGTGGAGCTTCTGGTCGAACAGAACAAGACTGTCATGGCCGCGCGCGGCGGCGCGCCGTGGATCGAGAAGCGCGGGGGCAAGCTGCACGTGCGCTTTCATGACGAACACGGCTCGCTCCCGCGCCGCGAAGAACTCCCGGCCCTGTGGCGATTCCCTTACTTCCTTGATTCGTTGCGCAGCGTCGCCGCAGCCTTAAAGGAGAACAGGGGTGGCTGAGATTCCTCACGAAGTCCTCTCGGAGCACTTTCAGGAGCGGATGAAGGGCCGCCGCCTGCTGTCGGCAGTCTTCCTCACATACCAGTTCGATCCCGGCTTCTTCGAGCAAGAGGTGCTGCCGGTTCTGGTCGATGTCCCCCTCAGCCACTCGGTCACCATCCGGCTGATTCAACTTGAGGACGCACTGCGGGCGCTGCCGGGCGAGGTCGCCGTCTACTACGACGCCAACGGGCTCGTGGCAGGCGACGCAGGCTCCGCACGCCTCGACGTGCGCCGCGTGCCAGTCCGTCATCGCACCGGCATCTTCCACCCGAAGAACGTCTTCATGCTGACGGAGTCGGAGGAGGAAGACGGAGCAGGTGCGCGCGTGCAGACCCTCATCATCGCCAGCCTCTCGGCGAACCTGACCCGCGCGGGGTGGTGGGAGAACGTCGAAGCCTGTCATGTCGAAGAGATCGCCGAAGGCGAAAAGACGCGTCTCAAGGACGACCTCGCCGCATGCCTCGAACAGCTGCGCCACAAGACCTCTGCGCCCGACGAGCATCATGCTCTGCGGGACATGCTGGCCTTCCTCCGGCGCGCGTCGCCCCGACATCAGAAGTCCGCTGCGGGCCAGCTCCACACACATTTCTACGACGGCAGGCAATCGATCCCGGACTTCCTCGAACACACTGCCGGGCCGCTCCTGCGCGGGGCGTACCTTGAGATCATCTCACCGTACTTCGACGACGACGCCTCGTGCGCCCCGCTTGAGGCTCTCGTCGAGCGCTTTCGGCCGAAGGAGGTGCGCCTCTTCCTGCCGCGGGCGGCAGGCGGAGAAGGACGCTGTCGTGAGGAACTCTACGACGCGGTGCGCGCCCTGCCCGCAGTGCGTTGGGGGCGCTTGCATAAAGACATCCTACGCCTCGGCCGCAGCGACGACGCCGGCGAGCGCTTCGTCCACGCCAAGGTTTACCGCTTCTTCACCATGAGCCCGAAGCGTGAGCTTTGCTTCGTCGGCTCTGCGAACCTGACTTCAGCCGCGCATCAGACCGGCGGGAACGTCGAGACGGGTTTTCTGGTGGACATGACCCCGCCTCAGCGGCCAGAGTTCTGGATGTCCACGGACGACCGGCGGCCAACTGAATTTAAAGTCAGAAGGGAAGATGACGCCTCGGCCACCTCCGGCGGCACGCGCCTGAACCTACGTTATCACTGGGACCGGGCAGCAGCCGAGGTGTTCTGGGACGCGCCGGGCGAATCTCCGGCGCTTCGCGTCGAGGCGCGGGGAATCAAGGTCCTCAACATCCCGCCGCTCAGCCCGCGAACATGGTCGGGGCTGGCGGCGGACGCCGCGGCGCGCATCGCAGAACTACTTTCCGAGACCTCGCTCTTTTTTGTGCACGGCGAAGGCGGCGACCCCGCGCTTCTCCTCGTCCAGGAAGAAGGGATGTCGCATAAGCCTTCGCTCCTGCTCAACCTCTCGGCGGCCGACATTCTGAATTACTGGTCGCTCCTCACTCCCGAGCAGCGCTCCGTCTTCATCGAGGCACGGGCTCCCGAGCTGACCCTCGCGGGCCAGGGGGCAGACCTAGTGGCGAGGGCTAAAATCGCACCGGAGGAGGATACGCTCTTCGACCGCTTCGCCGGCTTCTTCCATGCTTTCGGGTGCCTCGACCGCGCTTGTCGGAGTGCCCTCTACGCGGGCCGCGAGAAGGAGGTGGGCTACCGCCTGTTCGGCAAGAAGTACGACTCGCTCTTGAGCCTTCTGGATCGCGTCACATCGGAGGGGGCGGGCGGCAGCGACGACGTGGATCAATACGTCATCGTCCTCTGCGCGCGCCAACTCTGTCAGGAGATAGCACGCGACTTCCCCGCATACTGGGACGAGCACGCCGCGGACGCGAAGGCGCTCGAACAGCGTTTTCAGAACCTCGCCGCCATCCGCCGGAGGCTCGTCGAGTCGAAGCAGGGAGACATGGCAGACTTTCTCGCCTGGTTCGAGCGCTGGTTCCTGCGGCGGGTCGTCCCGCTGGAGGAGGCACCGCCATGATTGACGTGGCGACGGCGTCCCGGCTCCTCGACTTCAGCACGCGCATCGGCGAGGGGCAGCGCGCGCAGGAGCAGCTCGAAGGGGCGGTCGCGATTCATAACATCCTGTCCGAGCGAGGCGTCGCCTACCTAGCGGACGAGGTCGGCATGGGTAAGACCTACGTCGCGCTCGGGGCGCTCGCCCTGTTCCGCCACTACCAGCCCGGCTTCCGCGCCCTCATCATCGCGCCGCGCGAGAACATCCAGAACAAGTGGATGAAGGAGCTGCGCAATTTCGTCGCGCACAACGTTCGCTTCCCCGACCTCCGCATGAAGGCGCTCGACGGTCGCCCGACGAGGCCGCTCGCGGCGTGCGGAAACCTCCTCGAACTGATCCACCAGGTCACCCTTGACCCGAACCGCGATTTCTTCCTGCGTTTGTCGAGCTTCAGCCTCCCCGCGACGGGAAAAGGAATGGTTGACCCGGAAGCCGCCCGCCGGTTCCGCAACGGGCTGCGCCGCCACCTGCCGTGGATGCGCGACGAAGTCTTCGACCTCCGCCACAAGCAGACGTTCAAGGACAACGTGGCGAGGGCTCTCTGCTGCGCGCTGCCCCGCTTCGATCTGGTCATCGTCGATGAAGGGCACAACCTCAAGCACGGGTTCGGCGAGCACGTCTCTGCGCGCAACAGGGTGCTGGCCCTCGCCATGGGCCGCCCCGGCGTCGAAGCCGACCCGAAGCTATTTCCGGGTTACGGCCCCCGCGCGAAGCACGTGCTCTTCCTTTCCGCCACGCCGGTCGAAGAGACCTACCGGCACCTCTGGAACCAGCTCGACATCTTCGGCTTGGGCGGGCTGTTCGGCGGCCTCATCGACCCGGAATTGGACGAAGAGGATAAGAAAAAGATCGCGTCGCGATTCCTCATCCGCCGCGTCACGCAGCTCCGCATCGGCGACGACGAGTACACGAAGAATCTGTACCGCCGGGAGTGGAGGCGCGGCGGGGTGCGCGTCCACGACGAGCCCATCCGCACGGAAGACCCCAAACAGCGGCTCATCGTCGCGCTCGTCCAGAAGAAGGTCAGCGAACTGCTCGGGCACGAGCGGTTCAACTCCTCTTTCCAGATCGGGATGTTGGCCTCCTTCGAGAGCTTCCTGGAGACCACGCGCCTGAAGCGCGACGATGTGGAGGCCAGCAACTTCGACGGCCCTGGGCAGACCGAAAAAGCTTTAGAGCGGGAGGGCATCGATGTCGCCGACGTGAATAAACTGAGCCGTTCGTTCCGCACCACGTTCGGCGTCGAGATGCCGCACCCCAAGATGGACGCGCTCGTCGATTCGCTCTCAGGCGCGTGGACGCGCGGCGAGAAGGCGCTCATCTTCGTCAGGCGCGTCGCCTCGGTGAAGGAGCTCAAGAGGAAGCTCGACGAGCGTTACGACGAGTGGCTCATGGCGCGGCTCAGGGGGGAGCTTCCCGCGAGCCTGCACGCCCGTTTACAAAATATCTTCGAGCAGTACCGCGTGGAGAAGTTGGAATCGCCGGAGCCGGAACGTCAGGACGACGAGGACTCGGACGTTGGCGGGAGAGACACCTTCTTCGCGTGGTTTTTCCGCGGCGAGGGGCCGCGCGGGGTCGTCAGCGGCGCGAACGTCCAGCAGCGGTTCATCCAGAGGGGGACGGCCTACTCGACCTTCTTCGGCGACAACTACGTTGCCGACATCCTTGCCTGCCGCCCCGGCGAGGTGGAGGCGCGCCTCAGTCACGTTCTGGGAATCGGGCCGGGCGAGCTGAGGGCGGTCCTCGGCGAACGATCAAAACGGTTCCTGTCGCGCGCCAAGAGGCCCGCGCGCGCGGATCGGTTTGAGGCTGCTCAGGCCGCGGCCATCGAGCTGCTCAAAGATCGACACGGCCCTTATCAGGAAGAGGCGCGCATGGTCTGGCATCAGCGTTTCGAGTCGTCGCTCCGCCTGCCCCACGCCACCGACGCGCCGGAGATCGGCAACTGGCTTGAGCTGCCGACCTTCTTCACGGAGTTGCGCGGGCGCGAGCTTCTCCGAAGCCGGCTGTGGCCCGCCCCTGATGATGCAGACCGCGCCCAAGCCTTCCGCGAGCGCGAACTGCGCGCGCAGCTACTCGCCTCGGCGGCCCGCCTGGGACACGCCTTCATAGACCTTTACATGATGACGATTCGCCGCCTTGAGAGTCTCGAAATGCGTGCGCAGGAGTCGTCCGAGGACGACAGCACAGACCTCGATTCCTCGAGGATCATCGAGTACCTCGATCTGCTTGAGGCGCAGATGCGAACGCCGCGAGAGAAGCGCGGGTGGGGCGCGTTCGACGAGCTGGCAGACATCTCGGAGAATTTCGACTTGCTCCTCGATGTCAATGAGCCTGATGCCAGGCTCAAGCCCCTCGCCGAGACCGCACGCGTCTTCGGAAGGCTCCTGCGGAAGCAGCAGCCGACCGGCGGGATGTCGGGCCAGATAAACCAGACCCTCGTTCGACAGTTCCGCATGCCCGGATACCCGCTCGTTCTCGTGACCACCGACCTGCTTCAGGAAGGGGAAGACCTGCACACTTTCTGCTCCACCGTGTACCACTACGGCATTGCGTGGACCCCTTCATCAATGGAGCAGCGCGTCGGGCGCGTGGACCGTGTGCGCTCACACACGGAGCGCCGCCTGGTAAACGCCGGGGGCCGCTCCCTGCTCGACGAAGATTTACTGCAAGTCTACTTTCCACACTTGGAAGACACGATCGAGGTGCTTCAAGTGCAGCGAGTATTAGAGCGTTTGAATGTGTTCCTGCGCCTGATGCACGAAGGGCTGACCACCGCCGGAGTCGACGAACGTTCGATCGACGCCGGTAAGGAGTTCGTGCGCGGCCGCAGGCACGTGCCGCAAATACGCGAACGTCTTAAGAGCGCGTTTCCGATTAAGCCCGAACATTTACGGCGGGCAGGCGTGGAACTTGCCGTCGGCCCCGATATCGCACGGCGTCTCAACGAGAGGTTTATGCATATTCCCGAAGCAGAACTTCCACATCTGGACATCGCTTGGGAGTCGACGGCGGAGGCTGGCATGCTGCTCGGGACGGTGAGACTCGGGAGCCGCGTGCAACCCTTCTCCCTGCTCCTGCGTTCGGTCGGAGAGCACCCCGCTGTTCGTTGTATCAGCCCCGTGGGGTGTGTGGAGCCGAGGGTCGAGCAGGATAGTGTGGTTTCGAGCGCCGCAAGTTTACCGATCCGCATCGGGGCCGTCTTAACGCGTGAGGAGCGAACGTACGATTTGACCGCGGAGGGAGATGTCCTTCTCGCCGCGAGCGCGGAGACAGACGCGCCGCGCGTTGCCGCGCTCATCAAGCGCGTCACCCAACAGGCTGACACGCTTGAGCAGGAACACCTGCCGGGTCGTGACGGGGTATTGGCGACCTTCCGAGGCGAGCTGAGTCAGGAGGGTAGCCATGGCCGCTGACTGGGTGCGTTTTTGCCGAGCCAAAGATCTCACGGTTATTGAGTCCAACATCGATGTGCGGTTCGGGGATGAGCGAACCCACCGCGTTACCGTGACGGATAAAGGTGACGCCTACCTGATTAGCGGGTTGGTCGTCAGGCAGGCCGTGGCCGCTTCTATCCCCGACCTGCCAGTTCGGGCGTGGGTCCGGAATCGGACGACGCAACTAGTCGGATTCCGTATCGATCGGCGACAACGCTTAGTCGGCGAAGCGTGGCTTCCGAAAGTCGGCCTCACGCCGGAAGAGTTCCAGCTATACTTGCGCTTAGTTGCCTCCGAATGTGACAGATTCGAATACCTTCTCACGGGCAGAGACGTTGAGTAACGCTCTCGCCGCTGAAAGTTGGTGGGCGCTCTTCGGAAGCGTGGCAGGCGAGCTATAGCTCACGCGAGGTGATTATGTGCTCACACCCGGCGGCGGGCTCGCTCACTCCCCGCCACGTCCCGTTCGATGTCTTCTGCCGTGTAGTCGAGTTCCGCGTCGCGCCCGTGGGGGGAGGACTCGGTCTCCCACGCGGAAAGCTGGATCACTTCCGCCACCTGCCCCGCACTCAAGGCCCCCGAGCAGTAGCCTTCGAGCGCGAGGGCCTCCAGCGTGCGCCGCGGCAGGTCGCCCCACTGCTCCCTTAGCTGGGACTCGATCTTTTCGGGCAGGTTGATCGTGACGGACATTCTTTCATCTCCGAATCGCCGCGTCATTTTACCACGCCCGGCCCTGGACAGTGTGGGGAGCTTGGCAACTTCATAAGACCGAAATTTTTTGATGTGTAGAGCAGACCTCCTAAGAGGGGTATCATTGTTGTGGGGAGAATTGTGACGGTCTTATCCGTAGAGAGGCCGTAATAGGCGCATACAGGCGCAAAAGACTTGGGCTGCGATCCGCGGTAAATGTTAAGAGATGTAGCCACGCCGTGATAGGCGCACTACTTGAGCGGAGGATTCATAAACCCACTCTCCAAGGAAATCGTGTTAAGCCTACACTCCTCCTTCGACACCATGCTGCGGCTCCGACTAAAATGCTACTCACAAACGCCGCGCGGCCCCGCACTCTTCTTCAAGTCATTCGCCGGGGCGCTGTGCCGCGCATTATTACAACAAAAACTCGCGCGTGATTTCTAAATTGCTACTGACCTGTGGAAGCCGGACAATTCACGGTCTGAGGAACTGGGCAAAGAACAGTAACGCGAGCGGTAGCGAGCGGGTGCGGTATTCATCACACATAATGGCGATGAATACCGCACCCGCTCGCTACCGCTCGCGTTACTGTTTAAGACGTGTCAGTTTCGACGGCCCTCGTTCCGTCAAGGAAGGGAGGCTAAGGCTTGCCGCCGCTCTCTTCCGGCGATGATTCCAGCGCTGCGCGCGCAAGCCTCGCGTACGGCGATCCTATTCTCTCGGCGATGGCGAGAGACTCGTGCAGCAGACGCTCGCCCTCGGACGCATTTCCCGCCAGCTTTTCCATCCGCCCCAGTTCATAGAGGGTCTGGGTGATGCCCTCCTGATAGTTGAGCCGGTGGAAAATATTAAGGCTCTCGCCGAAGTGTCGCCGTGCCTCTTCAATATTGCCTTCGTTCCTTGCCAAAGTGCCGAGGTTATACAAATCGCCAGCGATGCTGCGCTGGTCGCCGAGCCTCCTAGCAATCTCAAGGCTCTCGCCGTGGAGCCGCCGCGCCTCTTCGGGTTCTCCCTGCATCTGTGCCAGTATTCCCAAGTTATGCAGGGTGGCTGCAACGCCGCGCTGGTCGCCGAGTTTCCTACCTATCTCCAGAGTTTCATGGTAGAGCTGCCGGGCCTGCTCATAATCGCCCTGCTGTTGCGCCAGCATACCAAGGGCGCGCAGGTTGTCGGTCACACCGCTCTGGTTGCCGAGCTTCCTCGATATTTCCAGGCTCTCTTCGTAGAACCGGCGAGCCTCATCGATCTTGCCCTGAGCCTGCGCGAGCCTGCCCAGTTGATGCAGGGTGACGGCGATGCCGCTCTGGTTGCCGAGCTGCCTCGATATTTCCAAGCTTTCGTCGTAGAGCCGTCGCGCATGGTCAACCTCTCTGCGTTCCACGTACATCATAGCCACGTTGTTAGACAGCCTCGCAACACTCACCATATCGCTCGAAGAACGGGCCGCCTGAAGCGCCTGCTCGCTGAGTCTTAGGGCTTCATCCCAATAGCCGCGCACGTTCAGCATTCCGTCAAGGGGACTTGCCAGAGCGTTCGCTATCCGCGTGACGCTCTCCCAGTCGCCGGAGGCGAAGGCCGCGTCCGACGCCCTCAGCAGATTGTCTTTCTCAAATTCCAAAGCGTCGTAATTCTCCGGCGACGGGTCTTCGTGTGCCTGCGTGTAGCGAAGGAAGTGGGCGGTGAAGCGTTGGCGGAACTCGTCGGCTTGCGTGTCTCTCGACAGGCGCGCCGCAGCCAGCGTGCGCGTCAAGCCCACGACGGCGAAGCGACGGTTTTCGTCGAGCCCTTTAATCAGCCATAGCCCGCGAAGTTTCTTGACCGCTTCGTTCAGCCGCTTCTCGTCGTCGCCGAAGCCCGCTACCTCGGCGAGCGCTTCGCGCGAGGCGCTCGGCGTGAAGAGTGAGAGGGCGAGCAGCGCGGCGCGACCGTCGTCGCCGACTTGCGGGCGGTTGAAGGAGCGGTCGAAGACGCTCTCGGCGGCGTCGCCTTCACCATGCTTCAACTCCTCCAACACCGAGTCCGGCTCACGCCCTTCGTCAACCTGCCCCACGACCCACTCCATGAGGAATGGGTTGGCTTCCGCCGTCTCGTAGACGCGTTGGCGAACCTCTTCGGAGAAAACTTCCGGGTCATCCGTCTGCGCGATTAACTTCTCCAAAAACTCTTGCGCCTCTTCGCGTGACATGGCGGCAATGGTGATGTTGAGCGTCTGGGCAACTTTTGCGCGCGATGTAATCAGAGCGGCACACTGCGCCTGCTTGAACCAATCTTCGATGCCACTCTGTTCGTCGGGCATGACCGTCTCGTAGTTGTCGAGCACGACGAGGGCGGGCGGGTCGGCGACCAGCGCGGCTACGCCCTCCTTCTTCAAATCAGGCGCGAGCGGGCGCAGGTCGGGGCGGCCTAACTGCGTGGCGATGTCGTCGAGCAGAGTGGAGAGCGAGAAGCTTGCGCGCCCTAGAGCGCTGCTCCAGACGATGCGACCCTCGTAGGTTTCCCTCAGCCTGCGCGCCGCCTCGGCGGCGAGCGTGGTCTTGCCGATGCCATCCGGCCCCCATAGCGTCACCATCTTATTGCGCCCCGCCGCGAGTTCTTCCTTCAGGCGCTCGACGAGG
>Ga0136617_10000376_pt1 | contig 36612 bp, 31 predicted proteins | sample AntDrymUQ3222106_2_FD_129672 | JGI IMG/M metagenome (GOLD analysis project Ga0136617, IMG submission 129672) | Polar desert sand microbial communities from Dry Valleys, Antarctica - metaG UQ322 (21.06) | ecosystem: Environmental > Terrestrial > Soil > Desert | place: Antarctica: Dry Valley... | reverse complement strand
GACCACCGCAGCAGCGTCTCACGCTCCACATCAGACAAGATCAACGGCGCCTTCGGGCGTCCTCTCCCAGCCATCCCATGATCATACCAAAATATCTAGCGAATTTCAGGCGCAGGACACTAGACCATCACCCGGGAGGGAGACCTCGTCATCGTGGAAGACCCGCGCTACGGGCGCTTCCCGGTGCTGCCGGTGTCGGCCGACCCCCCGCATCACGTGTCTTTCCGGTCGACTGGCGACGGCCAAGTGCCTGCTGATGACAACTCCACTCTCGTGGAGTTCTTTCTCACCGAGCAGGACGGCGGCACGCTCCTGCGGGTCCTCGAGAGCGGTTTTGCCACTCTCCCCGTGCCGACCGAACGCCGCGCGGCGGCCATCGAGGAGAACACAGAGGGCTGGGAGCAGCAGCTCGGCTACGCCAAGCGCGACGCCAAGCGCGTCAGCGCATGAGCACTGACCAGGCCTCCGTGGAGATGGTCGAGGAGGTTGGGAGCGTCCTGGCCGCGTTGGCGGACCCGACGCGCCGCCACCTCCTCGACGTCCTCGTCGATGCCGGCCGGGCCAGCGCGACGACCCTCGCCGGCCATCTGCCGGTGTCCCGACAGGCGGTGGTCAAGCATCTGCAGGTCCTCGAGACGGCGGGCCTGGTCGAGAGGGTCCGGGCGGCCCGAGAAGTGCTGTACTCGGTCCGCCCGGACCCGCTGGACGCCTCCGCTCGGTGGCTCGCCGACCTGTCAGCCACGTGGGACCGCAGGCTCAACGCCCTCAAACGAGCAGCCGAAGCAGCACCCAGCGACTGACGTGCCAACACGACCGGACAAAGTCATCACATACCGCAACGCCATCACCCATCGGTGATGTTGTCGTTCATGCCATCGGCGGGTTGAGTGGATCTAACACATGCCGTAATTTCGGCACCTGACAAATGCACTCGCACACCCGATGCACCAATTTACGACTGGCGAGCGGAAGCGTGAGGTGGATATTGTGTCAGAGCAGGCCAGAATCGATGTCGAGGCATTCCCCAAGGAAGCCGCAGCGCTCACCGCCCAGGAAGAAGCCGAGCTCGTCGACAGATTCGGAAAAAGCGTCTGGTTCGCGACATCTCGCACTCAGTCCACCAGCGGGACCCGCGAGCCCGACGTGGAGTGGGAGCTGACGGCCAGCGAGTCCTACGAGAACGAGCTGGCGACCGGACGGGCTGCCGTCTACTACGGCGAAGGCCATAGCGCCCTCGTACGACCGATGATCTTCGCGGACGGGTTCAACTACGGCCCCAGCGACCTGCCGGGCCTGTGGAACCACGTCAACGCACCGTACGACCCCGACGGTCACCGGCTCTTCGACCAGCTGCTCGCCGCCGGAGTGGACATCGTCCTGCTCGGCTTCGACGAGCGACACACCTACATCCAGGCCAACGCCGGGGTCGCGGTGAGCTGCATCCGCCGGGTCATCCAGGAGCAGCAGGGAGACGCGGGGTTGATCGTCGGTGGTGTCAGCATGGGCGGCATGGTCACCCGCTACGCGCTTGCCCGGATGGAAACCGATAGCGAGGACCACCGTACCGAGACATACCTTTCTTACGACTCACCGCACAACGGCGCGTGGATCCCGCTGATCCTCCAGCAGATGGCCTATTTCTTCGAAACGAAGAGCGCGAACAACACCCCCTCGCAGGCCGACCTGATCCGCAGCCCCGCCGCCCAGCAGCTCCTCTGGGCCTGGGTACCGGATGCGAGATACTCAGGCCTGGTCGCCACCGCCAGCCCGCTTCGCCAGCAGTTTCTCACCGACCTGAACAACATCAGTTCATTTCCGGCGCAGCCCCGCAAGCTTGGCGTGGCCAACGGTACAGGCAACGGCACCGGACGAAACCTTAAGCCCGGCGACGTCGCGTTCGACTGGAAGCTCAATCTGCTGCTCATCGTCGCCAGCGCGACGGCGCGCATCCAACCCGACAACGGGAATCACCAGCGCATCGGCGGGATGCACGTCGGGCTCCAGCGCAGGACGTCCGACACCTCCTGGGTGCCGGCGTTCGACGGTGCACCCGGAGGCACGCTCGACTCCTTCGGCAAGATCGCAGACACACTCAAAGCCGAGATCAGGGAAGAGTACCGCGACGGCTGCTTCGTCCCCTCGGTGAGCGCGGTCGCCCTCGACTATGACCCGGTCACCTGGCCAATCGACCTGTACACGGACATCTCCACGCTGCCGCCCGAGAGGAGCCACCTGGACGACTTCATCTGCGACGACCAGAACTCACCGCACAGCGCGATCACGGCCTCGCTCGCCACGTGGATCCTGGAGCGACTCACACACTGACACGCCCATCCCGTCGAACCGAGTTCACGCCACGGTGTATTGACGCGTCGGAGAGGCTAACATGACCGAGGATCTCATCTTGCGCGGCCGCGTTCTCACAATGGATGATCGGCAACCACGAGCCAGCGCGATCGCCGTCTCACGGGGGAAAATAGTCGCTGTCGGCGACATCGAAGTTGCTCGTACCGCGCTTCCGGACGCTCGAACCGTCCATCTCGACACTGCATGCATCATGCCGGGCTTCATCGAGGCACACGGGCACCCCACGGCTGCAGCGACGACTCTCGCCGAGACCTTCGTGGACATCCGACCAGTGATCATCGGCGATGCCAGCACGGTGCTGGACACCATCCGCCGCGAGGTTGCTGATCGTGGCACGGAAGGCGCCTACTTCAACGGCTGGGACCCGCTGCTGCAGAAAGGTCTCCCACCGATCGACCGACGCGTCCTCGACGAGATCGCGCCGTCCACGCCGCTCGTGATCGTGCACAACAGCGGGCATGCGGTGTACTTCAACTCCGCGGCCGCTGAGGCGGCCGGAGTCACCAGGGAGACACCCGACCCACCGGGCGCATCATGGGGACACGACGATGATGGCGAGTTGAGTGGCGTCGGACACGAGACAGGCACCCTCCTGGTGATCCTCGCGCCGGTGCTGCGCACCCTCGGGCCGATCACCGAAAGACTGCGTCAGTACTGCGGACAACTCAACGCGGCCGGGATCACGACGGTGAGCGATATGGCGTTCAACCCGCAGGATCGAGACGCCCTGAATACGGCGCAGGCGGCTGGTGCGTTGACTACCCGACTGCGTCTTTATGAAATGTCAAGCCCCGCGCTGCATAGCGACACCACCCTCGACAACGGGGACGACATGCTGCGTCAGATCGGCATCAAGACCTGGTCGGACGGTTCCCCGTGGGTTGGTAACATCGCCACGTCTTTCCCGTACCTCGACACTCCCGCCACGCAGGCGATGGGGCTGCCTCCCGGGCATCGCGGCACGACGAACTACACCCGCGAGCAGCTCGACGAGATCAACGAGGCGTACTTCCTCCTCGGCTGGCAGCTTTCCTGCCACTCGCACGGCGACGACGCGATCGACATGGTCCTTGGCTCCTGGGAGGACCTGCTCCGCCACCACCCCCGTGACGATCACCGGCTGCGATTGGAGCACTGCGGCGCGATGCGTCCGGACCAGTTTGCGCGCGCTGCACAGATCGGCGTTACGTGCAGCTTGTTCGTTGATCACCTCTACTACTGGGGCGACGTCCTTGTCGACGACCTGTTCGGGCCCGACCATGGCGCGCGATGGGTCGCGGCCGGGTCCGCCGTCCGTGCGGGAGTGCGCATCTCCATGCACAACGACGCACCGGTGACTCCGGACGAGCCACTGCGCAACATCTCTGTGGGAGTGACCCGCACAAGCCGCAACGGGAGCGTCCTCGCGTCGGACGAACGACTGACAGTCGACCAGGCACTGCGAGCTGAGACGATCGACGCGGCCTACCAGCTGTTCGCCGACGACATCGTCGGATCACTGACCCCGGGCAAGTACGCCGACATCGTCGTGCTCTCCGGGGACCCCACCGAAACTGCACCGGAACAGATCCCCGACCTCACGGTACTCGCCACCTTCCTCGCCGGTGAGCAGGTCCACGGGACGGAGCTCTAGAAGGACGTGCCAGTCGCCCTCGCTGGGCACGCCCTATAGGTCATGTCACCTACCATCGCCGTCCGTGCCTTCGCCCCTGCGGATATCGCTGCCGATAGATCCGCTTACCCCTGCCCGGCCGATGCCTCCCCCGATACATCCGTCTCCGCAACCAGGCACAAAGACACACAACACAACGCCCAACTTTCTGTGCTCACACCATGAGGGATGGCACCCAGGGCCGGGGACACGCAAGATCACACCGGTTGGGGGATCGGCTCGACAGCATGGGGGGTTGGCTGCGCCGCGGTGCGTCTTGATTCGTCAGACCCGACCCTGGGGCCACACGAGTACTGTGCTCCCCACCCGGATGCCAGCCCCACCCCAAGCAATCGCCACTTCTCAGCCATCTTCCTCCCAACGGCAGGGGGAATTTCCGCCCTGGTCGGGGGCGCGCCAGGTGGACCGTTGACGGCCGGTAGCGTTCTGCCGGGAACAGCCTGCAGGAGCGCAGGCTGCACGGACGGTGAGCAAGCACTGAGGGGCACGATGAGTGAGCTATGCAGTCAGAAGCAGCAGCGCGAGCAGCTGGTACGAGCGCTGCGCACCTCGGGGGCCTCCTGGGTGGAGATAGCAGCGGCACTCCGGAAGCGCTTCCAGCTCAATGCCCGGGCGGCCTTCCGGCACGCCCACGGCTGGAGCCAAGCCCAGGCCGCCGACGAGTGGAACAAGCGCTGGCCCGATGAGCTCAAGACGTTCAAGGCATTTTCGTATTGGGAGCTCTGGCCGAGCAGTACCGGGCACGCCCCTGAATTCGACAACTTCAGCAGGTTGGCGGAGCTGTACGAGTGCGCGGTGAGTGACTTGCTCGCTGACCTACCGGATTTTCGACACCTTGATGCAGCCGCCCACCCACACACGCCCGCTGCCGCCAGCAAGGTGCCCGCTGCGCCGTCCGGTGGGTGTAGACTGGACAGCACAGCGTTGCTCTTGCCGGGCGACGCCACCCTATTCCTACAACAGCTACACGAAGTTGATTTCACTGAACTCATTCAGGTGATCGTGATGTGGATGCAGCGACTCGATCCGTCCGTGAACCGCCGCGAGCTACTCTCCAAGCTGAGCGCGGGCTACACGCTCGCCGCAGTCACCCCGTTGTTCGACATGCTCAACCTCGAAGAACACGATCGTGTAGCCCGGTTCCAGCAACACCCGGAAAACTTCGACCTGGCAGCCCTCAGCTACGTCGAGCGCATGATCATCAATCTCCGGCGGCAAGGTGATGTGCTCGGCCCGCAGCTCACCCTGCACAGCGTCATCGGGCACCGGCAGCTGGCGCGGCGGCTGGCCAGAGCAGCGCCAGCGGAGCTCCAGCCGCGCGCCGTTTCCGCCTACGCCGAGCTGACCCAGCTTCTCGGCTGGTTGTGTTTCAACATGGGCGACTACCGCAGTGCCGCGCACTACTACGACGATGCGCGCACCGCCGCCCACGAGGCCCAGAACGTCGAGCTGGTGGCCTACATCTTGTGCACCATGAGTCAACTCGCCACCTGGCAGGGCAAGCCGCGCGTCGGCATCGACCACGCCGTGGCCGCCGCCGTGTGGGCCGAACAGGCTCATAGCCCACTGGCTCGCGCTTACGCTGCCGACGTGGCTGTCCGGGCGTATGTGGCCGACAACCAGCCGGACAAGTACCGGGAGACCCTTGACCGGGAATACGCCGCCCTCCACGCAACCCGAGCAGACGAACCAACCGCCGCCTGGTGGTACTTCTACAACGAGTCCTTCTATTGGTCAACCGAAAGTAAATGCGCTCTCAAGCTCGGACGTCCCGACTCCGCGATAGATGCGCTTGACAAGTCATTGCCTCTGACTGACCCGACGAACGTGCACGACTACACCTTCCGGCTGCTCTTCCGGGCCGAGGCACGTATTCAGCAGGCGGAGATCACCGAAGCCAGCCGCCTCGTTGCCGACGTCACCCGCCTCACCGCTGGAAGCTCCTCACAGCTGATCGTTCAACGTATCACAGGCATCCGCGGCTTGCTGGCTCCGTGGGAACGGGCCCAGCCAGTCCGTGAACTCGACGAACAGTTGGTCTCCTACTGTTCGACCACGGGGAGCGGCAACGGCAGCACGAAACGCACATACTCAGGGTAGTATGAGTCCGGCTTTCCCGGCACCACGCCCATCTTCTGCCATCCCCAGCGCTCGTACAGCGCGTGTGTGTCGGTGGCTTCGGGGTTGCTCGCGAGCGTCGCCCGCTCCTCGGAACGCTGCGACAGGAAGGCGTCGTGCACCGCCCGGCCGACACCTTTACCTTGCCAGGCGCGGCGTACCTCGATCTCAGCCAGCAGGACGGTGCGGTGGCCGGTCTCCTCGGTGAAGCCCGCCGGTGGCTCCGGGGACAGCCCGTCCCACCAGCCCCGCTCCGGGCGCACGTTGTAGCCGAAGGCGAAGCCGACGAGCCGGCCATCGACACGCGCGGTCACAAGTGCGTAGTCAACCGCGCGCAGCGGCGCCGTCGCCCGCTCCCGGAAGGCGCTGGACTTCTCGTCTGCGTCCTCGCCCGGCACCGTCCCATAGGCATCGGCGTAGGCGTCGCACAGCTCGTCCATGAGCAGGGCCGCGTCGGAGCTGTTGTGGTGGGTGAGGGTCACGGCATCGGGAAGGGGCATGGTGCTAAGCGTGCTGGACCGAGGCGACCTGATACAAGTGGGGCTCGGCGGTGGCGAGGTCACCCGCGGCGCTCATGTGCTGCCGAGCGACGGGATCGCTCAGCATGGCCTCGAAGTCCTCGCGGCTGCACCACTGGGCGTAGTTGACGACGCGAGTGCCGTCGAGGCTGGCGTGGATGTTGGCGGAGACGAAGCCGGGCCGATGGCGCATCGCCTGCTCGGTGGCCTCGACGAGCAGGTCAACGAGCTGCTGCTGGGTCTCGCGCGTCACGGTGAACACGTTGATCAGGGTGGCCACGTGCTGGTCGGCGGCGATCGTAGTGGTGATGGTGGTCATGCTCTCCCTATCCTTGGGACATCACGGCGCGGTGGTCGCAGTCTTCATAGCACGGCTGTGCCTGGAAAGGGTTGTGCCGCTCAGGCGTGGTCATGGTCGACGTGGAAACCAACCCGGCCGACATAGAACGCCTTGGCGCGGTCGACGTCGGCCACAGGGACACAAGCCAGCGAGATGACCGAACGGCGTTCTATGCGCCCAGCGCGGTACGCACGCTGCCGATCGGTGATGTGACAGACCGGCAAGAAGGCGATCCGCGCGCCGATTGTGGTCCTCGCAGAGTCCGTGGGGTCTGCGAGGACCACAATGAGCGCGCGAGGACATCGCCAACGCCCAGTGAAGAGTCGATCACCACAGGGACATCAATCCCCCAAACCACGTGCGCCGCGATGCGGGGGTCAGCCGAAGAAGACCTCGGCCTCGGCGTAGAGCGACGGCGGCACCAGCTTGAGCTCCTTGGTGGCCTCCGCGAGCGGCACGGTGACGATGTCGGTGCCGCGCAGGGCGGTCATCTGCCCCCACTTGCCCTCGTGCACGGCGTCGATGGCGTGCAGCCCGAACCGGGTGGCGAGCCACCGGTCGCGTGCGGTCGGGGTGCCGCCGCGCTGTACGTGGCCGAGCACCGTGGTGCGGGCCTCCTTGCCGGTGCGCGACTCGATCTCGCGGGCCAGGTAGTCCCCGATCCCGCCGAGCCGGACGTGACCGAAGGCGTCCTTCTCGCCGGTGAGCAGCACCTCGTCGCCCTCCTTGGGCTGGGCACCCTCGGCGACGACGATGATCGGCGCGTAGTCCATCCGGAACCGCGACTCCACCCACTTGCAGACCTGCCCGATGTCGAACCGCAGCTCGGGGATGAGGATCGCGTTCGCACCCCCCGCCATCCCGGAGTGCATGGCGATCCAGCCAGCGTGCCGGCCCATGACCTCGACGATCAACGCGCGGTGGTGCGACTCGGCGGTGGTGTGCAGCCGGTCGATGGCCTCGGTCGCGATGGTCACCGCGGTGTCGAAACCGAAGGTGTAGTCGGTGCCCGACAGGTCGTTGTCGATCGTCTTGGGCACCCCGACGACGTTGACGCCGATCTCGTGCAGCTTGGTCGCGACCCCGAGCGTGTCCTCGCCGCCGACCGCGATCAGCGCGTCGACGCCGAGGTTCTGCAGGTTGTGGCGGATCTTCTCGACACCGTCCTCAATGGCGAACGGGTTGGTGCGCGACGACCCGAGGATCGTGCCGCCGCGTGGGAGCAAGCCGCGGACGGCCGGGATGTCGAGCGGCATGGTCGAGGCCTCGAGTGGCCCCCGCCAGCCGTCACGGAACCCGACGAACGAGTAACCGTACTCGGGGACGCCCTTGCGGACGATCGCCCGGATCACCGCGTTCAGTCCGGGACAGTCGCCGCCCCCGGTGAGCATGCCGACGCGCATGAGTGCCTTCTCCATCCGATGCAGAAACTCGCGAATGGCTCCACGCTAGCGCCCTCCGGTGGACCAGCGTGACGCACCCACCCGGTCGCAGGGCTCCAGGCGCTGGCTGTAGCGGACCTCGGTCAACCGACGGCCGCCGATCTCGAAGTCGTCGCGTACGTCGTCGACCGACCAGCCACGGTGTGCGTAGAACGAGCGCGCCGGTTGGTTGGCCTCCAGCACCCACAGCACCACGTGCCCGAAGCCGCGAGACGCCAGGTGCTCGAGACCCGCATCGTGCACCGCGCTACCCGCCCCGGTGCCGGCCCAGGCGGGGTCGGCGTAGATCGTGACCAGCTCACCGGTCGGACGCTGCGGGTGCGCGTCGCGCTCGGGCAGACGCACCGGGCAGACGCTACAGAAGGCACCGGTCCGGGAGCCGTCGACGGCAAGGAAGACATGCGACTCGTCGGCGTCGGCGGTGACCATCCACATCCAGCGTTCCGCAGACCGGTCCACCACCAGGCCGTCCAACGCCTCGTCGGGGACCATGCCCCGGTAGGCTGCCCGCCATGCCCGCACGTGGATCGAGGCCACGGCGGCGACGTCTCCAGGTGTGGCGACCCGCACCGTCCACCGCATCGTCCCAGGATGGCACGACACACGTGCCGGACCGCGTCTTCGAGAGGAGTTCACCGTGCCATGGTGGCTCTGGGTAATCGTGATCGTCGTAGGGTTGGTGCTGATCATCGGCATCGTGGAGCAGCGCGCGATCCGAGAGAGCGTGCGACGCCGACGCATGTGAACACTGTCAGCTGAACCCCGTCGGGCGGGGTTCAGGGGCCGGCGACGTGGTCGACCAGGCCGTAGTCGCGCGCCTCCGGCGCGGTGAACCAGCGGTCCCGGTCGGAGTCGGCGGTGATCATCTCGACGGTCTGGCCGGTGTGCTGCGCGGTGAGCTCGGCGATCTGGCGCTTCATCGCCCCGAACACCCCCGCCCGGATGGCGATGTCGCTGGCCGTTCCGCCCATCCCAGCCGAGGGCTGGTGCATGAGAATCCGCGCGTGCGGCAGCGCATGTCGCTTGCCTGGCGTACCGGCCGAGAGCAGGAACTGCCCCATCGACGCCGCGAAACCGACCGCCCACGTCGCGACGTCCGGCTCGATCAGCTGCATCGTGTCGTAGATGGCCATCCCCGCAGTGACCGATCCCCCGGGCGAGTTGATGTAGAAGGTGATGTCGCGGCTCGGGTCGTCCGTGGTGAGCAGCAGCAGCTGGGCGGTGATCCGGTTGGCGGCGTCGTCGTCGACCTCGGAACCGAGGAACACGATCCGCTCGGCGAGGAGCCGGTCGAGCACCAGGTCGAGCGCGCTGCCGACCGCGGGTGCCGCGTGCAGGACAGGGCCGCGCAGCGCCGGTGGGAGCGGTTGCGGTGACGGGGGTGGGGGTGGGGGCGCCGGCCGTGGTCGCGGCTCTGGCGTCGGGTGCGGGTCGGGCGCCGGGCGCTGCGGGGATGTCGAGGTGAGGATAAACATTGTGGGCGTCCTCTCGATTCGGAGTTCGGAGGACCAACGCTAGGACGCGGTGACACCGTCCCGGGGCCGTGTTCGCTGCCAGCAGCGGTGTTCACCGAGGGCGATACCGACCGCGCCGTACGGTACGGGGTGCGCCGCGAGTACGTCGCTCCTCATGACGGGCGCGGGGAAGGTTTTTCCTGACACATGGGCGGGTGGGCATGGGCGAAAGGATGCTCAGCGACCCATCCCTCAAGTTCTGGCCCAAGGCAGCCGTGGAGGTGGGCAGAGGTTATCTCCGCAAGCTCAGCAAGGGTGCGCAGAAATGCCTCGCAACGCTGGTTGTGAGCCAGTGCCGCAGCAGAATCGGTGTATTCCTCGATGACCACGAAAGCTCTCGGGTCCGCACAGCTGTACCAGTCGTAGCGTAGGGTTCCGACCTCGTCCGAGGTGGCCTCGGCCAGGGCCATCGCCACGTTGACGAACTCCTCGCGTTTGTCAGGAAGCACCCGGAGCTCGGCTCGAACGGTGATCGTCATCGACGCCTCCCAGTAGGGGTCGCCCATCGACTTCGCAGTTTATGAGAAACGGCAGGCACGCGCCTGGCGCCGCCGCTGTCGGCCAGCTGCGCCGGTGCGGCCCAGAGCGGGGCGCGGGACGTGCGGCTCTGGCCACGGGACGGCACAGCACCTGGAACTACCCGCGTTGTACCGACGAGAGGCGTCCAGGAGACCCTGACCACCGGGACGAGGGCCTCGACGGAGCAGCCACCACGCTCCCCACGCACCAGCTAACGGATCACGGGTACTGAATCCGCCCGCGTCAGAGGCTGTGCCGCTGTAGGCTGCCCTCCGTGCCCGCGGCTGGATCGAGACCAGCCAACACGGGCCATGAGATGTCGTGACCGTTCGTCGAAGGGATGACCGATGCTCCGCGGAATTTTGATCGTAGTCGGGTTGGTGCTGCTCCTCGCCTTCTTGGAGCGGCGCGGGATCACCGAGAGTGTGCGGCGCCGACAGATGTGAGGTCCCTGCGCTGAAGGGCATCCTGCGCCGCCAGTATCAGCGGTGATCAGCCCTGCGGTACGTGAGCTGCGCTTGCGCAGCTCACGTACCGCGTACGTCGATCACGACAATCAGCAGCGCGGAGGACCGGCGACACGCCGTCGCGAGTGCGCTGTCATCGGGTGTCTGGGCCCACTTTCAGCTGCTCGCCTCGACGTAGGGATCGCGAGCAGTGACGTCAGTGAAACGCCGGAAGTCGCGGTCGGCGGTCCAGATGGTGCCCACTCCGTGCTGACGCATCAGCGCCGCGATATGCGCATCCGTCACCAGGTTGCCCCGGATGACGTCCCCGTCGACGGTGTCCTGGTAAACCGACCAGAACCCGCTTCGCTCACCTGGACACCGGACATGGGCGCGGTCGAGAAGGCTGCCGAGGTTGACTCGGGCTACGTCAGGGTCCAGCGGGTTCGCGAAGACGCTCGGGTGTGTGGAGATCCGTAGGTACGCCATCGCCACAGGCCAGAACACATACACGAGACTTGGCCCCGCGGCCAGCCGCTCCAGCAGGTCGCGCGCAGTGCGATGCCGCGGACTATGACCGTCAGAGGCATACAACAGAACGTTGGCGTCAACGGTGACGGTCATCGACTTCCCTCGCTACGCTCGGCCGGAACTTCACACGACGTTCTGCTGATGATTCGGTAGTGCGCTCGCTCATCAGCCCCTGTCGAGGAGCTGTTGTACGGCGTCGCGGTCCTCGAGGTCGACGCGCGCCTGCATCGGCTGCACGGTCCACGCCAGTGCTGCAGGGCCCGAGGCCGCCGGGGTGTCGGCGAGCGCCTTGGCCAGCAGCTCGGAGGCAACCTGCCCGAGTGTCTTCTTCTGCAGGCGCTGTAGCTCCTTGAGCTGCTCCAGGACGGAGCTGTCAAGATCGAGGGTAGTCCGCATGCGTCTGATGTTAGACTCGAGCGCATCAGATGTCCACAACGGCGGGCGGCTACGCTCCACCACCGCGACAGCGATGGCCACGAACGCCGCACATCATAATCTGTTACCGAAGTCCGGTCCCCCGGGTGAGGGCGGTTTCAACCAAGGTCGTCAACAGCGTCGTGTAGTCCACCCCGGTGACTGCCCACATCTGCGGAAACATCGAGACGCGAGTGAAGCCGGGTATGGTGTTGACCTCGTTGATCGTTAGCCGACCGTTCGCATCCACAAAGAAGTCGACGCGCGCGCAGCCTTGGCAGTCGAGCGCCCGGAAAGCGTCCACCGCAGTCGACCGCAGCTGCTCAGCCACTGCGTCGTCCAGCTTCGCCGGTACATCAAACTCACACACGTTATCAAGGTACTTGGCGTCGAAGTCATAGAACTCGGGCTGGATGTCGTGATTTCCGATTATCCGTATCTCCGCGGGCAGGCTCGCCACTATTCGGCCATCCGGGAACTCCAGGACACCACACTCGATCTCCCGTCCCGACATCGCAGCCTCTACCAGAACCTTCGGATCGTACTGCTGTGCATGCGCGACAGCCTCGTCCAACTCGCTCCAGCTGGTCACCTTGCTCACGCCGAGTGAGGAACCAGACCGAGCGGGCTTCACGAACACGGGTAGCCCAAGACGCTGCCGGTCAGCAATCGTCAGCGCGGCACCGGGCCGCAGTACGGCCACCTGACCAACAGGAAGACCCTCGGTCATCAACAGCTTCCTGGTGAACTCCTTGTCCATCCCGACAGCACTGGACAGCACACCGGAGCCGACGTAGGGCACCTCGGCCATCTCCAGCAGGCCCTGAATGGTTCCGTCTTCCCCGAACGGGCCGTGCAGTACCGGGAAAACTACATCCACACCGAACAACACGTCGCCACCCTTACCGGGTTCCAGGTGTATGAGCGCGCGACGGGCGGGGTCACCCAGCAGGGCCACAGCGGTCCCGCTGTCGTCAACAACCGGGAGTTTCCGGTCGTGAACTTCCAGAGCCCCTGGATCGTCACTGCTCAGCACCCAGGCCCCTTCGCGGGTGATGCCGACAGCCACGACATCAAAGCGATCCCTGTCCAGATGGTTGAGGACACTCCCCGCGGACACACAAGAAACAGCATGTTCACTACCGCGTCCGCCGAACACGACAGCCACTCGAGTTTTCGACTCACTCATGACAGCGAAGTCTACCGCCACAGTGGGTGGGCCGCGCCGAGGGTCCAGCGTGCTGAGAGAAACTGGTCCAGCAGACCGGGGAATGTCCCCGGAAGAAGCTCCGAAGGGCGCGCGCATAGCGCGACAGCACGGTTCTAGCGACGACCTCGCATACCGTTGTGTGTCCTCGCAACGCCTACGGGGTCTGCGAGGACACCAATCGGTGTGCGAGGTGGACCGTGGACGACTTCGGTCGCGACGGTTACGGACCGTCGGGGTAGTTGCGGCGCATGACCTGGGTCTGGTCCGAGCTGCCCGACCGGTAGCGGGGACGACCCGCGGGGCGGATCGCTGCGTGCGCGACCACGGACAGCAGGGACACGATCACGACCCCGATCGCCAGGTACAGCAGGGAGGTTGCCACCTGCTCGTCCAGGGAGCCACTGCCGCTGAACACCAGCAGCACGAGAACCAGGATCACCACCGAACAGATCGACCCGAAGAACAGCGTCGGACGCGGGGTGGACAGCACCAGCAGCTGCAGCAGCGCGGTGGCCAGCAAGGCGGCGAACGCGGCAGCGAGGGGGACCACGAGGATGGCCTCGTTGACCAGAACGTCGCCGCGCGTGCCGAGGATCGGAATGCCCAACAGCCCCCGGATGGCGAGCACACCGGCCACCCCGGCACCTGCGGCGACCAGTGCGGTGGCCGCCGCACCCGCCCACAGCCTGCGGACGTCCACCGTCATGTTGCGCTGCTCGCTGTCCCACTGGCCCGACTCGTACTGACTCATATCCCGTCCTTCCCGCCTGCGGGCCGATAGTAGACCCCTGTCCGTCACGTGCCCGACGATGCACTCGATCGAGCCGGCTGGCGCCACCATGCCACCTGATGATTTCCGGCCGTCGCGTGCAGCACCGGATCAGGTACGAGGTCGTACCGGCGCCGCGGTACTCGTTAGCCTGGCTGGCGTGTACTTCACCGACCGCGGCATTGAGGAACTCGGCGAGCGACGGGGTGGCGAGCAGGTCAGCGTCGAGTGGCTGGCCGACCGGCTGCGCCGGTTCGTGGACCTCAACCCCGGGTTCGAGGACGCCGTCGAGCGGCTGGCCAGCTTCCTGGCCCGGGACGACGCGGACGGGGACGAGTAGCGCAGCTGGACGCGCATCACCGCCGGGGCAACCCGAATCGGCGGCGCCGCACGGCCTCCTGCAGCTCGGCGGCCCGCTGTTCGACCTCGACGTCCAGCGCGGCAAGGTCGGCGAGATCGGCCGGGTCGACGTGCGGGTCGGGGCCGGGACGGGGACGTAACTCCATCCACGACTCCACCCACAGCACATCGAGTGCTGCCTCCCAGTGCAGTTCGACCCCGAATCGGGTCAGCGCCGCACGCTCGCCTGTCCGGAGCATGTCATCCTCGATCTGGGCGAGCCGCCGGGACAGCGCCGCGGCGCACTCGCGGTCGCGCTCTCGCAGGGCGTCGGCGGCCGCGGTGAGGCCCGCGGTCACGTCTTTGTACTCCCGGGCAGCGGTCATGGTCCCTCCTCCAGCGACGGCACGATGACCACCTCGGGCATCGTGTGCTGGGAACGGTCGAAGAACAACCCCCGGCCCGCGCGGGGCGACCAGTTCATGTGCATTCCCGGGGCCAGCGCCCCCAGCTCCGACCCCTGGACGTCGAGCGCCACCCATGCCCCGAGGTCGTCGACGGACGCGCTCATCGTCAGCAGCGTCCGCAGCCGCGCCACGCTGCGCCACCAACCCAGCACGTGCACGCCCGTCTCCGGACCGAACCGCAGCAGCCGGCGCAACGCCTCGGTACCCTCGCGCTCCAGCACGGTGTCGGCGGCGTCGGCGGCGTAGAGCACCACCACGACCGGACGGCGCTCGGCCCCGCATGCAGCTCCGGTGGCGCACGTGTCGACACCGCCGAGCCGCCGCGTCACCTCCGCAGCGAGCGACTCGACGCGAGCCCGAACGCCATCGAGCGCCACGGTCTCGGCGGTGTGCTCCGCAGCGGCGAACCACTCCCCCAGCCGCGCTGCCGGCTCGGCGGCCTCGGCGACGAGCGGGGCGATGACGACATCGACGGCGCCGGGCGGGAACTGGCCGGCCAGCGAGCCCGCCGCCGATCCGAGCACCCGCACCGCGTCCCGCGCCACCGACGCGAGCACGCCGACGTTGCGCCCCGGCGCCGCCGGCAACCGGACAACCGCCGCGCTGCCCGCGACGTCGATGCTCTGCCCGACGAGCGCGCGCGGCACCCCGTCACCGCTGGCCGGCAGCTCCGCGACGAGCTCGGTGAGCTGTGGGGACCGGCTCCCGTCGAACAGCCGCGGCTCGGGGCGCCCGGCGTGGTAGGCCTCGTGCAGGGCTCGCTGCACCTCGTCGACCGATCCCCTGCCGGTGGCGTTCGGGATGCGCACGATCTCGTTACCGTGCTTGATCCCGGACTCGTGGTTGAGCACGGCGTGCCAGCGCGGCAGGTCGAGCGTGGCGTCGTTCAGGTCGGCCAGCACGCGGCGCGCCCGGGGCAGCGCGAGCCGCAGCACGAACTGCTCGAAGATCGCCGGGCGGCCCCAGAACGCCTCGATCCCGGAGACGTCCTGGCTGGACAGCACAAGGTGGATGCCCTGGGAGCGACCGCGGCGCGCGACGTCCTCCAGCAGGATCGTGGCCGCCTTCGTGACGGCGTCGCGCTCGGAGAACAGGTACTGGAACTCGTCGATCACCGCGACGACCCGCGGCCAGCGCCCGTTCGGATCGGCGGCACGCAGCTCCTCGAGCTTGGTCACCTCGTGGTCTTTCGCGGCCTCGGCGCGGCGGCGCATCTCCTCGGCCAGGAACTGCAGCAGGGCCAGCCCGAACTCGCGATCAGTGTTGATGTTGACGCCGACGAGCCGCGCGTGCGGGAGCCAGGTCCGGTCCCGGCGGCCCGGGGCGAACTGGGCGAACGAGACGCCCTCCTTGAAGTCGAGCAGGTAGAACTCCAGCTCGTCCGGGTCGTACCGGACGGCCATCGAGCTGATCATCGTGAGCAGCAGGTTGGTCTTGCCCGAGCCGCTCGGCCCGCCGATCAGCGCGTGCGGGGACGCGTCGGCCAGCGCCATCTCCACCGGTAACCCGCCGGCGAACCCCACCGGGGCGTGCAGCCCCGCGACCGACCGCTGGCGACCCCACTGAGCCTGCGGGGGCAGCAGGTCACCGAACGCCCCGATCCGGCCGCGCCAGCGCTCGTGCTCGTCGGCGATGGCGTGGCAGGCGCGGGTGCGGGCGGGTGCGGGCAGCGCCGCGTCGGGCTCTACCGTGACATGCGGCCCGGTCATGGACGTGACCGCGCGCCCGTCGTCGCCCAGGTGCACGGTCTCCACGGGCGCGTTCACGGTCATCGGCACGTCGAGCAGCACGAGCTGCACGCCGCACGCGAGCCCACCGCGAGCCACGCGCTGCAGCTGGCGGTGGTCGTCCTCACGCAGCGCCGACCGGTTCCCGACCAGCAACGCCACGATCCACGGCTCGCTGCGCCCACCGGTCGCGTCGGCCAGCGCGCGCAGCGACGGGTGACCGTCGACGAGCACCCGGGTGTGCACACGCCGGATCCGGTCCGACAGCTCCTCGAGAAGCTGCGGCAGCCGGCCCGGGTCGTGCACGGTGAGCAGCCCGGTGCGGGTGAGCGGATAGAGCCCGGGCAACGCCCCGGTGAACTGCCCGACGTCCCAGACGTGTAGCGCCACCATGCCGGGCCGGAAGTAGCTCATGACACGCAACAGCAGGCCCTCCACCAACGCCTCGGCGCGGGCGCGGCCGTCGGGGCTGGAGCTGATCTGCAGGTGTGACTCGTCGAGCAGCGGGACGGCGACAGGGAAATCCTGGGGAACTCCCTTCCGGAGGCGGCCCGCACCGATCGACCCCGTGCCGATCGACCACAGCGACGGCACCGGGCCCGTGCCGTCGACCTTGCCGACCTGACCGAGCCACTGCTCGGGATCGCGGCCCGCGGCGTCCGGCGCGGCCGCGGCGACGATGTCGGCCAGCCGCCGCGGCCCGGTGGCGAGCCATCCCGAGAACGCCTCGGCGCGATCGGCCTCGACCCGCCCCACCGGTGCGGCCAGGCGTGGGTTCCCCAGCACCCCGCGCAGCCCGGAGTCGGCGCGGACCGCGTCCAGCCCGTCGGTACGCAGCCACAGCTCGACCATCGTCTCGGCGTGCGCCCGCACCGTCGCGTCGCGGGCTCCCTCGGCCGCGCCGAGCGCGCGGGTGACCGCATTGCACAGCGCGTCGAACGCCTCAGTGATCCGCCGCTGCCGCCGGCTCTGCTCACGCGCCACCGGGATCCCTCTACAGCCGGGCGTCGATGTCGGCCACAGCCGCGGCGCCACCGCTGATCAGCCCGAGCCCGCGCTCCAGCTCGTCGGCGGCACGGCGCAGCTCAACGGGCACCAGCGGCTCGGAGTGCTGCTCGCCCAGGCGCGCCAGGACGGCGACCGCGTCGGCGATCCGGGCACGTGCCATCCCGGCGTGCTGGTAGGCGCTGCCGAGCTGCTCGGCCACCTCGGCCAGCACCACGCGGATCTCACCCAGGGAGTAGTCGGTCATGATGATCGGGTCACAGCCGGTTCGCGACGGCCTCGGAGGCCTGGATCGCCGCCGCCACGGCCTGCAGCACCTCGGTGATGCTGCCCACAGCCTGGGCCAGCAGCCCGTTCGCCTCCGACACGTCGGCCTGCCCGCTGCCCTCGGTGACCCGCAGCAACGCGCCCTGGGCCTGCTCGAGCGAGGAATGCGCCTGTTGCAGCGCGCCGAGGCTCTCCGAGGCCTTGTCGTTGGCCAGCGCGATGCCAGCCCGGACCTCTTCGATGCTCGCCATGACCTTCGCTCCCGTGAACCGCTCGTACCGTGATCGTGCGCGTGGAACCTAGCGTCCAGTGCACAGCACCACTGCTCCGCCCGCCACCATCACACGGGCCGAACGGGCGCGCCCGGGCACCGGCTTTTCCGAACGCCGAGGCTAGGGCACGCTGAGCGAAAGGGGTGTGATCCATGGGTACCACCGACACCGCACAGAACGGCCCGCCCACCTCCCGATCGGCCCGACTCAAGCAGGTGGGCCCGGGGCTGCTGGCCGCGGCCACCGGTGTCGGTGCGGGCGACCTGGTCGCGACGATGGTCGCCGGCGCGCGGTTCGGCACGGTACTGCTGTGGGCCGCGGTGCTCGGCACGATCCTCAAGCTGGCGCTCGCCGAGGGGGTGGGGCGGTGGCACCTGGCGTCGGGCTCCACCCTGCTCGACGGCTGGCGGCGGCTGGGCTACTGGGCCACCGCCTTCTTCGGGATCTACATCGTGATCTGGGGCCTCGCCTACGGCGCCACCGCGATGTCGGCCGTCGGGCTGCCGCTCAACGCCCTGTTCGGCGGGCTGACGGTGCGGTACTGGGCCATGATCGCCGGCGTCGTGGGACTCGGGCTGGTGTGGGCGCAGCGCTACGCGGCGTTCGAGAAGCTCATGGTCGTGCTCACCGGGGTCATGTTCGTCTCGGTGCTCACTACCGCCGTGCTCGTCTCCCCCGATCTCGGCGTCCTCGCCGGCGGCCTGGTGCCGCGCCTGCCGGCCGGCTCGACGATCTACGTGCTCGGTCTCATCGGCGGTGTCGGCGGCACCATCACGCTGGGCGCGTACGGCTACTGGATGCTCGGCAAGGGTTGGCGCGGCACCGGCTGGCTGTCGACGATGCGCCTGGACAACACCGTCGGTTACGTCCTGACCGCCGTCTTCGTGATCGCGCTGCTCGTGGTCGGTGCGGAGATCCTGCTCGGTCAGAACATCACCGCCGACGACTCCGGCCTGCTCACCCTGGGCACGGAACTCGGCGAGCGCTACGGCGAGTGGTCCCGGATCGTGTTCCTCATCGGGTTCCTCGCCGTCAGCGCCACGTCACTGCTCGGCGTGTGGAACGGGGTGAGCCTGCTGTTCGCAGACTGGACCCGGATCATCCGGCTGCCGCACGGCACCGGCGCCGAGACCGACGCGACGGCGGGCACCATAGCCGGCGCGAGCCACCCGGGGTACCAGGGCCGTATCGCCGAGCGCAGTCCCGCGTTCCGGGGCTACCTGATCTGGCTCACCATCCCTCCGATGGCGCTGCTGTTCCTCGACCGGCCCTTCGCCGTCACGCTCGTCTACGGCGTGCTCGGCGCGGCGTTCATGCCGTTCCTCGGCGGCACGCTGCTCCTGCTGCTCAACTCCACGCGCATCGACCGCCGCGGCCGCTCGGGCTGGCTGTCCAACGTGCTGCTCACCGCGGCCGCCACCCTGTTCCTGGTACTCCTCGCCACGGACCTGATCGAACGCTTCGGTTGAATCACTCCGGCTCGCCGCGACTTGCCCCCGACCGGTCCCGCGTTCGACGGTGTAGGGCATGTCCCACCCCGAGAACCTCTACGAGCGCACCCGCGCTGTCCTGCCGTCCTGGCTGGCGCTCTACTACGACGAGCCGATCGAGATCGAGCGCGGCGAGGGGCGCCACGTCTGGGACGCCGACGGGAAGCGCTACCTCGACTTCTTCGGCGGCATCCTCACCACGCTCACGGCGCACGCGCTGCCCGAGGTGACCAAGGCCGTCAGCGAGCAGGCCGCCCGGATCATCCACAGCTCCACGCTCTACCTGAACCGGCCGATGGTGGAGCTGGCCGAGCAGATCGCCGACGTCTCCGAGCTCCCCGACGCCAAGGTCTTCCTGACGACGTCGGGTACCGAGGCCAACGACGCCGCACTGCTGCTGGCCAGCACGCTGCGCCGGTCAAACCAGGTCCTCGCGCTGCGCAACAGCTACCACGGCCGGTCGTTCTCCACGATCGCGATCACCGGCAACCGGTCGTGGTCGCCGACGTCGCTGTCGCCGTTCCAGACCTACTACGTGCACGGCGGCCAGCAGTACCGCTCGCCCTGGGCGGGCCTTCCCGACGGCGAGTACATCGCGGCGTGCGTGACCGACCTGCGCGAGATCCTCGACCAGTCCGGCGCCATCGCGGCGTTCATCGCCGAGCCGATCCAGGGCGTCGGCGGGATGACCTCCGGGCCCGACGGGCTGCTCGGCGCGTTCGCCGAGGTGCTGCGCGAGCACGGGATCCTGTGGATCTCCGACGAGGTGCAGACCGGCTGGGGCCGCACCGGCGAGCACTTCTGGGGCTGGCAGGCCCACCGGGTCGATCACCCCAGGGCCGTGCCCGACATCGTCACGTTCGCCAAGGGCGTCGGGAACGGGCTCGCGATGGGCGGCGTGATCGCCCGCGCCGAGGTCATGGACTGCCTCGGGGCCAACTCGATCTCCACTTTCGGCGGCTCCCCGCTCGCCTCGGCCGGTGCCCTGGCCAACCTGCGCTACCTGCTGGAGCACAACCTGCAGGCCAACGCCGCGCGCCAGGGGTCCGGCCTGCTCGCGGGCCTGCGCACAATGAGCTCACCGATCGTCGGGGAGGTCCGTGGCAAGGGCCTGATGATCGGCATCGAGCTGGTGCGGCCGGACACCGGCTCGCCCGGCGAACCCGCGCCGGAGCTGGCGAGCGCCGCGCTGGAGGTGGCCCGCCGCCGCGGGCTGCTGCTGGGCAAGGGCGGCCTGCACGGCAACGTGTTGCGCATCGCGCCACCGCTCACCCTCACCGCCGACGAGGCCGCCGAAGGGCTGGCGTCGATCATCACCTCGATCGAGGAGGTCAGCTGAGGGTTACCGCCGTGATCCCGGGGGTGGGTCAGAGCAGGGAGCACACGTGGAGGTCGGGCAGCGCGGCGGCGAGGACGTCGAAGTCGCGGTCGCGATGCACGAGGGTGGCACCGGTCCGCACCGCGACCACCGCGATCAGGCAGTCGAGGATCTTGCGCACCGTGCCGCCCGCCGCGCGGACCGCGCGGTAGGTCACGGCCGCGTCCCGGTAGTCCACCGTCGCGTCGACCGACAGCATCCGCAGGCCGCCGGTGAGCTTCTCCAGCTGCGTGAACACCCGGGCGTCCGTCGCTCCGGCCAGCAGCTCCATGACGACCGGCTCGGTGATGACAACGGCTGCCGGATCCTCGTGGTAGAGGCGGTCGACCTCGTTGCAGGCGCGCGAGTCGGTGTCGCGCAGGTACTCGATCCAGGCCGACGAGTCGATCAGTTTCACTCGATCTCCTGGACCGTGGAGCGACGCATCTCGTCCAGATCACCCTCCCAGCCGATGCCCCGCAGGCTCTCGAAGAACTCCGGCGACAGCCGAGGGCCGACCAGGCGCCGCAGCGCGAGGTCGACCGCCTCCTTCTTCGTCCGCAGACCGTGCCGCCGCATCACCTCCGCGACCAGCTCGTCATCAATGTCGATGTTGGTGCGCGTCATACACCAACCATACACCCACCCCGGCCAGCATCACAGCAACCGAACACCCGGGGTGCTCGTCGAGTTCGACACCGGACTCACGTCGAACTCGACGGCCGAACAGGTTTCGACCGCGCGCACAAGGGTTGACTCTTAGTTTTGCCTTACTTAGTGTCAGGTAACCCTATTGATGGCTTCCGCAGACCAGCGGCCGAGCCACAGCACGCTCTCATGGCAGGAAGGCGTCGACATGCCAGGTAGCGACGGAGCGGATCGGCCCCTGACCGAGGCACAGACCGGCATCTGGTTCGCTCAGCAGGTCGATCCCGGCAGGTCGGACTACAACATCGCCTGGTACCTGGAGATCGGCGGTGACCTCGACGTCGACCGCCTGATCGCCGCCGCAGGTCAGGTCGTCGAGGAGGCCGAATGCCTGCACGTCCGGTTCGTCGCGCAGAACGGGGAGCCACGCCAACACCTCGACCGGCAGCCGGGATGGACGCTGCCGGTGCTCGACGTCAGCGACGAGCACGACCCGGACGGAGCAGCCCGCTCCTGGATGCGTGCCGACCTCGCGCAGGTCGTCGACCTGACACGAGACCCGCTGTTCGCCCATGTGCTGTTCCGGCTCGGCGCCCGACGCTTCCTCTGGTACCAGCGCTACCACCACATCGCCATGGACGCCTACGGCTTCCAGGTGCTCCTCAACCGAGCTGCCGAGCTGTACACGGTGGGCCCCACCCGAGCGGGGGCACGAGCGTGGCCACTGTCGCAGCTCCTGGACGGTGACACGGCATACCGGTCCTCCCCACAGCGCGCGCGTGACCGCGACTACTGGCTGGCCCAGCTGGCGAACCGGCCCGAGCCGGCACGGCTGGTGGAGCCGGGGGCGATACCGGCCACCCGCCTCGAGCGCCACACCCAGGAGCTCTCCGCGGAGCGGACCGCCGCATGGCGACAGGCGGCGACGGCCACGGGGACCAGCCTTCCGCGCCTGCTCGTCGCGGGTCTTGCGGCGTACGTGCACCGCGTCACCGGAGTCCAGGACCTCATCCTGGGCCTGCAGGTGACCGCACGCACGGTTCCGGAGCTGCGCGACGTGCCCGGCACGGTCTCCAACATGCTCCCGTTACGCGTGGCGGTGCGCCCGGAGACCACCGCGACCCAGCTCGTGGCGTCGGTGGCCCGGCAGGTCGGCGAGCTGGTCACGCACGGGCGCTACCGGGGCGAGGAGCTGGCCCGGGAGCTGCAGGTGCCCGATGGCCTGTGGGGGCTCGTGGGCCCCACCGCCACCATCATGACCTTCGATGACGGGCCACGGTTCCCCGGGCTGGAGACGACCGTCCACAACCTGTCGCTCGGGCCGGTCAACGACCTGTCCGTCGCCGTGCACGGCAGACCCGGCGGCCACGGCCTGCGGATCGACCTCGACGCCGATGCCGCGCGTTGTGGTGCCGACGAGCTCGCCGGCCACGGGCGTCGGTTCCGGACCCTCCTCGACGCGATGGTCGCCCACCCCGAGCGGACGGTGAGCTCGGTCGACCTGCTGACACCCGAGGAACAGCGGCTGGTCCTCGGACAGTTCGCCGCCCCGGTTCGGCAGGTGACCGAGCTGCCGTTGACGGCGGCGTTCGAACGGCAGGTCCGATGGTCACCGGATGCCGTGGCGGTGGTCTGTGCGTCCGAGCAGCTGACCTACGCGGAGCTCGACGCGGCCGCCAACCGCCTCGCCCGGCTCCTGGTCGCCCGAGGGGTGCGGGATGGGGACATCGTGGCCGTCGCGATGCCCCGCTCGGTCGAGATGATCACAGCCGTGCTTGGTGTCCTGAAGGCCGGCGCCGCGTTCCTGCCGCTCGACCCGGACCACCCCGAGGAGCGGCTCGCCCTGATGGTGCACGACGCGCAGGCACGGGTCGCCGTCTCGGTGGGTGGGCTCGCGGGCGAGCTTCCCACGGTCGAAGGGCTCGAGCTGGTGCTGCTCGACGACGCCTCGACCATCGTCGAGCTGGCCGGGCTAGAGGACACGAGACCAGACGTCCGGATCGGCCTGGATCACGCCGCCTACGTGATCTACACGTCCGGGTCGACCGGCAGGCCGAAAGGCGTCGTCGTCTCCCACGACGGCATCGGGAGCCTGGTCGCCACGGCGGTCGATCGGCTGGATGTCGACGCGAGCAGCCGGGTGCTGGGGTTCGCCTCGCTCGGCTTCGACGTCGCGGTCTGGGAGCTGTGCATGGCGCTGTGCGTCGGCGCGCGGCTGGTCGTCGTTCCCGCCGACCGGCGGGTCGCCGCCGAGGCGCTGACCGACTACCTCGCCGAGCACCAGGTCACGCACATGATCCTGCCGCCCTCGCTGGTCGCGGCCCTGCCGGAAGGGTGCGAGCTGCCCGAGGGCGCGGTTCTCGTGGTGGGCACCGAGACCGTACCCGCGGAGCTGGTGGCCCGCTGGTCGAAGCGGCTGCGGGTGGTCGTCGCCTACGGGCTCACCGAGGCGACGGTGAACTCCACGCTGTGGAGCGCCGAGCCGGGCTGGACGAGCCCGGTGCCGATCGGCCGACCGGACCCCAACACCCGCGCCTACGTGCTCGATGCGGCGTTGCGCCCGGTCGCCGTGGGCGTCCCGGGGGAGCTCTACGTGTCGGGACGGGGCCTGGCTCAGGGCTATCGGGGCCGGTCCGGCCGGACCGCGGAGCGCTTCGTCGCCGACCCCCATGCAACGGCGGGCAGCCGGATGTACCGCACCGGAGACCGGGCGCGTTGGCGGGCCGACGGCTGTCTGGACTTCCTCGGGCGCGCCGACGGCCAGGTGAAGATCCGGGGCCACCGGATCGAGCCTGGCGAGATCGAGAACGTGCTGATGCGACATCCCGGGGTCTCGCAGGCGGCGATCGTGGCGCGCGCGGACCGGCCCGGCCTTCGCCAGCTCGTCGGCTACGTCACGACCGTCGACGGGCCGCTCGACCCCGCCGCGCTGCGACAGCTCGTGGCCGACGTGCTACCGGACTACATGGTCCCCGCCACGGTCGTGGTGCTGACCGAGCCGCTGCCGGTGACACCGAACGGCAAGCTGGACACCGCGGCCCTACCCGCGCCCGACTGGACCGCGCTGGTCGGGCAGGCCGAGCCGACGACCGGAGCGGAGCGCACCCTTGCCGCCCTGTTCGCCGAGGTGCTCGGGCTGCCAGCCGTCGGCGTCCACGACAGCTTCTTCGAACTCGGCGGCGACAGCATCGTCGCGATCCAGTTGGCCAGCCGGGCCCGTCGCGCCGGGCTGGTACTCACACCCCGCGAGGTCTTCCGGCAGCGGACCGTCGCGGGCCTCGCGGCCGTCGCCCGGCGCACCGGCTCGGCGACGCCCGACGACGTGGACGACCGGGTCGGCCTCGTTACGGCAACGCCGATCATGCGCTGGCGGGGCGCCCTGGGCGGACCGTTTGACCGTTTCCATCAGGCGATGCTGCTGCAGGTCCCCGCCCGCCTCGGACAGGAACAGCTCACCGCCGCGGTGCGGACGCTCCTGGATCATCACGACCTGCTGCGGGCCCGGCTGCACGCCACCGGGGACGGCGAATGGGCACTGGAGGTGCCCCCACCCGGCTCGGTCACAGCCGACGCGTTGGTCACCCGGGAGGACGTCGCCGGTCTGCCCGGCGAGCAGGTCCGGGCCCTGCTCGCCGGGCGGAGGCAGGCGGCCGGCGCCCGGCTCGACCCTGAGGCCGGGGTGATGCTGGAGCTCACCTGGTTCGACGCCGGGCCGGACCACCCCGGTCACCTGCTGCTGGCCGTACACCACCTGGTGATCGACGGGGTGTCCTGGCGGGTGCTGGTCCCGGACCTGGTCTCGGCGTGGGAGACGATCGCCGCTGGCCACGATCCGGAACTGCAGCCGGTGGGCACCTCGTTCCGCCGCTGGTCGCAGCGGCTTGCGGAAGCGGCCCGCGACCCCCTGCGGGTGGCCGAGCTGGCGCTGTGGCGGCAGGTGCTGGACACGCCTGACCCCCTCCTGGGCACGCGCGCCCTGGACCCGGGTCGCGACACCGCCGGCAACCGGCGCCAGACGACGTCGCGGCTGCCGGTCGAGCTGACGACACCGCTGCTCACCACCGTGCCGGCCGCGTTCCACGCCGGTGTCAACGACGTCCTGCTGACCGCGTTGACCCTGGCCGTCGGTCACTGGCGACGCGGCCGCGAGAAGGGCGCGGGTACCGCCGTACTGGTCGAGCTCGAGGGCCACGGCCGCGTGGAGACCATCGGAAACGCGGATCTGTCCCGCACCGTCGGGTGGTTCACCACGATGTTCCCGGCGCGGCTCGACGCCGGAGACGTCCCCTGGGAGCAGGTGCAGGACGCCGGTCCTGCCCTCGGCCACGCGATGAAGCAGGTGAAAGAACAGCTGCGGGCGCTGCCGGACGACGGCGTCGGTTACGGGCTGTTGCGGTACCTGAACCCGGACACCGCCGCCCAGCTGGCGGACGCGCCCATGCCGCAGATCCTGTTCAACTACCTGGGCCGGCTCCCCGGCACCGAACACGCGCGGGACTGGTGGACGGCTCCCGGCGAGCGGCCGCTGAGCAGCGGGGCCGACCCTGCGACGCCGCTCGGGCACACCCTGGAGATCGACGCCGTGACCGAGGACGGCGACGGCGGCCCGCGGCTCGTCGCCACCTGGTCGTGGCCCGACGGGGTGCTCCCGGACGGCGACGTCCAGGCGCTGGCCGACCGGTGGGTCCAGGCGCTCGCCGCACTCGCCACGCATGCGGCCCAGCCGTCCGCGGGCGGGCACACGCCCACGGACTTCCCGCTGGTCTGCCTCACCCAGCCGGAGATCACCGAGCTCGAGGCCGCCTACCCGGACTTGGAGGACATCCTGCCGCTGACACCGCTGCAGGCGGGCCTGTTCTTCCACGCGACCTTCGACGAGCGGGCGCTGGACTTTTACATCGTCCAGCAACTCATCGACCTGTCTGGTCCGGTGGACGGGCAGGCACTGCGCCGGGCCGCGCAGGCGCTGTTCGAGCGCCACCCGAACCTGGGCGCCTGCTTTCCCGAGCGTGCCACCGGCGAGACGGTGCAGGTGGTGCCCCGCCACCCCAGGCTGCCGTGGCAGCACAGCGATCTTTCCGACCTCGACGACGCCGAGCGCGCGGAACGCGTCGAGCAGCTCCTGGCCCACGACCGGCTCCAGCGCTTCGACCTCGCCCAGCCCCCGCTGCTGCGAGCCACGCTGATCCGGTGCGGTCCCGACGAGCACCGTCTCGTGCTCACCGTCCATCACATCCTGCTGGACGGGTGGTCGGTACCCCTGGTGCTCCGGGAGCTGCTGGAGCTGTACTCGGCGGGGGACCGGAGGCCCTGCCTTCCCCCAGTCACGCCCTACCGGGAGTACCTGACGTGGCTGACGCGGCAGGACCGCGACGCCGCGCGAGCCGCCTGGCAGGTTGCGTTGGCGGGTCTGGATCGACCTGGCCAGTTGACCCCACCTGTACCGTTGGATGACCCGGCACCTCTCGATCGTCTGCGCGTGGAACTTCCTCCGGAGGTCATCACCGGGCTGCCCGCGCGAGCCCGTGCTCAAAGCTTGACCATGAACATGCTCGTGCAGGGCGCGTGGGCGCTGTTGCTCGGACGCATGACCAACCGGGCTGACGTGGTGTTCGGCACGACCGTGTCCGGCCGCTCGCCCGAGATCCCCGGCGTCGAGTCGATGGTCGGGTTGTTCATCAACACCATCCCGATCCGCGTGCGGTGGCGGTGGGACGAGCCGGTGGCCGATGTGATCGCCCGACTCCAGGACGAGCAGGCGAGCCTGTTCGAGCACCAGCATCTCGGCCTGGTGGACATCCAGCAGCTGGCGGGCCAGGGCGAGCTGTTCGACACCCTGATCGTCTTCGAGAACTACCCGCTCGACCCGGGCGGTCAGCGGGACGGCGCCGGAGGGGTCGAGATCACCGGCACGCAGATCCGCGACGCGACGCACTACCCGTTGACCCTGGTCGCGCTGCCCGATCAGCACAGCGTCCGTCTCGAGCTCTCCTACCGACCCGACGTGCTCAGCCGGGAGACAGTCGAGGATCTGGGCCGGCGGCTGGTGCACCTGTTGACGGGGATGGTTGATGATCCTGGTGTGTCGGTGGGTGGGTTGGGGGTGTTGTTGGCGGGTGAGCGGCGGCGGGTGGTGGTGGAGTGCAACGACACGGTGCGGGCGGTGTCGGGGCTGCCGTTGCCGGGGTTGTTCGAGGCGGTGGTGGCTCGGTGTGGGTCTGCGGTGGCGGTGGTGGCCGAGGATGCGCAGCTGTCGTATGGGCAGCTCGACGTGTGGGCGAACCGGTTGGCTCGGGTGTTGATGGCTCGGGGGTTGGGTCCGGAGCGGGTCGCGGCGTTGGCGTTGCCGCGATCGGTGGAGTCGGTGGTGGCGGTGTTGGCGGTGACCAAGGCCGGGGGTGCCTTCCTGCCGCTGGACCTGGATCATCCGGTCGAGCGGATCGGGTTCATGCTCGACGACGCCGACCCGGCGGTGGTGGTGACCATCAGCGCGGTAGCGGGGGTGGTGCCGGCAGGCTACGCCGATCGATTGGTGGTGCTCGACGACTCGAGGGTGGACGCTGCGGGCGCGGCGGGTTCCGGCGCGGAGGTGACCGACACCGAGCGTGGAGGGGCGGTACGGGCGGCCAACACCGCCTACGTCATCTACACCTCAGGCTCGACCGGCCGACCCAAAGGGGTGGCCGTGACACACGAGGGCCTGGCCAGCCTGGTCGCCACCGCGGTCGATCGGCTCGGGGTCAGCGCGGACAGCCGGGTGCTGGGGTTCGCCTCGATCGGTTTCGACGTCGCAGTCTGGGAGCTGTGCATGGCGCTGTGCACCGGGGCACGGCTGGTGCTGGTTCCGACCGAGCGGCGGGTTCCCGGCCCGGAGCTGACCGACTACCTCGCCGAGCACCAGATCACGCACATGATGTTGCCTCCGGCGTTGGTCGGTGCGTTGCCCGCGGAGTGCGCTCTGCCGTCGGGGGCGACGTTGGTCACCGGTTCAGAGACCGTGCCGGCGGCTCTGGTCACGCGTTGGTGCGGGCGGCTACGAGTGGTCGCTGCTTATGGGCTCACCGAGGCCACCGTCAACTCGACTTTGTGGCCAGCTGGGCCGGAGTGGTCGGGTCACACCGTGCCGATCGGGGGGCCGGACCCCAACACCCAGGCCTATGTTCTGGATTCGGCGTTACAGCCCGCTCCGCCCAGGGCGGTTGGAGAGCTCTACGTCGCCGGTGATGGTCTTGCCCGTGGCTATCTGGGCCGTCGTGGGTTGACTGCAGGGCGTTTCTTGGCCAACCCCTTCGGCCCGCCGGGTAGCCGGATGTACCGCACCGGTGATGTGGTCCGCCGGGGTCAGGACGGGATGCTGGAGTATCTCGGCCGCTCCGACGACCAGGTGAAGATCCGTGGGTTCCGGGTCGAACCCGGCGAGGTCGAGGCCGCGTTGACCGCGCAGCCCGAGGTGGCACAAGCGGCCGTCATCGCCCGCACCGACCCACCCCATCCCACCCGCCTGATCGCCTACATCGTCCCCACACCACCCACCGACAGCGCCCCCACCGATAAGCAGGAACAAGAGCAGATCGGAGAATGGCAACAGATCTACGACACCGAGTACACCGAGCTCGGAACCGCGTTGTTCACCGACGACTTCTCAGGCTGGACCAGCAGCTACAATGGCGAACCCATCCCGCTGACACAGATGCGAGAATGGCGGGACACCACCGTCGAGCGCATCCGTGACCTGTGGTCGCACCGCGGCCGCGGCGCTCGGATCCTGGAGATCGGAGTCGGTACCGGGCTGATGCTGTCCCAACTCGCGCGCGACTGCGACAGCTACTGGGGAACCGACTTCTCAGCACCGGTCATCGACAAGCTACGCGCAGACCTACGCCGCGCCCCGGAGCTGCCGGTCGAGCTGCGCTGCCAACCTGCGCACGTCACCGACGGTCTACCGAACGCCTTCTTCGACATCGTCGTCGTCAACTCCGTCATCCAGTACTTCCCCAACGTCGACTACCTCACCAACGTCCTGTCGAAGGCACTGCAACTGACTGCTCCGGCAGGCGCCGTCTTCGTCGGAGACGTGCGCAACCTGCGATTAGCCCGCTGTTTCCACACCGCGACGCAGCTGACCCACATCGACCACACAACCGACCCGGAACAGGTACGCCGAGCCGTCGAGCGCAGCCTCCTACTCGAGAAGGAACTCCTGGTCGACCCGGACTACTTCGCCGAGCTACCCGAGCAGCTTCCGGAGATTGACGCTGTCGACCTGCGCATCAAGCGCGGCCGGCACCACAACGAACTCACCCGCCACCGCTATGACGTCACCCTGCACAAGGCACCGACCGAAGCCGCTCAGCTCGCCGACATCCCGCGACTGACCTGGGGCGACGAGGTCACGAACACCGAGGAGCTGGCCGACCACCTCAGACGGAACCGGCCGGCCAGGCTACGGGTGTCTCATATCCTCAACCCACGGGTGAGCGGCGAGTCGGCCGCGACACATGACCTGGAGAACAACAGCTCTGTCGCCGACGTCCACCGCCAGCTCCACACCACCGACGGCATCGAGCCGGGGGCCTTCCATGAGCTCGGCAGGGGTCTCGGCTATCGCGTCCTCTGCACCTGGGCCGAAACCGGCCACGAAAACTATGATGTCGTCTTCGTAACGCCGGACACGACGGCGGCGCCAGCCGTCATGTCCGGCGTCTATCGCGCTGATACCACCCGTCGCCCGGATCCGTCCAGCCACGCGAACAACCCGGGCGCAAACCGGGAGATGATAACCCTGGTACCACGACTGCGCGCCCATTTGCGGGAACGCCTCCCGGCTTACCTGGTTCCAGCTGGATTCGTGGTTCTCGAGCGTTTACCGGTGACGGCAAACGGCAAGTTGGATCGTGGTGCGCTTCCGGCGCCAGAGATGCTGGGGACGTCGGGGCGGGCGCCGAGGTCTGCCCGGGAAGAGATGTTGTGTGGGTTGTTCGCCGAGGTCTTGGGGTTGGACCGAGTGAGTACGGATGACAACTTCTTCGGGCTCGGCGGTCACTCGCTCTCCGCAGCACGCCTGATGTTTCAGGTCCGCCGCTCCTTCGGTATCGACATCCCGCTTCGGGAGCTGTTCACGCACCAGACCGTCGCCGACCTCGCCGAGGTCGTCGCCACCCTGCAGCGGGGTGAAGCGCCGCTAAGCGCATCGCCGCGCGACGCGGAACGGGCACCGGCTGAGGACTGGGAGACCACCTCCTATGGGGAGCTCCCACCCCGAGCCCACCAGCAGGAGGCTCGGATCCTGCTCACCGGCTCGACCGGGTTCTTCGGGGCGTTCCTGCTCCGCGAGCTGCTGACGCAGACCGACGGTGAGGTCGCCTGTCTCGTGCGCGCCCGGGACACCTCGCAGGCCTGGGACCGGCTCCACGCGAACCTCGAGCAGTACGGCCTCGACGGCGACCTGTCGATGGGGCGCGTCTCGGTCGTGGTCGGTGACCTGGCGAAGCCGCGGCTGGGCCTGGACGAGCAGGAATACCGACGCCTGGCGGACGAGATCGACACCATCTACCACAACGGGGCCCACGTCGACGCGCTGTTCCCGTACGAGCGGCTCAAGAACGCCAACGTCGGGGGGACCCACGAGCTGCTCCAGCTCGCGACCATGCGGTGGCTCAAGCCGCTGCACTTCGTGTCGACGATGGCAGTGGAGGTGCTCGCCCGGCCCGGGACGACCACGCCGGTCTCGGGCTACGTCGAGAGCAAGTGGCGTGCCGAGAAGCTCGTCGCGGCCGCGCAGCGGCATGGCGTACCCGTCTCGATCCACCGGCTTCCCCGGCTCGCCAGCGACAGTCGGACCGGGCGTGGCAACGACCGGGACTGGATGTTCTGGATCCTTCGACGGATCCTCGAGCTCGGTGCGGCCCCGGACATCGAGTTCTCCGAGGTGTGGATCTCGGTGGACGAAGCGGCACGAACGCTCGTTCGCGCCGTCCGGGAGCAGCGGGACGAATGGTGCTTCGCCATGACCACCGAGGACAGGGTGCGCCTGACGGCGATGGTCCGCGCCATCCGCGAGACCGGTCGGGAAATCAAGATCAAGACCGTCGACGAATGGGAGCGGGATCTCGCCGTCCGGTTCCCCGAGGAGCACGAGGTGCTGTCCTCCGTGCTCCACGAGGACGGGACCGCTCGCGACGTCCGGGGGGAGCCCGCGACCGGGCCCCCGGACGGTGGCCACGGGTCGGAGTTCGTCCCCCTCGTCACATCCGGTGTGGACGCTCGGACGCTACGGCGCTACGTATCCCTGTTGTGAGCCGCAAGCCGAGCCGACCAGCCGTCAGCGGACGGCAGAAGGTGCGAGGATCTCGGTGACGCGGGCAAGCAGGGTGTGCGGCGGTTCTCTCAGGTTCCCGACCGCTTCGTCTCAGGTGTGCGGGTATGAGCTCAGGTAGCCACCCATGTGCGTGAAGTACTCGGTCGCGTCGAGGTCGCGACCGTCGTCGGTGCGCACGCGCTCGATCACCAGCCCATGGTCGCGGCCCCGCCGTGCGTCGGCCCCGGCGACGACCACCACCCCGGTGCCGCGACGGATGACGATCCGGCCCGGGGTCCCGCCGATCGCGTCAGCGGTCACTGAGGCCCGCAGGATCCGCAACCGCCGAGCACCGTCGAAGCAGTAGGCGTTGGGGTACGGGTCGAGCTGGGCGCGGACGAGGTTGAAGATGTCACGGGCTGGCCAGTTCCAGTCGATCCGGTTGTCCTCGTCGCACCGGCGGTGGAAGTACGAAGCCGCCCTGCGGTCCTGGGAGGTGGTCTCGGCGCGGCCGGAGGCGAGCAGCGCCAGTGCGTCGACGGTGATCGGGCCGAACATCGCGAGCGTGCGGTCGAACAGGTCGACGATCGTGTCGTCGTCGGTGACGGCGGTGGCCCGCTGTAGAACGATGTCGCCCGCGTCAAACTCCGCGTCCATCAGGTGGGCGGTGACGCCGACCCGGGGCTCGTCGTTGATCAACGCCCAGTTCAGTGGGGCGAAGCCAGCGTAGGCGGGCAACAGCGAGTCGTGCACGTTGAGCGTGCCCCGCCGGGGGATCGAGAACACCTCCGGCGGCAACCAGGTCCGCCAGTTCACGACGACCATGATGTCGGCGTCGGCCGCGGCTATCGCCTCCTGGACTTCGACGTCCACGGCCCGGTTGCGCAGCAAAAGCGGGATGCCGTGGTTTGCGGCGAGCTCCTCGACTGACTCGTTGAAGATCTTCTCGTAGGCGCTGTCGCCGTCGGGGTGGGTCACGACGAGGGGGACCTCATGGCCCGCGTCCAGGACCGCCTCGATAGTCCGGCGACCCCACGTCATATATCCGAAGGCGACGACACGCACAGCGGACTCCTTCCACTGCCGGACCCCACTGCCAGCCGACTCAAAGTAAGGGTAACCTACCAAAGATGAGTACGACAGAGGTCACCGGGTTCTCGTGCCGCGGCGGTGTTCCTGGTCGGGCACCAAACCGGAGACCGGCACACCCACCCCGGTCGTGCCCCCACCGGTCACCGCACCAGCCGCAGATGTTCCGACGCCACCGACAGTGAAAGCCACCGAGCCGTCCGCAGCCACCCAACCTACTAGGCGCCAGCCAGCCACGCAGCCACCGGTGGCACCACGAGCCGTCCCGGCACCGGCACCTGTCCCCGCGGGCGCCGCCCCGATCCGCCGCGGCGAACCGGGCTACTCGTCCAAGCTGGACCGCGACGGCGACGGGGTCGGCTGCGAGAACTGAACCTTGCGCAGCGCAGCCGGGTGTCGGCTACGCTGTGAGACCCTCCAGATAGGTGCGGATCGTGGGAATGGCGGTCATTCGGTCGTAGAAGAAGTTGTTGACCAAGTTGAGCAACTCGGCCTGAGCGGCTTCGACATGAGGACTCAGCGGCAGTCCCTCTTCTTGGCGGGCAAGAGCCCGGTAGAGCCGCAGGAGATAACGCACCACCTCAAGCTCGTCCTCGCCTTCCAACACCTTGACCACGGCTAGGATCAGATCGTCGGTCTGGTCGAGGATACTCTCGATCGAGAAGACCTTGAGGCTTATTCAGCGATCTTGATCGGAGGCGTATCTCCGCAGCTCAACCGCGGTCTTACAAGATCCACACAACTCTCCTGAATAACCCTCCTTACTCTTCGAGGTCGCCTCCTCGATGGTCCTGACCAGAGCGTGAACTTGATACAGCAACGCCACCGGCTCATCGAACAACTCACGCAGGAAGGCTGCCTCCTCGTACCGACCGTTCAGCCGGAAGACGTTGTACAGCCGCTTGGCAGCCTTTCCGTAGTTGGGACTGTCCCCGCCGAAGTACTTCTTGACTTCGTGCTCCAGCTGAGCCATGTACTCGTCCAGGGAGTCCGACGAGACCTGCTTCACCAGCTTGTCGAAGATCGGCGCGGAACTGGCATCCAGGTAGATCTCCTGAAAATAGCCGTCAAGGTACCCGTCCAGCGGGGTGATGGTGCCGTCCGGTGCCTCCCAGGTGACGTCGAGCATGTTGCTCGCGTTGGTCAGGTTGCCCCGTCCGGCATCGGCGACCAGCCAGTCCAGCTTGCACCAGCCGGGATCCTGCGCAACCTCGTCCCACGCGATCACCACAGGATTCCCGGCCTGGTCGGCCGCTTCAATCCGCCCGGCGGCGATCTCCGGCGGCAGCCACGCAATGGGCGAGCTCTTGCGTTTCGTCTGCCCATCCCGCACGACATCGCTCGGATAGCTGCCGAATTCACCTCGATCAGCTGATAGTTGGGCCCCGAAAGGTAGTTCAGCGCCTTCTGCCGGATGAGATCAGCCAGCAGGTCGCAGGCCTGGGCCCGAGTAGGTGCGATGATGTTGACCCGCTCGAAGAAGTCGCAGTCCCCCGGATAGGTCTGGATCTTGGACTGGGCGGCCGAGCCGGAGAGCGCGAGCGCGGTCTCGATCACCCCCGGTGTGTCGTCGAACTCTACGATCTTGCCGATGGCACGGAACCGAGCTAGATCTTCGGGGCTGAAGTCCAGCATCGAGACCCGGTGACCGAAGACGCCGGTGGCCTCGTCCATCACGATGTCGGTACCTTCGGAGGTCGTGGTGACAGCGGTCATCCACTTCTCCAGCTCCACCTCGTCGAGCTCGACTCCCAGGCGGTTGGCTGACTCGATCAGGCGGGCCCGAGCGGTCTCGGCCTCGTTCGTCTGCTGGCTCACGTGGCACTCCTCTTTCCCGCATCGTTGAAACGATGCTTATCGGCATTATCCAGGAGCATCCTGCACAAGATCTCACCTTGCTCGATGGCGTCGTCCAGCGCCACATGCGCATGCGCGGCGGTCCCCCGCCACCAGTGCGGCAGGTTCTCCCGACCCGACTCCAGGTAGGTCTTTCCCAGCCCCGCCATTGCGTAGGAGTGGATATCGAGGGCACGCCGGGCGAACGGACTCGTCCCTGTGAAGCTCATGAGATACCAATACACAAACATGAAGTCATATCCAGCCGGATAGCCGGCAAAGACCGGCGTGCCGGGCAGCTGCCGGACCCAACCGTCGTAGTCGCGCATCACCACCTGGGGTGGTTGCGCGTCGCGGCGGGCAGCTTCCCAGGCTTCGGGTTGCCCGGCCCACCAGGCCATCGTGTCGGGATGCGCGGTAGCTCCGGGCAACTCCAGAAGATTGGCGGCGAAGGTTGCCACCAGAACACCGTCCGCCGTGTAGGCCGCCGAGCCGATACTGAGCATCGAATGGGGACCGGGTATGGGTCCGTCGGCTTCGATGTCGGTGCTGACGTAAAATTCTGCGCTCATAACCTCTCTCACCGATGTTGCCCCGCACAGCGCTGTCGCGAGCTCCTCCTCGGCACCCGCTCTCATGACAGGAACCGAACCAGGACCAGCACGCTGTCACCGTAGCAGTTACTGCGGTACTGCTTGACATGCTCGCCGACGACATCCCCAGAACCATCCCACTGGGCGCCGGTGGTACAGCTCGTGACGATCAGCGGGTCCGGATGGTCGCCATCATCGCCATGTCCTCGTGCTCGAGGTTGTGGCAGTGCATCACGAACCGGCCGGCGTGGTCGGTGAACCGGACCGCGACGTCGACGATCTCCGCGGGTCGCACGTCGATGGTGTCCTTCCAGCCGCTGTCGAACGGCCCCGGCTCACCCGACCCGCGGCGCAGCGCCTGGAACGCGTCGAGGTGCACGTGCACGGGATGGTGCACGTCGGTGACGAACCGCCAGACCTCGGTCTCCCCGAGCGCGATGTCGGCCAGCGCGGTATCGGGGTCGAAGGCCCTGCCGTTGATCGTCCAGCCGCGGTGGTCGCCGACCGTGCCGCGGGCGAACTCGAAGGTCCGCGGGGTCGCGCCCGGCGGCGGCACAAGTGGCTCGACCTCGGCGAGGCGTTCGGGTACCCGGCTGTCGTCAGGTGCGGCACGGACCACGCGGAACCGCATGACGTCGCTGGTCGGGCCGGTGCCGAGCGTGTTGACCATCGTGACCTCGGTGCCGACCGGCAGCACCGAGAAGTCCACGACCACGTCGAACCGCTCCGCCTGGACGATAACGATCGCCGGGTGGTCCACGGGTGCGGTGAGCAGCCCGCCATCGGAGCCGATCTGGGTCAGCGGCAGGTCGGGCCCGCCCGGCACGGTGAGCGCGAGCCGGTAGCGGCGGGCGCTGGACGCGTTGAGCAGGCGCAGCCGGTAACGCGCGGCGTCGACCTCGTGTACCGGCCACGGCGCGCCATTGACCAGGATCACATCGCCGAGCACGCCCTCCATCCAGCTCTCCTCGACCCCGGGTAACGACCTCATCCCCTGGTTCAACCCCGGGTAGCGAAACGAGCCGTCCGCGGCGAACGACCGGTCGCAGATCATCAGCGGTAGCTCGCGGTCGCCTCGGGGCAGCGGCAGCGCATCCTCGACGCCCGGCCAGCACCGGTTGCGCGAGCGCCGACACCAGGTGCACCGTGATCACTGCCCGAAGCAGCCAAAGGGAGAGCCGAGGTCGGCGGGCCACCGGCGGAGCGAGAGTGTCCACGACCAGCAACGTATAAGTAGCTGTCTACTAGTGTCCCGCGCCTGAAGTTCGTAGGCAATATCGGCTGAGGGAGTCGAGGATCTCGTCGGCGGTCTTGGTCCAGACGAACGGGCGGGGGTTCTCGTTCCAGATCTTGATCCAGTTGCGG
>Ga0136617_10000375_pt1 | contig 36698 bp, 31 predicted proteins | sample AntDrymUQ3222106_2_FD_129672 | JGI IMG/M metagenome (GOLD analysis project Ga0136617, IMG submission 129672) | Polar desert sand microbial communities from Dry Valleys, Antarctica - metaG UQ322 (21.06) | ecosystem: Environmental > Terrestrial > Soil > Desert | place: Antarctica: Dry Valley... | reverse complement strand
GCTTTTGGCTCGAGATCCACTGGATTTGATAACTCTGCAGGCTGGTACACAGTCCAGTACCGCACAAAACACAACCATCAATGGAATGAGAACTTCGTTCACCAACATCACCCGCGATGGTATCAATATTCAGGATAGTTTAATTCGTACGAACGCAACAGACTTTGCCCCCGGCAGGCCTACGACCGACGATACGGCCGAATTTACGATTACTACCGCTAATCAGGAAGCCGATCAAGGTTATGGCGGCGCACAGATTCGTCTGGTTACACCGCGCGGCACAAAAGACTTTCATGGTGCTTTGTTTGCATACAATCGAAATTCAGAATTTGCCGCTAATAACTTTTTTAGTAATCGAACGGGCGTCGAACGCGGTTTTCGCAACCGCAATCAGTTCGGCGGCAAAATAGGCGGGCCTTTACCCCTGCCCGGCTTTGGTGAGGGAACCCCGTTCTTTCACAAGGACAAGGCGTTTTTCTTCACAAGTTACGAGAAGATCATCGATCCCATATCTTCCCGGGCTACGCGTATTATATTAACGCCGCAGGCTCGTGCGGGACAGTTTCGGTATAATCGAACGAGTTTTGGAGCGGGAGTTGCAGGCGATCCTATCAACACGACGGTCGGAACTGCGACGGTCACCTGTCCGGAAAGGCGAACCGCAGCGCAGGCCAGCGTTTGTACGATTTCCAATATTCTCGGCTTTGCCCAGGGTATTAACTTTGGTACCGCCTTTCCTAATCCCAATATCCCAACAACCATAAATCCTGTAATTCAGACTCAAATTCTTGATCAGATTCCGTCTGAGGGTAATATCGTTGCTGGAGATTCGTTGACAACGACCGGCTTTACGTTCAATCGCCGTGGAGATACTGAACGAACCACATCGACATCGCGTATAGACGTAGATTTAACGTCCAAGGATACGATCAATGGCGTATACAGCTGGGTACGGGAAGGTCAATTACGGGGCGATGCAGATGCGTCGTTTTCAACAACTCCCAACGCATCTTTGGTGTCGAAAAGTAACTTCCTTGCCCTGGCGTATCGACGGATTTTCAGTCCGACCATAGTTAATGAAGTTCGCGGCGGCATCTTTTTCAGCGATGTAATATTTACCAGAGATAACGCGGTTCCGGATATTTTCCTGAGTCAGCTGCTCGTTAGCAATCCCGAAAACACCTTTTTGGATCAAGGGCGCCAGGTCAAGAATTATAATTTTCAGGATAATGTCGACTGGGTTATCGGAAACCACAGCGTTAAGTTTGGCGGACAGATACAGAAATTCAATCCGACCTCGTTCGTCAATTTTGGAACCACGCCCACTTTCTTTGTTCAAACGGTAGCGGGGGTTACTCCAAGTTTTGTAACTACGAATTTCCCGGGCGGCATTAGTTCAGCGGCCGGCGCAAACAATTTATTGGGGCTATTGGGCGGTTTTGTCGTTCAGGGGCAGAGACAGTTTTACTTAGATGATCCGCTTACCGGTTTCAATCCCGGCATCGGCCAGATTCAACCGTTCCGTTACTCAAATCACTCGCTCTATGTTTCGGACAGATGGCAGGCCAGATCGAACCTGACCATTACTGGTGGTTTGCGCTATGAAGTGTTCCCTGCATTAAAGATCGCTAATAGTTTAGCTCTCGAGCCTGTGATCCCTGAAGGCGCCGACCCAATAGAGACAATTCTTAGCCCGAACGGAACTTATGATGTCGTCGGAGGAAATTCGGGTGTCGAAGGTACTTACTACAAGACTGATTATAACAATTTCGCACCGCAGGTAGGATTTGCATGGGCGCCGAAATTTGAATCGGGCGTGGGCAGGTTTTTGCTTGGCGAGGCCTTTGTGATCCGCGGGGGTTACAGCCAGAGTTATTCAAACGACCAAATCGTTACCGCTACTGACTCTGCGGCGAGTAGCAACGTCGGTTTGGCAAGTCAGGTCGGGTTCGCTCGAAATAGTCCTACGGCCAGCACCCTCCTGAATGCTCGCCTTGGCGATCCACTTCCGCCATTCCTGACGCCGGCCTTTACACCTCCGCCGCGCACTTTTCTGCAGAACAACGGCTTGGCCAATAACTTTGGGACGGTCTTTGCAATTGATCCGGATTTGCAGACAACAAAGATCGAGCAGTATAGCTTCGGGTTTCAACGGGAATTTCTTGGTAATACGGCCCTGGAAGTTCGGTATGTCGGTACTCGCAGCGATAGTTTGATCCGTGCCTATGACCTTAACCAGGTTGATATTTTTAATAACGGATTTTTGGCGGACTTCGAGCGTGCACGGGCAAACTATAACTTGTCCTTAGCGGCTAACCCGGCTACCGCTACTCCATTTTGCGCCGGAATCACCGCAGGCTGTCAACCCTTGCAGATTTTCCAGAGCGCCGGAGCTCCGGCTCCCGGCCGCCTCGTGGTTGGAGGCCCGGTAGCTACAGGTCTTGCGACAGCTACCTTTACGGGTAACCTGATAGCTGGAACGCCGGCGGAATTAGCGTTTCAGTTCTATTCGAACTTGAACAATTATAATAATAATCCTACTGTAGCTAATCCGAATGCTGTAACCCGGATCAATTTTGTACCTAATCCGGCCACGGGTGTTGTCGACTTCTTTACTAACGAAGGGTATTACAATTACAACTCACTGCAGATCGAGCTTCGTCGCCGATTCACTCAGGGATTGTATTTTCAGGCTAATTACACCTTTTCAAAGAACCTCACCAACACCATCGGAAGCGCCAACTCACCCTTGGACGGACAATCCCAGTTTGAGCCGTTTCTCGATATCAATAATCGGCAGTTCGATAACCAGCGTGCCGACTTTGATCAAACCCATGTTTTCAACTTTAACGGTGTATATCAATTGCCGTTCGGTAGGGGAAAGACATTCCTGAACCAGGGAGGTTTGGTGGATAAGATCTTCGGCGGTTTTGAATTATCAGGGATAGTGAATTGGACCTCTGGTATTCCTATTACCTTTGTCGATTCTCGCGGTACCCTTAACCGTGGTGCACGTTCTGCCCGACAAACGGCGAGCAGCAACCTGACCCGCCAAGAGCTTCAAGCCCTGATCGGGGTATTCGAAGCAAATGGAAACATTTATTTTATCGATCCTTCAATCCTTGCACCGACGGATACCGTAGGAGCCGGATCGGCGACTTCTGGATTCGGACGAGACCCATTTGCGGGGCAGGTCTTCTTTAATACTAATCCCGGGCAGACCGGTAATCTGGGCCGCACGCAGGTCAATGGACCGGGATATTTTAATCTTAACGCTGCGTTGTTGAAGAACATCAGTTTTTCGGAATCAATACGAGTACAACTTCGTGCCGAAGCTTTTAACCTGTTAAATAACGTAAACATAAATCTTGGCGGAGGTTCGCAATACTTGAATATCAATAGCGCAACCTTTGGACAAGCGACCTCAGCGACAACTCCCCGAATCCTGCAGTTCGCGGCTCGATTCGAATTCTAATTCGGCATCAAAGCCTTTTAAGCCTGTCGATATACAAATCGGCAGGCTTTTTTCTTTAGGGATAAATGCGTTATTTTAACTCTATCGCCAAAAGCCGTGGCGGTTGAGATCGACGTCGGTACGTGCAAATGTGAAGATATATTCGCGGTAAAGAGATGAATTCGGACGAGAAGCTGCGCCCTCGTGCTCGCGCGAAATTGAAGATTTTGCCTGAAATCAACAGATCAAGGCTACAAATTAACCGATGCCGTTTTCAACGCTGATCATACTCATTATTTTATTCTTTTTTACGAGCGTCATCGGCGTCGTAACGGGGAGCAATTCGCTCATCACGGTTCCCGCTATGTTTCAGTTCGGGATCGATGAAAAGGTTGCGGTCGCGACTAATATGTTCGGCCTGACGTTTATGGCGATTGGCGGGACGATCCCGTTTTTGCGGCAAGGAACAATCCAATATAGAAAAATATCGCCTCTCGTCATCCTGACGGTCATCAGTTCGGCCATCGGGGCAGCCCTGGTTGGGGTGATCACCAATCAGAGCATCAAGTTGATCGTCTCGATCGCGATGATCGCGGTTGCCGTTTTTACCCTCATAAAAGGCGACCCTGGTGTTTCAGAGTCGACCGCAATAAAAGGCGGGTTCGTTTCTTCCAACGCACTCGTATATTTCCTGACGTTCCTGCTGGGTATTTACGGCGGTCTGTACAGCGGGGGCTACGTGACGATCCTGACCGCGGTTTATGTCGCATTTTTTGGAATGAACTTTACCGAGGCCGTGGCTTCGACAAAATTCATCAACGTATTTTCCTCGCTGATAGCGACCGTTATTTTTATGTGGCAGGGCTTAGTCGACTACAGGCTCGGGGTGATCCTCGCGATAACGATGTTTACCGGAGCCTACGTCGGGGCATATTATGTTACAAAATTAGACGATCTGTGGATAAAACGAATATTTTTGACCACCGTTTTTTTATTGGCAATCAAGACGTTATTGGATTTTATATAAACAATCGCCGCAAAAAGAATGCTACCTAATTCTCCGACGTTTCGGGCTTGTTCGCGGCCGCCGGTTGAGTTGCAGCGGGCCGCGGTGTTGGGGTCGGTTTGGGTAGTGCCGGGCGGACCGGCGGCGTCGCAGTCGGGGCCGGTGTTGCTGCAGCATTCGTGTTCGCAGGCGCTGTCTTTGGCGTCGGCGACGGCTTTACCGCGGTATTTGTATTTGCAGGTATCGGCACGAGCACGACGCCGCCGTCCATCGGCATAAACTGGCTCGGGTTGTTCGGATCGATCGTGTAAACCTGTCCGCCGGGGGCAACATAGGTTGTCGGCGGAGCTCCCGGCGGAGGCATACCGCTTGCCCACGGATTGTAATTGTCGCCCCCGGGCAAAGTTCCGGGCGGCTGCGCCATATTCGCATTAGCCATATTATCCGGCATCATTCCGGGCATTGCCGCGAGGGCCTGCTCCTCCGTTCCTGTTGCGGGGTTTATCGGCTGCACCGGCTGGCCGTTAGCGTCGGGCTGCAGCTGGGTGGTCGGATTGGTCTGTTTTACTGACGTCGCATAGATCAGCGCAGCCGCGAGCACGGCTATTCCCGCCAACACAACGAAGGCGGTTTTCCAAATGTTATTGCGGGACGCGGCAGGATTTGCAAGCTCATCCGAAGCGTGGTTGAGTTCCTTAGCGAATTCTCCAGCCGTTTGATACCGCAACATCGGATCTTTGGACAACGCCTTTTGCACGACTGTTTCTACCGAACCAGGAACATCGGGCCGAAAACTATTTATCGGCGGCGGAGGCTCTTCGACGTGTTTGAGCATAACATCCGTCGGTGTTTCGCCCTTAAACGGTACTTCGCCGGCCAGCATTTGATAGAGAATTATGCCGAGGCTGTAAATGTCGGAGCGGCCGTCAGCCTTATTCAAGCCGGAGAATGTTTCGGGAGCGAAATATGCGACATTCACCGCGGATCTTTCGTCGATCCGCATTCGGCCCGGACTTGCGGCCGTTGTCCCAAAATCGCAAACCTTGACGTTTACGTCAGTCGAAATATTCGCGAGTAGAACACTTTCCGGAATCAGGTTGCCGTGAGTAAAATTTTGTTCGTGCGCGGCCGAAAGCGCTTCGGCGATCTGCCGCGCGATCAAAAGAGATTTTTCAAGGGAAAATTGACCATCCTTAATTATTGCCTGCTTTAGCATTTCTCCTTCGAACCCTTCGAAGACGATATAATCCGATCCGTCTTTGTCGGATCCGTAATCGCTCACCGCCATGATATTCGGGTGTGGAAAGAGAGGCGCATTTCGAGCCTCCGCCAGAAATCGGTTCCTGTCTTGTTCATCGGCCTTAGTTCCCAGAGAAAGGATTTTCAACGTCACGGGTTTATCCATAAAAAGATGCCGGCCGCGATAGAAATCTCCAAGATCACCGTTTCGAAGCTGCGTATCGATGCGGTACTTCTCCGCTATTACTTTTCCTGTAAGTTGATCGCCCATTAATTCTTAGAACGCGTCGAATATTCTCAGGTTGCAAAAAATACAGTTTTCTCTAAATTATTTGTCGCCCACACGGCCAGCCAAATAGAATGCGGATGAGATCCTCGCAAATCTCATCCGCATACGCTCTGGATTTAAGTTTAAAGCTTAACGAATACGATAAGCAGGGCAAACAGCACGAGTGACTCGATAAGGGCCAAGGCGATGATCATAAGCGTTTGCACCGTTGCGGCAGCCCCGGGATTGCGGGCTGCACCTTCCGCGGCACGCGAACCGACAAGACCCTGGCCTATGCCGGCCAAGCCTGCCGCCAAACCAAAACCGATGCCGCCGCCGATCGCTTTCGCGGCGTCAACCGACGATTCGTTGTCAGCCGCACCCTGGGCCATCGCCGGAATGGCCATCAAAGCCAACGCCAACGAGGCAAAAAAGACATATCTCAATTTATTCATTTTCTTTCTCCTGTCTATTTTAATTTACGAAAACCTCAGGAGAATCGTTCACAAAACTCGCTTCGTTTGGTATTATTTCGCCTCGCTTCCGGTATGCTCTTGATTTATACTCCGTGGAGTCAAGGCTCCTGTCGCGTGCGGGCATATCTGCTATAAATCGCAAGTTTTCAAATCGATTTCCGTCGGACCGCCGGCATCCCGCCGGCAATGAACGCCTAGGCGTTCAAAATCTACGCCAAAACACGGCGTCACCGGCAGGATGCCGGCGTTCCATTTATACGTGCGCCGTTGCCATGGCCTCCCCAGACTCCGGTGAATGTTCGCCTCCGTGTTCATGATCGTGCGGAGCGTGCGAAACTTCGCTGATATAGATCATCGACAGCAGCGTGAAAACCAGGGTTTGCACAAATGCTACAAATACAGCAAGCGCCGTCAACGGAAGCGGCAAAAGAAATTGTGTGAACGGGGGATACAAATTCGTTATCTGTGCGAAAATTTGCTCGTCCGAAAACATGTTTGCAAAAAGCCGCACTCCGAGCGTGAACGGCCTGATCATATTACTGATGAGCTCAACCGTGAAAATCAGCGGCGTGATTATAAGTGTCATCAGCAAGGGAAGTCTCGGACCGGTAAAATGCGCGAGGTGCTTTACGATTCCATTCTCGCTAATGCCGACATAGTTGTAATAAACAAACGACGAGATGGCGAGGGCGAATGTCACATTCACCGAAGCGGTCGGCGACATGAACAACGGGAACAAACCCATCAGATTCGAGATCAAAACCAGGACCGCGAATGTCGCAACAACCGGAAAATATTTGAACCCGTGCTCGCCGATGACGCTGACGACCAAGCCTTTAATCGCCAAAAATCCGGCTTCGAGCGTTAATTGTCCTTCCTTCGGATCGTCTTCGGACAGCCTTCCTTTAAAGATGTTGATCAGAATCATTGTCAAAATACACGCGATCACAAACATGATCGTGTACCAGGGAATAGCATTTTCCACTGTGTACGCACCAAAAACCGCCTCGGCTTCGGTCCCGAAATTCGAAAAAAACTTGTCCCAAACAGGCTTCGTGTAGGTCATCTGAAAATGATGAAACGGCTCGCCAAAATAATGGTTTATAAATTCGACTATAAGCGGGGTATGATGCCCGCTTTCAGCAGCTAAAAACATTCTTAACATTCCTCTTAAAGAGCCTTTTCGCTAAAAACCCCGATAAATATCCTTATAAATCCGTCAAAAACGACCGCAAAACCGAAACTCGCCATGCCTAATATAAAAGCCACAATCGAAACCGCTTCGGTGGTGTAAATCACCGCTATAACCACGCCCAGTCCGAGATACCGCGTGAAATATCTCAAAGCAAACAATTTCGGCTTTTCGCCCTCACCAATACGATCAAAAATTGTTTTGAGTGAAGCCTTTAACCAGTAATAGTTAACAAAAGCGAAAATACTACCGATCAAAACGCCAAGTCCAAAGTTTGCAGATACAAACGCAAAACCTGCGATACTTCCAAATAATCCTAAAACAGCCATTATCACCAAAATTCGCTGGTGCGAAATCGGTAATATAGTTTGGGGATTTACCGGTTGAAGATTATCGCTCATCGCGAAACTTAGATTTTACGAACAAAGTGAGGAAAATTCAAAAGGCAAGGCGAGAAATCTTTGACGCAAACGCGGATGCTTTCACAAATGGGGTGGCACCTCATTATTTCGGACGCTTGGGAGTTTCTATTCTATTTGGGCTGCCTCACTTTTTAAAGATCTGTGAGGTAAGCCGGAAAAACTGAATAAATCCGATCAGCGAGCCGAGGACAATTCCGCCGACGAGTCCCCATGGCGAACTCCCGAGCAGCAAATCCGCTCCCCAGCCGAGAATGAGCATAAACGTGATCGAGGCAAAGAAAACGATCCCCGCCGACCATGCCAATCCGCTCTTTCTCGTCGTGTCCGCAAAAGATTCGGGTGCCGCCATTGAAATTACGAATTCTTCTTTTTCAGTGACAGGATCCGGATCAAAAAGACTAAAAACCTGCTCTTCGGACGCACCTCCTCTGTCAGGCAGGTTTTTGCCTTCGCTCACAGGATCTTCGTCACCAAGAAAATTTTTGATCATACCTGTTTATAACGCAATCAAAGAGTTTTCCAAAGACACCGCGCGTATGACTATTCTATTTTCGCAGGCAACGCGTGTAATAAGCCGAAAAGCTTGTCCTGGATTTCCGGATTCGTAACAAGCTTATTGTGAGATTCACATTGATAAAGCTCCTCTACCACCGGCAAAACTGATTTCTTTCCATTTGTGGACCATGTATCACCGATAAGGGAACGTTTAGTGACAACACCGTCGCCGACACTGAAAAGCAGCGATTTCAGTTGCTCACCGGTTACTTTTTCACCGTTCGACTTGGTGAACGAATCAGCCTTGAAACGGGTTTCCCAACGATTCTTTTTCTCGTTGCGCACAATAAGCACGGCATCTTGTGTATCTTTGCAATCGGAGCCCAGCAGGTAAAAGGAAACCGGAATTTTCGCGCTCGTATTTGCGTCTAACGCCTGCTGAAATCGTTTGGCGCGCGCCAACACCACATTAAAATAAGTTTTAACCTGCCGCTGCTCTTTCGACGTGAAATTTTTTGCAAAACCCTCATCATCCCACGTGACCCAATTATATTTTTCCCAGGTTTTAGGATCAAAGGTGTCGATTTTCAAGGGTCTTAGATTTTCGTCATATGCCAGCAACGCATCTCGATGCGGCAGGAGCTGATAAATGGAAGGGAGCGAGAAAACGTCGAATTCACTAAGATTTTGAACAAAAGGCAAGTTGAAGCCGCCGCCGATAAAAGAAAATCCATTGAGCAGGGAATCCAGAGCCTGAACCGAGCCTTCGTTCGGTGTTCCGAGCAAAAAGATCTTGTCGAAATTACGTGCCCCCGCCCAACTGGGCCGTGGTCTTCCCGCAGGAATATCCCTATCACCGTACATCGCGGCGTAGCGCGCGATCAGGCCGCCCATGGAGTGCGCTATAACATTAAACTTCAGCTTCGGTTTGCCGAGCCTCCGTTTCAAGGTCTCAACGTGCTTGACCAGAAGCCGGGCATTTTCGACATTATCGCGCCGCCAATCATACGGAAAAACGTAAAAGGTGTCCTGATAATCGGCTTTTGTAGTCGTGTTCCACTTTGCTTCCCGATAGCCGCCCCGCTTTTCCAGGGAATCAATCAGCTTTTCGTAAACTTCGATTTCGGGGAGAAACTTTAAGAACTGCACGCCGCGAATTATGTCCCGCGTCTGAAGACTGTCGCGATTTGCGGCAAGATTTGGTGAGATCGGAAGCCGCAGGTCGTCTTCTTTTGCCCGTTGCGGCCTAAACCAGACAAGTTCCTGATTTTTGCCGTTCACGAGTTCCGAACCGGTTAGACCGGGAATGATAATGATCGGCGTTTTGCCATTCTGCGACACGGTTGCGGCGTCTTGCGCAAAGATCGAGACCGTAAAAAAAGCAAAACAAAGAAAGATCCGGCCCAATTTGGGTTGTGAGGAAGGTTTGATTGTCATTTGATAAGGCGCCTGTTCGGACTATTACCGGACAAATGTCTGTTTTCGTATCGGCGTCATTGCCTACATAAAAGATGCTCAGAATCGGGGCTGCTTTGCATCAGTTCTTAAGACTTGCGTTTTGTTTCGCGAAATCATCTTATAGGTAATACCTCGCCAGGTCATTTTTTGCGACAGTAAGGCCATAACAGAATTGTAGAAAAATAGCGGCGGAACGAGTAGCCAAAGCATAGAGTGCGTCCAAAATTGCCGGTTCAAATCTTCTTTGTGTTCCTGAAAAACGAGCTTTGCCGCTTTGATCCGAAGACCTGATTTGCCGATGCTGAAGAAAGATACAAGCATCAATGTAGATATTGCGGCCCACATGATTAAGTCATTATTCCTGGTGAAAATCATAATAAAAAGCGACCAGCCGAGAACCAGACTGAATAGACCTGAGCCAAATAAAGACATCAGCCACAGCTTTGATGCATAAACGCGCGCGATCTTCATCTGACGCGTTGTAAATTCTAGAAGCCCGGTAGAATTGCAGTTTTCTATCGACGCGGTTAGAGCTTGCGGCACAAAATAAATCGCGAGATTCGCTTCGTTCATCGCTTGGGTTACAACAAAATCATCAGAAAGTGTTCCGCCCCATTTTTCGCGAATGTCGAGTTTTTCAAAAATATCTCGCCTAATCGCCATGGAACCGCCCCAGCAAAAGTTCGTTTTGATATTCGGACCTAACGCGGACGCGATCGAAGCGTTCCAAATGGAGAGTATCTCGGATGCAAATGTCGGGATAGTCGAGAAAAACCAACGATAGCCCGTTGCTGCTCCAATCTTTTCATCCTGCAAGGGAGCGACAAGGTTTCGAAGCCAATTCTCATTTGGTCTGGCATCTGAATCAACAAAAACAACGGCTTTTGACTTTTCGGACACATATTGAACAGCCTCGCGTAGATTCTGAACCTTCTGGCTTGAGTCCGTGGCTTTTGGGGCAGTTACTAGCCGGGTCTGTTTTGCGCCCGCAGCGGCTCGGCCGGAAACCGCTTTGATTGCCGCGACAGCCTCGTCCGCTTCATCATCTACGACAAATATCACTTCATAATTCGGATAATCCTGTTTTAGCAACACGGCCAAATTTTCCATTAAGCCCCCATCTAGGCCTTTGCACGGGGCAATCACGGTTACAAGTGGCGTATAAGCTGACCTTGGTTTTGAGAGCTCCAGTTTAAAGTAATTAAGATAGATGATGCCGCCGCGAAAGGATTTGAAACTGAGAAAGATCAGGGCGGCTGCCAATATATAGAAAACGATGGTCATCGAAATATTACAGTATCCGTTTCAGCGCATCAATTGTAGAACTTGTTGCACCGCGGCTCATTCTCATCAGCGCAAAAGCATTTGAGCCAAGAGAATCTCGTTCAATCGGCTCGCGAAGCAGCATTGCAAAGGTTTCGTAAATACGTTCGACAACCAGAGATTCCCGTACAGCTTCCGGCAATTGTATCAAAGCCTTATGATCCAAAAACTCCCGAACGACTGAATCGAAATTATGCGTATAAGGACCGGTGATAATAGCTTTGCCTGCCGCCGCGGGTTCCAAAATGCTCTGTCCGCCATGCGGCATCAAGCTACCACCGACAAAAACAATTTCGGCGAGTGGATAAACCGCCCGAAGCTCACCGATGCTGTCGAGTAGTACTACTTCCGATTTCTTGTCGTCGATAGACGGTTTCGTCGAACGGCGCACGACGGAAAAACCCGCGCCACCAAGAATTGCGGCGACATCGTCGAACCTTTGCGGATGTCTCGGAGCGATAAGGAGTCGGGGTTTGCCTTCCATGAGATGATATACTCTTTGAAAACCCTCGATAATCCATTTTTCCTCCGGCGAATGTGTGCTCGCAGCGACGATAAGAGGTTTGTCATAAGAAAAGCCGAATCGATCGCGAAAATTTTCCGTCAACGATTTCTCGTTGTCGTCAATCTCGAGATCGAACTTAACGTTACCGGTAATTCTAATCTTGTCGGCCGGAACTCCAAGCGATTCAAAACCCCTTGCATCGTTTTCGCCCTGCATCAGTGCAAGATCTATGTTGCTCAATACGCTGCGGACAAATCTCCTGGCAAACGAATATCGTTTGAATGACTTTGCAGAAAGCCTGCCATTAACGATCGCTATCTTTGCCTCGGATCGTTTCGCTTCCCGGATAAACCGTGGCCAGATCTCAGTTTCCATTAGCAGAATTACATCCGGCTCAAAATGATCTAAAAAACGGCGAACACTGAATTTCCAATCGAACGGGAAGTAAAAGACGGAATCAGCTTGATGGCTAAAAACAGCTTTTGCCAACTCTTGTCCGGTTTTAGTTGTGGTGGAAACGACAAGACGGTGATTGGGAAAGTTGACTTTGAGTTGGCTAATGAGCGGGCGGGCGGCATTTGTTTCGCCGACCGAAACACAATGAAGCCAAATCAACGGATGTCCGTTATGCTTGAACTCCGGAAGAAACCCCAGCCGCTGCCAAAATCCGTCCGCGTACTTACCGTTGGATATTGTATCCAGCAGAAATCTCGGCAGGAGCACGACGAAGGCGATGGTAAGCAGAAGGCTGTAAATTAAATACATAGTCCAAAGTCTAAAGTCCTAAGTCCAAAGTCTGCGATTGGAACTTTGGACTTTGGACTCAGGATATTGGACGACGAGATTATTTTACCCGTTCGATATACTTCGCTTCGGTAGGATTTACCCTGATCTTCTCACCCTGAACGATAAATGGAGGAACCTGGAGTGTTACGCCGTTCTCGAGAGTTGCCGACTTGTTCGAATTCGAAGCCGTGGCGCCTTTAAGTACGGGCTCGCAATCCTGAACAATCAATTCCATCGAAGCGGGAAGAGCTACGCCGATCGGCGTTCCGTTATAAAACTCGACCTCGATCTTCAAGCCCGGCATCAACCACTGTACCGCATCGCCAAGCTCGTCTTCGGTGAGTGCGACCTGTTCGTAATTCTGCTGATTCATGAAATGATGATGTGAACCGTCCGAATATAGATACTCCATTTTATGCTGTTCCAGCGTGATTCGTTCAAGCGTGTCGTTTGAACGAAAGCGATGTTCAAATGAGCTGCCCGTCAACAGATTCCGAAGCCTCGTTTGAACCATCGCACGCAGATTACCTGGAGTATGGTGATGAAATTCCATCACTTTAACCGGCATTCCTTCGTGCAGAATTACCATTCCTTTTCTTATATCGTTAGATGAAAGTGCCATAAAAATCAATAAATCTCCGATTGCTATACAATAAATTATATTTAGAAAACACTTATTGTAACATGAAATTTTCGATAATTATTCCCGCTTACAACGAAGAGAAATATCTGGCTGCAACTCTCGAGAAAATTTATCAGGCCTTAAACAGCATTCAGAATCAATTCGAGGTGATTGTCGTTAACAATGCCAGCAAAGACAAAACCGTGGAAATTGCGGAAAGCTTCGGGACGCAGGTTGTAGACGAAACAATTCATAATATAGCGAGAGTACGAAACACCGGAGCGAAATCGGCTACGGGCGATGTTCTTATTTTTATTGATGCCGACACACTGGTTTCAGTCGAAGTTTTTCAACGTATCATCGAAATTATGCATAATGAAAAATGTTTCGGCGGGGCCGTCGCTGTGGATTATGGAGAATTTCAAAGAAAATGGATGAAATTATATTCGCTCGGATGGAAACTTTGGGGGAATGTTTTCAACATGAGAGGAGGCGCGGCGCAGTTCTGTCGAAAACGAATCTTTCATGAAATCGGCGGTTATGATGAAAGTATTTATCTGGGCGAAGACGTCGAATTCTATTGGCGAGTGTCGAGATTCGCCAAACGAATGTTAGGATTTTTACAATTCATTGAGGACTTGGCGGTTACAACTTCTACACGGCGATTCGACGAAATGGGCCTTTTTAAAACACTGCTTCTTACGCACCCGTTTTATATTATGCTCAATTACAAACGAAAATCCGCCTGGAAAGACTGGTACGATAATGCGGTCCGCTGACGATTCTGAACCTAACTTTTCTTAAACGGCAGCGACGGCGGCTCCTCGCCTTCCTTCGGGGAATTCTTTTTCATCATTTCATAAATGCCGACAATCTGACCGATCCATTGTTTTGATTCCTCATGATTCGGATCGAGTTTTAACGCGCGCCGGTAATCGCCTAGCGCGGATGCATACTGCCTGGCTTCGGTCAGGGCAAATCCGCGGTCAAAATATGCCTGGGCTAGGGCCGTTTTCAAGGCTGCGTCCGCGGATTTTGACTTCAGAGCTTTTTCGGCCTGAGCGATCACTACGTCAAATTTCGCCGTATCGATGGGTTCGCCGCTTTGCGACCATTTCGATTTGCCGCTTGAACCGTCGGCATTCGCCTGAAGCGGCTTTGGCGTCTGGTTCTCAGTCGTATGAGCAATTACTGATTGCAGCTCTTCGGCTCGTTGCGGCTGCGAAACCGCGTTCGTGGTGTTCTGAGCCTGTTGAACGTTGCCGGCGCATCCGATCGCCAAAAATACAGCTAAACAAATTATTCCTAACTTCATTTCTTGATTCCTAAACTATAAGTAGCTGTTTCGGCCTCACGTCCATTAAATTGTTCGGCATTCCGTCGCCACCACTCAAGCCTGTTTTTGAACTTGCCGATGTGCGACTTTCATCAGCATTCGCAACGCTTCGTTCACGGCTTCCCCGTCGGGAAACGCCGCTTGCACGTCCGACTCCAGCAACACAAGATTTGTGCCTGCTCGATAACGCTCAACGTATTTACCGCGAACTCTGCCCTTCAACTGCGAAAGGTCATATTTGGTACGCATCTCGTCTTCTAAATTGTAAGTTTTATCCTTGTTCATATTCTTCACGTTCTCCGCGTGTCGGTTCTCGCGCACTAATGATGTGGACGGTTTCGCCGTCGTCAGTGTGAGAAACAAACAACAATTTGCCCTTTTCAGAATGCCCGATAATCAGAAACCGTTGTTCGTTGGCGGAATGTCTGGGTCGTCAAACGTATCTGAAAGCGGGTCGCCGAAAACTGTCGCGGCTTCCTCAAACGAAACTTTGTGTTTGGCAAGATTGCTCGCCGCTTTCTGTTTGTCCCAATCAAACCGCACAACTAAAATATAACGGTTTTTCGTTTATTTTTCTAGCCGTTTCGATTTCACGCGCAGATGCCCAACGTCTGAGATGACGTGGGGCGAAACCGATCAGACGTCGTGCCGGTTTACAAATAAACGAAAACTGTGGCGATATGCACGGATCGGCATTATTCCTCAAGTTCTTTCCACACCAGGTTGAAACGCCATCCGGCGATCACGGAACTTAGCCCTGCCGCAGCCATTCAGTTTTTTTAGCTCCGCGGCGGAGAGGTCGAAATATGTGCTTGACTGCTTCTTTCATAGCTGATGTCATAAAGACGGTTCCCCGGGCGTTGAACTATAATCAGCGTAGACAAACCGAATTCGTTCTTTGACAGGAGAAACCGGAGTTTGATATGCGTGGAAGCACAGTTGGCAATGCCCGGACAATTCAAGGTCACAAGATGACCGTTAGCTGATAGGGCCACGCCAGCCTTTCGCCAGCCCGGACGAAAGTACGAATCGAACATCAGGGGAAAATAAGATGCTTTCAAAAACCAGCACCTTGCATATGCCCGAAGAGAGATGATTGAGTGAGCCACGAGCTTTACTCGGAGAGGTCTGAAAGGCGCATTCAGACAAAACAAAGAAAAAGAAATGCCTCCGGCGGCACCTACGCGGTGAGCGGGGAGACTGCCGGAACAGAAAAAGATGAACGAATTCGAATTGTCAAACAACTTAACCAAAACTCAGCCGCCTAACGGCGGCACAGAGAAGCTCCGGCTTTTTCAACTTGACTCCCCAACCGCCTTTAGAGAAGATGAATTGTTAGACGCGGTCTTTGCCAGAAGACAGTTTGTCCGGCGCATCAGTCAATTTCCAAGAAATCGTACAACTTTCTCCGCGCTCAATGCTCTCGACGCGAAACAAAACATAAAAATCTGAATCGCTATCCTTGACGTGCATCACGTAAAGATGACCAACTACCGCTTTGACAAAGATGCCGTTGCTTTTCGCCCAAGCCTTGCCTGTGTCGCCGGAAGAATCAACTGTAAAGCCGCGGCTTTTTCCTTCTTCAAGTTTGGGCAACGGCTCAATGACGGGAACTCCATAGGTGTCATTCCAGTTTAATTCTCCCAAATCACGAATCAAACTGCGATTGTCCGTTGCTTGGGACGCGCTGAACCAGTCAAAGTCTTCGCCAATTCGCATGCTGCCGTAGAGCAAGTCCCATTTATCTTTAGTTCCGCGTTCGCCTCGCTCGAAGTCGAAAAACGAACGACTGAAATTGTGATTATTGGCAAGCGGGGCGTGCAAAGTTACCGTTTGCGCGGAAATCTTGTTTTGACTTGCAACCGATAAAGTGCAAATGCAAACAACAAGCAAAATATAGATTTGTTTCAATTTCATAAACCTCCATTTTACCACGACGCGCCTAACTACTTATTAACACCGGTCGTCGTTGATAATATGCCTGATCGGGCGTATTATCAACGGTATTTCCTTATACGAACCCATCGCTGCAACGTCTGATTTTTAATTTGTAAAGGCGAAAGCCGGAGTTCAAACTACAAGTTATTTCTTATCTATATATGGACGTGCCTGGACGATATAGACGCGCCCGTTCATTATTCCCCATTCGATGTCCTGCTCTTTTTTTCCAAAGACGCGGCGGATATTTATCGCGGTTTTGGCGAGATTTCGGGCCTGCAGGTCGGTTAATACGCGTTTTTGGGTATTTGCGCATTTGTCGGCAGTTTCCTTTAGATCGCCGTTTTCGTCAAAGGCAAGCGAATTTTCCTGGTCCGAAAGCGTCATCACGATCACAGAATTCGACTTAGGATTGAACATAATCTGCTCGGGAATCCCGCTGTTGTCGACCACCTTCGAATTATGACCGCAAACCGCGCTGATATAAACGGTGTTATCGTTTTCGTCATCAAACGGATCCTTCGTGATCATCACGCCGCCTTTGATCATATCTACACCGACCTGAATCAGCGCCGACATATAGACGTCCTTCTGGCTGACGTAATTACGGACGCGTGCCTCGTACGCTTCGAACCTCCATAGCGAAGCCCAGACCTTTTTTACCGCTTCGATCAGCTTTTTTTCTTCCTTGACATTGGGTACGCTCGAATACAGACCGGCGCCGCTAAAATTCGGCAAATCCTCGGAATTCGATGAGCTGCGAACAAATACCGACTGCGAACGCAATTGCGTTTTCCATTTTTGGAGAATCGCTTTTCGCAGGTCTTCATCGAATTCGGCCTTTTGTATATCGTTCCGAAGCTGTTCCAGTTTCTGCCGCCTCACTTTCGGGTTATGGACAAAATCCTGGTCGTCCGTGTATTCGGCAATTCGTACATCCAGTCCATTTTCCTTTATGAACTGGTCATACCAATAAAAGGGGATTGAAAAACCGTCAGGGATCGTAATGCCCGGAATTCGCGCATGGATCATCTCGCCCTGATTCGCCGCCTTCGACCCGTATATCACGCTGTCTTTCTTACGCATTTCCCGCAGCCCCGCCAGCTTTTTCACGATTAGATTGACTGGCGGAATTTGCTGGTCCGGTGAAACGAATTCCTTTTTAATGTCGTCTATTGATGCGCGGGTCAGATCGTATTTTGTCAGCGTAGCATCAAGTTTATAAACAAAAGTATCGTATTCCTTGAAAAGTTTATCGGCGTCCTTGATATAGACGTTCGGAATATTCCAGCCTTTAGCAAGAATGTTGATGTGCGAAAGCGGACTTGAAGGCTGCGCTACGATCACGCCACGAACAGGTGGAAGGCTTGGCGGCAATTCTTTTAGCACCAGAATTTCGTTGTCGCCGATTTCCACCGTGTCGTCGAGCTTGTCGATGATGTGAATTCTCCCGACCGCGGTTCCGGTGTTCAAAGCGAGATAGCCTTGATTCTTGTTGATGTCACTCTGCAAAACACGGTCAACGCCGAGATTTAGTGAAACGTCCTCCTGCCGCAGGGAATTCGGTTTAAATGAAACCGGAGCGAAGAAACTCTTGTTTATTAAATCGTTTGCGGTCTTAATATGATCGGCTGTAGCGAGGTCACCCTCATAAAGTTCCCATGTAAACTTTTCCACTGGCTTCTGCCACGCGACCGTGCCGACGATAAATCGGCGATCCTTGTCAATATAGATCGGTTTAAACACGTCGGCTCCCCGCGGCACCAGATAGGTCGCCAGTAAAAAATCCTTATGAAAGCGAAAACGCTGCGAATTTACGAAATAGATTTTGTTTTTTGCACGCCTGTCAATCACGAACATTGCGTGCGGCAAGGCGTACGGCGTTCCCTGGTGATAAGTGCGGGCGAGAAGGTCAAAATCTTCTTGTGAAGCGATTTTTAGAAGTGAATTTTTCTTTGAATCGGGCCTTTTGGACATTGCGCCGTCTGGCTCGCGTGTCGGCGTCGGTTTGCGCGCCATCTGGCCGTATGTGGCTGGAAACAGGCAGAAAGCGCTAAGGAGTAAGATGCCGGGAATATAATTCTTAATTCTCTTCATAAATTTTTTGGCAATTTCTAAAAAAAATCGTCTCTCGCTTCTTAGATGTTCTTGCCCAGCTTTTTTGCCGGCAAGAAGATGTTCGATCTGGCACAGACCCGGTATTTTCAATGTGCGTCCATCTTTTCTCACATCTCCTCTTTTGCCTTCTAATCGTCACGCATCCGGTTTCTCTCTTTTACTTGAAACCTGACGCTCAAAAAGAACGATACTGCTCCGAGAACCGCTGAGACAAAAGCACTATCGCCATTGCCCTTCCACAAAAAGAAAGCGGCGACTCCAGCGAGAATCACCGCCAGGATTTGAAAAAATCTTTCCATCGATTATTCGCTTTTTATTTCATCCTCGGCAATTTCGCTGACCGACATCGGCCGTTTCCGCTTTTTCAAAAAGTAGCTAATTATCAGATATCCCGGGAAACCGATCAATAAGGCAACCGGCAAGACCGCGATCAAAAGAGTTAGAAGCCCAAGAACAAAGTTTAACGCAAAAGTGAATCCGGCGCTAAACGATTCGGTCAAACGATAGGATATTCCTGCCGAATTCGCCGTAAACACAGTCGGGGTTTGAAGGCGTATCTTGATCACCGAAAGGCTTGCCTGATTTTCGAGAAACCGCATGCGGCCTTCGACCTTTTCGATCTCGCCGCGAACGTCAGCAAGCTGGCTCTGAACGCTGAGGGCATCCTCAACCGAATTTGCCCGCTTCATTATCTCCATGAATTGCTCTTCGAGGGCTTTTTGAGCCTTCAAGCGGGCTTCGATGTCGATAAATTCTTCGGTGACGTCTTCGCCTTTGACTGTCTCAACGATCACTCGGCGGGCAGTTTTGCGTATCTCTTCCAATGCCTCGCCAAACTTTTCCGCCGGCACACGGACCGTCATTACGACTATATCGTGCGTCGACGTTTCGACGTCGCTGCTGGTCTGCTGCGATTCAACCACGAAACCGCCTTTACTTTCGACGACGCCGGCGATTTTCCTTTGCGATTCTTCGGGCGAATCGGCTTCGAGGTTCAATTCGGCGTTGCGAATGATTTTGCGCTCCGCAGCGACCTGTGTTTTTAAGCTTTGATCGAGCGAGATTTCTTGTGCGGCCGGTATATTTTCTTTTGAATTGTACTCGCGACCGTCATCACGGCCTCCACTTCCGCTTCCGCTTGTGTTAGAGACACTTCGAGTTGCAATTACTTCGTTCTGATCCCCGGCAGATTTGGCGCTGGAAGACGAAATGTCGTAAACGCCGAGCGAAATCTTTGAAGTGGTTGAATTTGCGGCATTCGTTGCGCTGGTACCGTAGTTGCCGCATGCGGCGGAAATGACCGTTAAAAAGAAGGCTAGTGTAAAGTTGCTTGTTTTCATAATTTCCTCCGTAGTATTAGACACCGTGAAAACAAGAACGTTCCATACTATCCCGCCTTGCGTGCAACTTCCTTAAAACTCTCGCCCCGGAAAAGTGCAGCGATCGCGCTGAAAATCCGCCGAACTGCCCGGACAACTTTCGGAAAAAACCAGAAGAAGAAAATCGTAAAAATACCAAGAACGATCAGTATCAAAAGCGGTGCAAAAACCGCTAGAAACGCTCCGGCAAAAGCGATCACATCCTCAACCAATGACAGCGCCCAATTTGAAACCGGTTCAGGCGAAAGGTTCGCTCCGGCACGTAGCGCCGCTTTTGTTCCGTGCGATGAAAACGCAAGCCCGCCGCCGAGAAGTGTCGCTATTATCTCAAACCCCGGATCCATTTGGCTGGTCGCAGCATACGCCATCGCCGCACCCGCCGGAACACGGATAAATGTATGAATGACATCCCAAACACTGTCCACATACGGAATTTTATCGGCAAAAAATTCAATAATATAAAGACCACCCGCAATACCGATAATCCACCAGTTATCCAGTACGTCTAGCCCGCCGGGCAGTTTCGCCGCTCCGAATTTTTGAAGAAGCCCAAGAACAGAAACCGTCGCGTATAGATTGATACCCGAAGTCCACGCTGTTCCGAGCGCCAAACTAATTGTCGATAACCATTCCATGACTTTACCCTCTACCAATTCTTAAATATGCGAATTGACTCTTTCGATCTGGTCGCCAAAATTATAGATGCCGCTATGCAACCGATCGATATGTATAACGAGATCTCATCGAGCTGAAACACCCAATCGGGCAGGCAGATCGGATTATCCCCGGCGATTACCAAGTCGCTATGCAACGTGCATAATTATCCGGGACAAGTAGACCCAGACCGAGAAGTATAAGACCAATTACAAGTAAGATTTTTGGAAAAAGTCCCATGTCGTTTAATAATGCCAATAAATTACGATTCTTCGCCCTCGTCGGTTTCGTCCGCATCTTTCTTAAATCCAAATTTTTCCAGCCTGTATTGCAGCGTTCTAAACGTCAACCCGAGAAGCTTTGCCGACTTTGTAATATTGTTGTTGGTGCGGTCCATCGCCTGCATTATAAGGCTGCGCTCGACATCCTCGAAGTTAACGCCTTCCATGGGTAGTTTGAACATATCGACGGAAAACGAAGTGCCTGAGCCTTGAGTCATTTCTGGTGGGAGGTCTTCAACGGTGACCGTATCATTTTCGCATAAGAGAATCGCGCGTTCGAGGGCCGATTCGAGTTGGCGGACGTTTCCCGGATAACTGTAATCGTCAAGTATTCGTTTTCCGTCGGGAGCGATTGTAACTTTTCGATCGGTTCCGCGAGTATGCTTCTTCATAAAATACTCGATCAAGACCGGCACGTCCGTCCGGCGTGTGCGAAGCGGCGGCATCTCGATGGAAAGCACGTTCAACCGATAATAAAGATCCTCGCGGAACCGCTTTTCCTCGGTCATTTTCAGCAGATCGCGGTTGGTTGCCGCCAATACGCGGACGTCGATGTCGATTTCCTTTATTCCGCCGACGCGCCTAATCTGTTTTTCCTGCAATGCTCGCAGCAATTTTGCCTGAAGAGCAATATCTAATTCGCCGATCTCATCCAAAAAAAGCGTTCCGTTATCGGCAATTTCGAAAAGCCCTTTTTTTTCGGCGACAGCACCCGTAAACGAGCCCTTTTCATGTCCGAAAAGTTCGGATTCGAGCAGGTTTTCATTGATAGCAGCACAATTGACCGCCTGGAAGATACCGTTCGCACGCAAAGAATTTTTGTGAATCGAACGCGCGATAAGCTCTTTTCCAGTGCCGCTTTCGCCGCGGATAAGTACGGTCGAGTTCGACTTCGCTATCTTTAGGATAAGCTTCTTCACCTTGTCCATTTCCGGCGAAACCGAGACGATTTCAGTGTCAAGAACCGAAAGTTTCTTGAGCGCCCTCGAAACTGTTTCGAGCAATTTTTCACTGTCGTAAGGCTTTTGCAGATAGTCGAACGCGCCGAGACGCAAAGCATCCACGGCCGAATCGACCGAGCCGTGCGCCGTCAAAAGCATGACGATGATCGACTTATCAAAATTCGTTAACTCCTTCAGCAGATCGAGCCCGCTCATGCCGGTCATTTTCAGATCGGTCAAAACGAGGTCGAAACGCCGTGTTTCGACGAACTTCATTGCCGCCTCGCCGGAACTTGCCGTCGTCACGTCGTAACCCTCGTCCGACAGTATCAGTTCCAGAATTTCACGCTGACTCTTCTCGTCGTCAACGACCAATATCGATTTTCTTGACATATTTTCATTCCGCTTTCGGTAGCTTTACCGTGAATTTCGTTCCTTCACCCAATTTCGATTCGACCTCGATCACGCCGTTGTGCAAATCGATTATCTTTTGCATGATAGCCAAGCCCAAACCGGTACCGGTTTCTTTGGTCGAAAAATACGGTTCGAAGATCTTCGATAAATTCTCCTCAGAAATGCCGTTCCCGGTATCCGCAACCTCGATACGCACAAATTTGTTCGATCCGTCCGGAGCGATCTTAATATTCAACCGCCCTCCCGATTTTTCCATCGACTGGAGCGCGTTTATAAATAAATTATTAAATACAGAACGAAGATATTCCGTATCGCCCAGAATTTTCGGCACATTCTCGTGCTCAACCACGCCGATCTCTATTTTATTCTCCGCAGCCTGTGCTTCCACGATCCGCAGGGAGTCCTCTATCACGCCGCGCACTTCGACCGGAAGCAAATCGGCCTTCGCGGGACGTGAATAATTCAGGAAACCGGAGATCTGTTGGTTAATCCGCGCGACTTCGATTTTAAGCTGAGAGGTCAAATTTGCGAAGGCCTCACGTTTTTCCGTCGCCTCCGGTGTAAATTTCGAACGCAAATGGTCGAGCGTTAAGTTTATATAATTTAACGGATTGCGAATCTCATGAGCAATCGCCGAGCCGAGCCGTCCGATAACCGCGCTCTTTTCAGCCTGCTGAAGCTGGTTTTCCAGTTCCTTTGACTTTTCCAGCTCCGCGGTCATTTCATTAAAACGGCGGGAAAGCTGTCCCATCTCATCATTTCGCTTATCTTCCGGAACGCGCACACGCAGATCACCCTCTGCGACCCGACGCGCGGCATCCGAAAGGTTCGCTATTGGCCGCGTAAACCGCCAGACAAGCAGGAAAGTTATCAATGTAGAGATCGATAGGAGTGCGAGCATCCCGACCAGCGGCTTTGCCGCACGCCATACCGCCTCGCTTTTGTCGTTTTGAAGCAAAACCATGACATACCATCGCCCCAGACTTGTTTCTATCGGCACGGCATGCGCTTCATCGTCGGCATTTTTATTCTCGGATGTTCTCTGATTAGGAAAATTTGGGAGGTCGGCACCTAAACGTTCGCCTTCCATCAGCGGCGGCAAATCGGTCAGTTCTTTTAACTTGCGATAGATCAGGTTGCCATCATCGCTTTCGGAAGGCCAATAATCGGGGTTTTGACTGTCAGTGACCTGCCAATTACTATCTATAACAATTATGTCGCGAATTCTTTCTTTAGCGGATTCATCCAGAAATGTCTGACCCGGTCGATCAACGAGATCCTGAATGCGCTCTTCACCGGTCAAACTATACGAACCAACGACGAAACCGGCGACAAGTGCTTGCGTCTGTGCGTCGCGAAGGTCATTATTTTCCTCCTGCGTCAGCAAATTGAGATAGTACTGCACCCCGAGCGTAGCAATAAGAAGAAACCCCAGGATTAACAGTAGCCTGCCCCGAAAGGTGTTAAAAAAGTTCATAAATCGACTTTTATAAAATGAAGGAAATATTTCCCTTGCGCGCGTCGCGATTTGAATGTTATAGTTTGAATCGGCTTTTTCGCAAGCTCCTGAACACACAAAGCAGTTCGTTCTGAAAAGCGTTCCGGAGTCTCCTCAGCAACCCTACAAACTCTTTTTTAGTCGAGGTAAAACATGAGATTAATGTGTCCCGAAAAGCGTCTGGCAAAGCTTTCTGTCCTTTTCCTGTTTGTCGTTTGTCTATTTTCATTCAACATCGATGGCCAGACGAAAAAGTCCGCTGCCACATCGAAAAAATCCGTCGTTAAGAAGAACGAGAAGCAGGTTAAGGATGCCAGGAAAGATTCACGGAAAGACAATCTCGCCGTGAAGAATTCGAAAAAGGACTCCAAGAATGATAAAAAGTCGGCCAGGGAGAAGGCCTTTGCGAAGCTGAAGGATGCTAAAAAGGACAAGGCCGCAAACCTCAAGGACTCTAAAAAAGACAAGGCTGCGAAGCTGAAGGACGCTAAGAAGGAAACCGCCGCAAGGCTCAAGGACGCAAAGAAAGACAAGAGCGCGAAGCTGAAGGATGCTAAAAATGACAAGAAGGAAAGATTGACCGCCAAAGAGAGACGCGAAAAGGAAGCCAAACAAAAAAAAGAAGATGTTAAGAAATTAGCCGAGGCACGAAAGGCCGAGGCTGCCCGGCGCCGAGCTGAAGAAGAACGCCGACAGGCCGTTTTGGCCGAACAGCGGCGTCGCGAACAACTCGCCCGTGAAGCCCGCGCCCGTAAGATCGCTTTCGAACGCGGACTCCGCACCGAAACTATAGAAAATATCGAAAACGACCACACCGAAGGCGAAGATCTGCAGGTTAGAAATGCCGCCGTCAACGCACTCGGCTCGCACGCTGGAACGGTGGTCGTTATGGAAGCCCGAACCGGCAAGATCGTTACGATAGTAAACCAGGACTGGGCGATTCGAAATAGTTTTAAGCCGTGCTCGACAATCAAGCTGGTTACCGGCGTTGCGGGATTGAACGAGAACATTATCAATGAGGAGGGCGGGATCGGAAAGGCGTCTTCGGGGATGAAGCTGGAAGGAGCTCTGGCGCGCTCGAACAACGGCTATTTTCAGCGTGTCGGCGTCAGTATGGGCAGCGGTAAAATGATCGGTTACGCCAAAAGCCTCGGCTTGGGCGAGCCGACCGGCATTAATGCCGAAGGTGAAAATGCCGGAAAATTGCCCTATGGGAATAGCAATCCGCGAATTTATTCACACGGCGATGATTTCGAGGTCACGCCGCTGCAGTTAGCGGTTATGGTTTCCGCTCTCTCGAACGGTGGTAAAAAGGTCGTTCCGCAAATTCCCAGACCTCGTGTGGAAAGAACAAGTTTCAAAAGTCATATTGCAGAACAAGTCAATTTACCTGAGAGAAGCGTACAGGGAGTTCTGCCCGGTATGATCGGGGCTGCCGAATACGGAACAGCAAGACGCGGCGTCGATTCATCGATGGGAGTTGCCGGTAAAACGGGATCGTGCATAGCTAAAGGCTCGTGGGTCGGCCTCTTTGCTTCGATCGCCCCTGTCGAAGATCCGGAATATTCCGTGGTTGTAATCACGCGCGGCCAGAGCGAACGCGGGAAATATGCCGCCGCAATAGCCGGAAAAGTTTACCATGCGCTGCGATCGAAGATTGACCGCAATCCGAATACTGACCTGGCCCGAAGACGTTTGAAACCTGCCCCCGTCATGGAAAGGGCAGCAGAGCGTTTTGATGAGGAGGGGGAAGACGAGGGCGGCGAAGTATCAGCTGACGCTGTTGAAAGACCGATCATAGTTGGCAGGCGGCAAACCGAAATTGAGGCACAGCCCCCGCCACGGAAAATGGTTCAAAAGACCTCGCAGTCCAAGCCCGCACTTCAGCCTGTCATCATCACTTTCGACAAAAGCGGACGGGAAAAGACGCGTCAACGCATTGTAAAAAATAAGTAAAAAATAACCCCCAATTTTAAGAAAACATCTCAACATTTCCGGCCTATGAAATGTTTTGGTGTTTTTTGTCGTTTGCGCCGCTTTTTAGCTTGACACAGGCGCGAATTTTGCGTGATTATTTACCTTTCCGAATAATGCTCATCGGCGGAATTCTTTTTACGAACCGTAGTTTTAATTCCTCCGAAATACTTGCAACTTTTTTTTTGAGCGTGTCATCTGAACTGTCGCGAAACCGACCATGCATTTTTTTCGGTTCGAAGAAAGATTGAGAATTAACCATCTGGCGGAGGAAAATTTTAATGAAAACGATTTTTAGATTTTTAGGTTTGGGACTTGTATCGACGGCAGTTGCCGCGGCAGGTACGACCGCGAGCTATGCCCAGGACGTATGCGCGGATGTGGACGGGCAGACGGCTGCCTACACGAAATTTACCGATCTCTATCCTAAGACAGCTGTTGCCGATCAAAAGGCCGCGATCGAGGCCGGCAAACAATTTCTTGAGAAATACGGCGCGTGCGAAACTCTCAAGGTGCAAAATGATTATCTTAAGGATGCGGTTCCGAAGATGGAAGCAAAGGTGAAAAAAGTAGAGGAAGGCGCAGCGTCTTCGGCTTTGTTTAAGCGTTTTGATGACGCTGTTACGAGCGACAATGCTGACGCGATATATACGTCCGGCAAGGAAATTCTGGCGAAGGATCCCGAGAATCTCAATATCATCGTTCCGCTTGGCGTCGTCGGCATGTATAGGTCGACCAAGGAAAATAACTATAAATATGCGGCCGACGGTATCAATTACTCGAACACGGCTTTGTCGAAAATAAAGAGTGGAGCACCATTAAACAAGAAAAATAAGGCCGGCGTTGAGGTTGTAGGTGCGTTGAAGTATGAATACACCAAGCAGAACGCGATCGATGAGTTGACGTATTCTCTCGCTTACCTAAACTATTACGGCAAGAATGACAAGAAAACGGCGCTGCCGCTTTATTATGAGTTGTCACAGTCTACCGGAGCATACAAGAGTGACCCGCGCATCTACGGAACGCTCGGTGACTACTATATTGAGCAGGGTGCTCCGATAGGTGAACAAATCGCTATTGAAATCGCCGCCCGAAAGCCGGAAGACACGCCCGAGGTGCTTGCGCAAAAGGAAGCTTCCATAAAGGCCAAAATCGCACAATTCAACGCATACACCGAGCGTGCTCTCGACGCCTACGGCCGGGCACACAAGGTTGCGAAAAGTGATACGCCGGCTGCAAAGGCTTACAAGGACAATCTTTACAAAAACATGCAGGCCCTCTACAAACGCCGATTTGAAAAGGATGCAGGCCTTGATGCGTACATAGCAGCATCAGTTGCAAAACCGATGCCGAATCCGACATCAGCGGTAACGCCGATTGCGGATCCGGAGCCGGCGACACCGACTACGACAACCGGTGCTCCGGCAACGGCGAGCCCGGCGGCAGTGGTGACAAAACCAATGGCCTCGGCGTCCCCGAAGGCTTCTGCAAACGAAGCGAAGGCCGTTACAACACCGGCCTCGGTTACTACTGCGATGAAGGCAAAACCTGCGGCGAAAAAGCCCGTGACTAAAAAGAGGGGCACGCGTTAAACTTATTTTGAATCATAATCTAAAAATCGGGTCGGGCGTTTAATTTATAAGCGTCCGACTTTCTTTTTTGTCGTATACTTCATAAAATTATCCGGGATAGAATGATTGTCGCAAATCTGGAAAGTCTGCTTGGCTACAAGTTTGAAGATCCCACTTTGCTTGAACGCGCCGTTACGCATCGCTCGTGGGCGCACGAGAACCTGCCGGGCGAATCCGATGAGAAACTTCGCGAATCTCAGAATGAGTCGCTCGAGTTCGTCGGCGATTCGGTTCTTGGGCTTGTCATTGCCGAGCAGGTTTTTATAAAGCATCCAAAGCTAAGCGAAGGCGACCTGACGTTGATGAAACATCATCTCGTCAGCATGACGACGCTTTCGAGGATCGCTCAGTCGTTGAGGCTCGGCGAATTTGTGAGAGTAGGACGGGGCGAGGAAAAAACCGGCGGCCGGAAGAAGCTGGCGATTCTTGCGGATACTTTGGAAGCGGTGATCGCAGCCGTATTCTTCGATGGCGGCTACGAAGCGGCATCGTTGTTTATAACCCGAATTTTTGAACGTGAGATCGAGGTTGTTACGCCGCAAAGCTCGCTGGATTATAAGACTTTGCTGCAGGAAACTCTCCAGGCTGAAAGGCTTTCGGCTCCCGTGTATTCGCTCATAAGAACCGAGGGGCTGCCGCACGCGAGGACATTTTTTGTCGAGGCTGCGTGGAACACGGGAAAATCGCAGGGAACCGGCGGTTCGATAAAATCTGCCGAAATGATGGCGGCGAGCGAAGCTTTAAAAACACTTCAACAACCAAAACTGAAATCTTCGAAACGAAAAGATTAAATGGACGTATGCTAATCTAAGCATGTATGAGTAAAGACGAATCCGCGATCAAAGATAAAATCGATACCGAGCGCAAATCCGTTGGCCCGCCGAAATCGATATTTCGAGAGTATTTCGAGTCATTTGCCGTGACGCTCGTCATGGCAATCTTCGGAATGACGTTTATTTTGCAGGCGGTTACCGTTCCGACCGGCTCGATGCAGAACACGATTCTCGTCGGCGATTATCTCCTTGTAAATAAATTCATCTTTTCGCCGGGTGGTAATTCGCTGCCATTCTTGCCGCAGCGCGAGATTATGCGCGGAGACATCGTCGTTTTTAAATATCCGGGAAATAAAGTCGATCCCAGAAAGGACAGTTCGCGTGGACTTGTTCCTTACCAGATCAACTATGTTAAACGCGTTATCGGCCTGCCGGGCGAAACGGTTGAATTCAAAAACAACCAGGTCTATGTAAATGGACAATTGCTTCCTGAACACCGTGTAATCGGCGATTCGGATGACGATCAATCCGCTCTTGAAACGACACAGATCAACGAACGCCAGCCGGCTGAAACCTACGACGTTTACTACTCGGATGAGACCATGAGGTTTGCCCAGGCCGGGCGAAGCTTCTCAAACCGCGGCTACGAATTCGGAGTGGCCGGAAAGCCGATGATGGTTCCTGAAGATCACTTTTTTGTGATGGGCGACAGCCGTGACAACAGCGAGGATAGCCGTTATTGGGGCTTTGTGCCGCGCGAACTCGTGATCGGGCGGGCAATGTTCGTTTATTGGTCGTGCGACCGCGGGGCGTCCAACGGCGATTTCTTTGGTTGTATAACTCACCCACGAATAAGCCGTATCGGAAAATTTGTAAAATAGAATCCTTCTTGAGCTTACGTTCGAAATGATTGAGAGGCGGGCTGGCCCGCCTCTTTGATTCGTGCTAAATATGAAAATCATTTTCAGCGACGAAGTCGACGAAGCCCTTCATTTCAATAAACCCGTGGTTGCATTGGAATCCACGGTTATCGCCCACGGCCTTCCTTATCCTAAAAACATCGAAACAGCTTTAGACCTTGAACGGATCGTTCGCGAGAATGGAGCAATTCCGGCTGCCATAGCAATTTTCGGCGGCGAGATATGCGTCGGCCTTCACGAAAATCAGATTGAAAAACTTGCGGCCGGAGAGAATATCCGTAAAATCTCACGGCGCGATCTTCCAATTGCAATCGCAAAGAAACTCGACTGTGCAACGACGGTAGCAACGACCGCGTTTATTGCTCATCGCGCCGGAATAAAGGTTTTTGCAACCGGCGGCATTGGCGGCGTCCATCGCGGGCACGGACGCGATGTGTCAGCCGATCTTCCCGAATTGGAGCGAACCCCGATGATCGTTGTCTGTTCAGGTGCAAAGATCGTTCTCGATCTGCTCGCAACACGCGAGTGGCTCGAAACGCATGGGATCACGGTTCTCGGATGGAAGTGTAACGAAATGCCCGCGTTTTACTTGCATTCAAGCGGATTGGAAGTGGATGAAAGAGTCGAAACAGCAGCCGAAGTCGCGGAAATCGCAAACTCCAGAGACATTCTTCGTTTGAAAAATTCGATTCTTGTCACGGTTCCGGTTCCTGAAGCGTTTGCGATCGAAAGGCCCGAGCTTGAATCCTATCTGCGCGAAGCCCTGGCGCGTGTCGATAGTCGAAATATCAGTGGCAAAGCTGTCACGCCGTTTTTGCTTACCCAAATGTCCGAAAGAAGCGGAGGAAGGACACTGGCTGCAAACATCGCGCTTTTGGAAAATAACACGCGCGTTGCGGCGGAAATTGCTCGAACCGTAGGCTAGCGAATAATTAAGCGGCATTATTTTGCCACTGTCTTTTCGATTTTTGTCTTTAACGAATCCAACCTTTTTTGTGCTTCAGCCGCTTCCGCCGAAGACGGGTACTTCGTTACGATTTCCTTCCAACTCGCTCCGTCGTAGTGAAATGCCCTTGCGGTTGAATCAAATAAAAACAAGATCCCCAATTTGCGATAGCGGTCGATGCTTACAAAATTTAAGTAATAGCTATGCAGGGGCGCAGCCGAAGCGGCCATTTCGCGGCGGTTGAGCCTGCTCGCCGCATCTTTAGACAATTTAACCGCGGTTTCTTCGAGCAAATCGCCGAATAGAAGTAGGATCGAGGGGCGAAACTGTGAATTCGGATAAAGCTCAAAGAAATTTGCCGCAAGCTCGATTTGGTCGAAACCATCCGAAGCCTGCACCAGCCGGGCCAGACGTTCTTCGTCGCCGTTACGAAATTTGCCGAACAATGCGTCGGCCTGCACCCAACCTGAATTATTTGGCGGGGCGGAGACGCGATAAAACTTTACGCCGTCCGCTTCGACCATTCCGAGTATCTGAACTTTGCGTCCGCGTCTCATTCGCTGGCTCGAATCGGCAAACAGACTCGGTTTCAATCGCAAAACGGATAGCGTTTCGTCAATTACAATGGCCGTGCCGCCGATTTCGCGGTACTTTTGCACGGCGGTGGTTTTGCCTTTTGATGTTGAAACCGGCCGGCGTTTTTGTGCTTCGATGCTTACCGGGCATACAAACAACACCATCATAAGAGTTAAGATTGGCGGGATTTTCATAACTTCATTGTTTCGACTTACTTATCTTCTCCTTTAGGCCTGCATGGTGAAAATGGCAGATAGCGATTGCAAGCGCATCGGCCGCGTCGTGCGGAGTCGGCACGGTTTTCATTTGTAACAGTATCCGCACCATCTCGCCGACCTGATGCTTTTCGGCATTTCCATATCCGACGACGGTTTGTTTGATCAGCCGCGGTGCATATTCGGCTATCTCCAGCCCGCGCTGTCCCGCAAGCAGCAGCATCACGCCGCGAACCTGTCCGAGCTTTAGTGCTACGTTTACATTAACCGAATAAAAAGCCTCTTCTATCGATAGTACGTCGGGTTGAAACTTATCGGCTATCTCTTCCATACCTCGATAAATTTTCAAAAGACGCTTTGAAAATACCTCACGCGGACTCGATTTTATCGTGCCGAAATCCACGAGAAAATATTTCGAACCGTGGCCTTCCACAACGCTCCAGCCAAGCGTTTCGCTGCCGGGATCGATTCCTAAAACTCTCATGCAATGTAAATTACCGGGTGTGAAATTATGAAAAGATAACTTATGCTCTTTCGCAAAAGCAAGCTGGAACGTCGATTGGGGAACGAATTTGTCAAAACTACCGATAAGGCATATGATTTTTACATTACATATTTGTTGCACGATCATAAAATGAACGCTCGGATCAAGGCGCCAAAAGACTCAGTACGCATACTGCTCTCCGAAATTATCGATTATGCCGGTTTGTTCCCGCCTTCGATGGTTTCCATGCCCGAAGCAGTGGCCAATTACGCAAGATATAAAAACAGCTTTCATGGATGGATGCTAGGACGATTTATCGTTCCGGCCGCGCGCCTCGACGAATTTTTCGACAGCGCGGAGGATCTTTTTCCAAAAAGGGGGGAAAACATGTGGCGTTTGAGCGTTCTCGCCGGTGAGGATATCAACGCTACAATTCGCTCGATCAATACGTTTAACGGCAAGAATGCTCACAGCGTTGTGTGCGATTCACTGGAAGTAAAAGCAAATACGATTTCAAAGATCGAGAACACCGTAAACGCACTGCCCGAAGGCATTACTACATATTTTGAGTTAGGGCCGAATAAAAATTTAATCGATTTGGTCGCAACTCTGGCGCATTTAGGACAGAGGGCAAAGATTCGGACGGGCGGCGTTGCGAGAGAAGATTTTCCGACATCAAAGGAGATAATTCGTTTTGTGCGGACTTGCATGACAGCGAACGTTCCGTTCAAAGCGACCGCCGGCCTGCATCATCCGATCCGCTGCTTCAGACCGCTTACCTACGCACCCGAAGCGCCCCAGGGCACGATGCATGGCTTCCTGAACATGCTTTTGATGACCGCATTTGTCCGCGAAGGCTACCGGACAAGTTTGATGGAAGAGCTTATGGAAGAGGAACTCGACGAAGCTTTCACGTTTCACGACGACGCCATTCGTTGGCGCAACGAGCATATCATACCCGTCTCACAACTCGCGCTTCTTCGGCAACGCGGAATGATCTCGTTCGGCTCCTGCTCGTTCGATGAACCGATAGCGGATTTGCAGAGTTTGAGCCTGTTATGAACGGCGCAGAAACGCGACTGTGAAGGACGCGTGTTAGGATTATAGGCAGAAAACGCGACTGTGAAGGAGCGTGTTCCCGTTCACTAAAATGACACGCTCCATAACTGTCGCGTTTCCGCCTTCGTGCCAATCTCTTTTATGACCTACGAAATCAACGAAACTCACGACCCGAACCTAAAAAGCTGGGTCGAATCCGCCAACGACCTGGATACGGATTTTCCAATACAGAATTTGCCGTATTGTAATTTCTTGCTCAAGCATGATGATCCGACATTGTTTGGAAGGGTCGGCGTGGTGATCGGCGATCAAGTCCTTGCACTTGGCAGTGACACAAAGGATCTTTTCCACCACAAACATCGATATCTGAACGAATTTATTCCCACGCCCGTACCATGGGCCAGACGTACCCTTCGCACTAGCGATTATTCACTACGCCGGCGGTTGATTGAAATTCTTCGGTATGACGCAAAAGAAAAAGATCGTAAACTTGCTAGCAATCTGATGATTCCGATTTCGGAAGTTGGGTTCCGTGTTTCCCACATCGGCGACTACACCGATTTCTATTGCTCGATCTTCCACGCAACAAATGTCGGCTCGATGTTTCGGCCGGACAATCCTTTGCTGCCGAATTACAAATACGTTCCTATCGGCTATCACGGGCGGGCTTCGAGCATTGTTATCTCCGGCACTGATATAACGCGTCCAAAAGGCCAGAACCGCAGCGACGCCGAAAAACCGCCGGTTTTTATTCCGGCGAAGAGTCTGGATTACGAGATGGAAGTCGGTTTCTTTGTCGGGCAGGGAAATGAGCTTGGTACATCAATTCCTATTGCCGATGCAGAGAAACATATTTTTGGCTTGTGTCTCGTAAACGATTGGTCCGCGAGAGATATTCAGGCTTGGGAATACCAGCCGCTCGGTCCCTTTCTGGCAAAGAATTTTGCGACAACAATTTCGCCGTTCGTCGTGACTATGGAAGCATTGGCGCCATTCAGAACGTCAGCATTCGAAAGAGATTCACACGATCCCCAGCCGCTCGATTATCTTAGCGACCCACAAAATCAGAAATTCGGCGGCATTGATATCAATCTCGAAGTCTTTATCCAAACTCAGAAAATGCGTGATGAAAACATCCAGCCGCATCGCCTGAGCCGATCCAACATGAAGGACTTGTATTGGACGATCGGACAGATGCTCACCCATCACGCGTCGAACGGCTGCAACCTTCAAACCGGCGATTTGATGGCAACGGGCACCGTCAGCGGCAAATCCAAAGAAGAGCGCGGATGCTTGCTCGAACTGACGTGGCGGGGAACCGAGCCTATTGAAATTCCTTCCGGCGAGCAGCGTCGATTTTTAGAAGACGGTGACGAAATAATAATGAAAGGCTACTGCGAACGCGAGGGCTTCCGCCGCATCGGCTTCGGTGAATGCCGCGGACGTATCATTCCCCCTGAATAGGATTTGTCACCGCAGAGACGCGGAGACACGGGGATTTTTTGAAGATTTACAGCAAGCTTCGTTGAATTCTTTTTGTCTGCGTCTACGTGTCTCTGCGGTTTAATTTCTTTTGTGGCAAAATAGAAATACATGGACTTGGATCTAGACAAATTTCACGAAGAGTGCGGTATTTTCGGCATCTTCGGTCACCCCGAGGCTTCGACGCTGACGCAGCTTGGGCTTTTTGCCGTTCAGCATAGGGGGCAAGAGGCGTGCGGCATTGTTTCGAGTGACGGTGGCGATCTTCATCAATTTCGCTCGCAAGGTTTGGTCGCCGATGTTCTTAGCGAAGATGTTCTAAAAAACCTTACCGGTTCGAGCGCCATCGGGCACACGAGATATTCGACCGCCGGCAAGAATACTATAAAAGAAGTGCAGCCGTTTTCCGTCACATGCCAGCATGGGCAGATCGCGATTTGCCACAACGGAAATTTGCCGTATGCGGCAGAAAAGCGGCGTGAGCTTGAGCAGGCCGGAGCTATATTTTCCTCGACATCCGATACGGAAACGCTTCTTCACGGCATCGCCCGTACGCCCGCAAGCAATGTTTACGAAGCGATGGAAAAAGTTTTGAAGGAAACTGAAGGCGCCTTTTCGCTTTTGTTTTTAACGCCGAAATCCCTAATCGCCGTTCGCGATCCGCGAGGGTTTCGCCCGCTCGTGCTGGGCAAACTGCACGGCGCGTGGTGTGTCGCTTCGGAAACCTGCGCGTTCGATCTGATCGACGCCGAATACGTACGCGAGGTCGAAGCCGGCGAGATGCTGATCATCGACGAAAACGGTCTGCATTCGTCAACGCCATTTATCGAAAAACCAAAATCCGTCTGCATCTTCGAGCACGTCTATTTTTCACGTCCGGATTCGACTATTTACGGGAAATCGGTCAACGAATCGCGGCACAAAATGGGCAAGCAGCTCGCCATCGAACAGCCCTGCGATGCCGATCTCGTCGTGCCGGTGCCGGATTCGGGCGTCGCTGCGGCCATCGGGTACGCGAACGAGTCAGGCTTAAACTACAGGCAGGCGATCATCAGAAATCACTACGTCGGCCGCACCTTCATCGAGCCGAGCCAGTCGATCCGTTCCTTTGGCGTGCGCCTTAAACTCAATCCTATCAAAGATTTAATAAACGGAAGACGTGTCGTACTTGTTGACGATTCGATAGTCCGCGGCACGACATCCAAAAAAATCGTGCAAATGGTTCGCGATGCCGGAGCAAAAGAGGTCCACATGCGAATCAGCTGCCCACCGACTACAAATCCCTGCTATTACGGCGTCGATACCCCGCGAAAAGCGGACCTCATCGCCGCCCGATTTAGCTCCCCTCATTTCAAAGGATGGATGGCGGCCGCTTCGGCTGACGGGATGGTAGACGTGGCGGGTTCTTCCCATGCTTCTGCGGCAGGACGGTCGCCTCACGGGTTGATGAGAGAGACAACAGATATCTCCGCCATCTGCAAATTCATTGGCGCCGACTCTCTCGGCTATCTCTCGCTCGAGGGCATGCTCGAAGCCACCGGCCTCGATCCCGCCACCGCCTGCACCTCCTGCTGGACCGGAAACTATCCAACCCTGATCGCAAACGGCAATAATCTGGAGATCGGTTCGTGATTGTTCTATTTTGGAAAGGTAGTACCGAACCCGCCTGATCAGCACCGTCGCCCAAACCCGAGCCTTGTTGCCGCCTTTGATCGCGCATTCAATGCGTATAGGCCGGTGTGGATGCAAAATCAAACTAGTCGAGGAACTTGGTAAGAGAATCAGGCAGCTTCGAACCGATTTCGAATAGTCCAAAAATGATTTTTTGGAGGAGCTGCAAATCCGGCGAGTTGCAGTCGGGACGACCATCATTTGTCACTGTGCCGATCGACACAAAAATGCCCGGTTATGCTGAGCAACATAACCGGGCATTTTCTGATTTAATCGCTGATTACGGCAGGCGTTTGGCGGGGGTTTCGCGGCCGTTTTGGTGGAGGACCAAGTTAGTGACTTTGCCGGTGGCGTCTTTGACGAAGGTTATTTCGGCTCGGACGGCGGTGATGCTGAATCTTGATTCGGACAAGGGTACGAGTTCGCGAAGAGGTTGGCCGGTTGGCTGGCCGAAGAGCTTGCCGTTTTCTGTAGTGACGGTAAGGATCAAGGCTGGAGCGATCTGGTATTGGCCGACGTAGTTAGTTAGGATCTTCGGATCGACGTTGACTGTCGGGGCTTCGAGAAGTTTGAGGGCGGCTATCGCGCTTGGGAATTTGGGGTCTAGCTCGAGGGCGCGTTTGTAATTTTTGACAGCGAGTTCCTTTTGGCCGGCGGCGGCGTAATATTCGCCGAGGCTGTCGTGGGGATTCGGCGCGTTGGGAAACATTTCGACGTTTAGTTTGAAGATCTCGCCGGCCTCCTTGATCTTACCGGATTGAAGCAGCTGATAGCCGGTCGTATTTAGCTCGGCTTCGGCAAAATCGTATTCTTTTGAATCTGCCGCTTTAAGGTCCCTGTATTGTTTGATCCCGGCATCCACGCCCCGTTCTTCGATTGTTGAAAAAATAGTTTCGCCTATCGATCTTTTCGGCGTCTCAAACTGCTGGCCGTAAAGGATGTTTGCGATGGCGTTGATCATCCGCCCCTGATTGTTGCCCTGCGACGTGTTGTCGAGCAGGACGATCAAATGTTTGTCACGGACGAACCGGACAAGATTTGAACTGAATCCGTTTATGCCGCCGCTATGCCTGATGGTCGGTGTTGAAAGTTTTTTGTCGCTTAGCGCAATGTCCGCTGCTCCGACACCGTAACCGTAATTTTCCAGACCCGGCTTGAACAT
>Ga0136617_10000374_pt1 | contig 36716 bp, 32 predicted proteins | sample AntDrymUQ3222106_2_FD_129672 | JGI IMG/M metagenome (GOLD analysis project Ga0136617, IMG submission 129672) | Polar desert sand microbial communities from Dry Valleys, Antarctica - metaG UQ322 (21.06) | ecosystem: Environmental > Terrestrial > Soil > Desert | place: Antarctica: Dry Valley... | reverse complement strand
TTTCATCCGTCATCTTGCGAATCGGGCGCAATGGATGATCCGCCGGCACTCGTTGCTCTGGCGAAATGTAACTGTACATGCCCGCTTGTTGTTCGTTGTCTCCCCGCATTCTGTTCCTCCGCCTTTGGCGTTGGACCAGATTATAGTTGACCGTGATCAACCTGCGGGAAGAATCTTTAGTTTTTCAGCAGCCTGCTAGGAATGATTGAGTGATTTTCAGGGGTGCACCCGTCCATCAAGGCAGAAGCAATCGCCGCAAACTTATACTCTTGCAATTCCTTGGGCAAATAGAAGCCAGAAGCAGACTTGTTTGCGTTCTTCAAGAAACAGTGCAAATAAGCATTTCGAGTATTAGTCGAGGCCTGAGTTTTGGCGTTGGTCCTTATCTCAGATCCTACTTCTGGATTGTGGACGAGGAGTCAGCGCAATGGAGTCTATCAAACTGGACATTGGCAGTGGCGCAAGGCACGTTAGGAAGTCCTGGCGCCGAATCCTTCGCGGAACCATTCCGGCAGGGGAACAGGGCGGCGGCTGTCGAGATTCATAGCAACGTGAACCTGAGTGGACTGAGCGCAGAGCTGGCCATCGCTGACGCGTGTTACGCGGTACTCGAATATCGCCGAGGTTCGGCCTGGACGAGAGACCAAAACTTCGACATCGATCTCGTCGCCGTAAAGGATTGGGGCTCGAAACTCAGTCTGAATATTAACAGTGGGAAAGCCGATACGTTCGGCCGCGAGTAATTGGTCGTAATCAACGCCACACTGGGTTGAGAAAAACTCCTCCATCGCAATGTGAAAGTAGTGAAAGACATTGGGGTAGTAGACCAGTCCCGCAGGGTCGGTATCGCCAAACCGCACTTTGATACGTGTCGCGACGGGCATGCTTCGTTAATCGTAAATCGTGAATCGTAAACGTGAATCAAGGTCAAGCGAGACTCAAACTAAGATTGACGATTGACGATTGACGATTCACGCGCTTTTAAGGTCTTGCGATCGATTTTCCCGCGGTCGTTCTTTGGCATTGAAGAAACAAACTCAATCCAGCGGGGATACTTGTACAGCGCCAGTCTCGATTTGACGAAGCCTTTAATTTCTTCTTCCCGCTTAGTGTCAGCCTCGTAGCCCTGGCGCAGCACGATGAAAGCCTTGGGTTTTACCAAACCGTCCCCAGCATCGTGACCAATTACAGCGCATTCGAGGACTGCCTCGTGCTGGAGCAAACAGTTTTCTATTTCGCTGGGAGCTACGTAGACACCTGAAACCTTCAACATGTCGTCAGTGCGACCGTGATACCAGTAATAACCTGCTTCGTCGACATGGAACTGGTCGCCGGTCGTGCACCAATCTCCGGCAAAGCTCTCTTTGGATTTTTCATGGACGTTCCAGTAACACAAAGCCGCTGAGTCTCCCTTGATCCTAAGCGTGCCCATTTCACCCTTTGGTAACTGGTCACCCTCGGCGTTTACTATTGCGGCCTGGTAACCCTCTACAATACGACCCAGGCTACCCGGCTTAACGTCACCCGGTCGATTTGTTATGTAGATATGAAACATCTCAGCTGAGCCGATTCCATCGTAGATTTCCACTCCAAATGTCTTGAGCCAGCGCTGATAAAGTTCCACGGGCAGAGCCTCTCCCGCAGAATAGCAAAAGCGTAATGACGACAGGTCGTGCGATGTTGCCCCCTCAGCATTGAGCATTCCGTTGATCATCGTTGGCACGGTAGTCAGGATTGTGGGACGATAGCGATCAATGACTTCAAATACTTTCTCCGGAGTGGAGCGTTCCTCGAAGAGAGCTGTTGCCCCGCCCACCGCGAAAGGAAACAGCAGGTTGGTTCCGGTTGCATAACCAAAAAACAGCTTCGGTACCGAGACCGTAAGATCGTTCTCGTTTACTCCCAGGGTGCGTTTCGCATACACCTCGGTATTGAACGGAAGGTCGTGTTGAAGGTGGACCGCGCCTTTCGGATGCCCGGTCGACCCCGACGTAAACAACCAGATGGCGATGTCATCGCGGTGAGTATCCGCCGGTGTGCATTCGTCAGAGCCGGCCTCCACCGTACTGGGAAAAGAGAACCACTGCGCACTGCGGATGTGAAAGTCAATATCTTCGCTATCCTCGGATGTACCCCCAGCCACGAGCACGGCTCGGAGGTAACGCGCGCCTTCCGCAGCTTCGGCGAAGGTCTTCAACAGCGAGTAATGGATGACGGCGACACGCGCGCGCGTGTATTCGAGGTAATACCTGTAGTCAGTCGCAGGTAGCAGCGGGTTGACCATCGTGATCACGGCCCCGATGCGGGCGGCGCCAAACCAAGTCCAGACAAACTGAGGACAGTCAGGCAGCACAATCAGGATTCGCTCTTCAATGTCGAGTCCCAGATCGCGAAGCGTGTTGCCCACGCGATTGGACATGCGAGCAACGTCGCCGTAGGTGAAGGTTTGATCCTGAAAATAAAGACAGGTTTTGTTCTCACGTCCTTCCTCCAGATTGTGATAGAGGAAGTAATCGGCAATATTGAACCTCTCCGGAAACTCTATGCTCATCGCAGACAATAAGATTCTTACCACCACCCTAAGCGGGCTGCCCACTTGGGGACCCGATCTCGATTCCGTATCAATCAGCCCTTGGCTGCGAGTTCGCCTTCACGTAAGCAGCCAACCGCGCTTGGTCGTCTTCTTCGGAGGAAGTGAACCGCACAGCAAATCCGATTTCGTAGGCTTCATCAACGACCTCAGACCAAAAGTAGAGGGCCTCCTGACCGGGTAATTCAATCTCAAGCCGGATCAGCTCTTTGGGTTCCACCTTGCCGCCGGTAAGGACGAAGCAACCGGTTTCACTGAGGCTGGTGACGGTAGCTGTTTGCTGGCTGAGCACTCCTTCCCAGCGTACGGGAACACTTATATTGATCCGTGGGGCGGATCGTCGCTCGTTTTTCATAAGGTTGTTTCGCTCAAGATTTTTTCTCCGCTATCCACGGACAAGAGTTACAGCTTGTCAGTCTTTGGGATGCCTTCAGCGGTCGACATCTCGCCGACGTTCCTATGTGGGTAATGAAAAGGGACAACCTCCAGCTCCATGTTTGACGTCCAGATAGGTACGCGCCTCCCAAAGCTCAGGGAAGAATTTCTGGCTTAGAGTAGTTTGCAAATACCCAATTCCTTCGGAACCGCCCGTGCCTCGCTTTGCGCCTACCATGCGCTCGACCATCTTTATGTGATGTGAGCGCCAGAGCGAAAAAAACTCGTCATGTTCCAGCAGCGCTTCAGCCAGTTGAAACTCTTCGTAGCGCTCCTCGAAGTGGGTCAGAACCTCGAGCACTGCCTGGCCCCGCCTCTCGTATAGCTTTCTCCTTTCGCCTTCGGTTTGGGATTTATCATCCGCCGGCGCGTCAAGTCCGCGCTGTCTTAACACCGCAAATAAGATCTCATTTAAGGACGGGGCCTGATACCGTTTCTGCAGGCGTTCGTAAGCAAACGGATCGTTGCGAAACTCATTCAGGATGCCCTCGAGCTTGAGACCCGAGGCGAATTCAATCTCGCGAAATTGCATTGATTGGAAGCCGCTGGCGGGATTCAATTGTTCGCGGAACCCTAAAAAACTGATGGGAGTCATAGTCTCCAGAATGTGAATCTGGGTAACCAGCAGTTTTTCTATCTCGACTACACGCCGCAGGGTGCGGCCCGCGGAGGGAAGGCGGTCTTTATTCATCATTACCATGGCCGCGTCAAGCTCGTGAAGAATCTGTTTGAACCATAATTCGTAGGCTTGATGGACGGTGATAAAAAGAAGTTCATCGTGGTGTTCCGGACCTGAGAGACACTCTTGCAAACCGATGAGGTCAGGAACTCGGAGGTATTTGTTGTATGAAAGCGGGGCTGCCTTGCCGTAGTCATTAGACATAATGAGCTTTGATCTCTGTACTTTGATCTTTGAATTCCACTTCTTTGAGGTTTGGATCAAGTCCAAAACCAAAGGACCAAGATCAACTTTTCAGAATGCTGCACCCGCCGCTTCGTGTCTGGCGTACGCGCGAGTGTCCCTGATCGTCTTCATCTCCCCAATAATCAGTTCCAACTCTTCGTCCGTGGTGTAGAAGTGAGGAGAGATGCGCACACCCGCGCCGGGGCGAAAATCAACAATAAAGTCACGGCCAACCAGCTCGCTGGTGATGGACGCCGCGTGCTCGTGCATAACCGTGACGGTCCCGCCCCGCTGAGATGCACTCTTTGGGCTCGTAACCGCGAACCCTGCTTCCTGAGCCAAGTCCATCAAAAGAGAGGTTTGGCGCACGCTTTTCATGCGAATATTCTCCACACCTATTTCATTAATTATGCGATAACCCGATTGCGCGGCGTAAAGCGCCGGAATCGCGGGCGAGCCGTGGAGAAAGCGAGCAATGCCTGACGCGTAGCGAAGCTCTTTATCAAAAGAAAAGGGATCCTCGTGCGCCATCCAGCCGGTAGTTTTTGGTTGGAGCTGAGTATGCAAATCGGGACGGACGTAAAGATACCCTGCGCCCGGCCCGCCACAGAGCCACTTTACCGATCCGCCGGTTGCGAAATCTACATTTAAATCTTTGACACTGAACGGAACGGTGCCAGCAGACTGATAGGCATCGAGCACAACCATCGCGCCTACCTCATGAGCTCGCTCGGTAATCGCTTTGGCGTCCTGGAGAAAAGCGCTCTTGAATAGAACATGGGAAAAAGGCACAAGGAGAGTCTCCTCATCGATCGCTGCCAACATGCGCTCGAGTGGCACCGTGATACCGTCATCGGATTTCACTGTTTCAATGCGCAGACTCCCGTTGCGTGCGTGAGCCTCGTAGACATACATCACGGAAGGAAAGTTGAGCTCGGAATAGACAATCTTATTTCTCCCCGCTGTGGGTTCGAAACAGGAAAGTATCAACGACTGACAAACTGAGACATTCTGATGCATAACCACTGTGCCCGGGTCCGCGCCTATGATTCGCGCCACCTCGTTGCCCACCGTCACCGGCATACTCCACCAGCCCTCGGTCCACGCTCGCACCCCGCGGGTCGCCCAGGCCTCGGCATAATCGTGCATCCGATCGTAAGTGGCCCTGGGCATTGCTCCCAGGCTATGCGAGATCAGGTAGACGGTCTTGTCCAAGATAGGAAACTCGCTACGCCATTTGAGCAGGTCGTCAGTCAAAAAGGTATCTCCTGCATTTTAGATTGGAGTTAATTTACCACAGAGAAGATTCTTAAGGCAGGTAAGCCTCGGATTTGGGTGCGGTAGCAGAGCGCAGCGCGACGCTGCTATGGATGTATGAACGAGACCCAATCCAAAGCGCCGTCGCCGCTTCGCTCTGCCGGCGCACTCCAAAAAGAGGGCCCACCCGCCTGGCTAACTTGCCCTCTCCTCACTTAGTGATAAAGTGATTTGAGAGATGTGGAAGTTTCCAAATCCTATCAAACACGCAATTCCTGAAACGCGTTGGCCCAATGCTGAAGAGGCAGCCCGCTCGCTGCTCTTCCAGCCGATACGAATTGGACGTCGCGACTTAACCAGCCGCACCTGGGTTCCGGCAATGGTGCCCTGGCGTGCGACTGAAGATGGTTTCGTAACACAGGCAAACATCGATTGGTATCGCAGATTTGCAGCAGGACAGCCGGGAGCGCTCGTCGTTGAGGCCACCGGAGTCCGTGACATCCCCAGTGGACCGCTACTCAGGATCGGCGACGATCGTTTCATCGCGGGGTTGCGGCAGCTGGTGGCAGCGGTTCGCGAGGCGAGCGAAGGCCGGACGCATCTTTTTATTCAGATCATCGATTTTCTCGCGGTCAAGCGTCGACCCGAGCAGGCGAAATATTTCAAACAATTTCTACGTATAACTGACCGTCACTTACAAACACTTGCTGATATAAACAACGATCAAAGTTGGCTCGGACGTAATGAAGCCGAGGTGCGAGCGTTTCTGGCGAGCACCACCGACGAAGTCCTTGAGCACATCCTTGATGAGCGGGAGTTGGAGTCACTCCGCTTTGGATATCGAGAGCGCGTCACCGACACCGAGTTAACGCACGTGCGTGAGTTGCCGGAGGTGTTGCCGGAAATCTTCGCCGCGGCCGCCGGGCGCGCCCGCGAAGCAGGATTTGACGGAGTCGAACTCCACTACGCGCATGCTTACACCATGGCCTCGTTTCTGAGTGCGCGAAATACTCGCACAGATGGTTACGGCGGGCAGCGTGAGGACCGCGTTCGTTTGCCGCTGGAGGTGTACCGCGCTGTGCGCGAGTGCGTCGGTGATGATTACTTAGTGGGCGTTCGTTTTCTTGGTGACGAAGTGATAGAACGGGGAAACCGGGTTGATGACGCGACCTACTTCGGGGTTGAGTTTGCTCGGGCGGGATTGGATTTTCTCTCGATCTCAAAAGGCGGCAAATTTGAGGATGCGCAACAACCTAAAGTTGGGCAGGCCGTTTACCCTTATACCGGCAAGAGCGGCTATGAATGCATGCCGACAACTCTCTCTGACGAAATCGGACCATTCGGTAGGAACGTTCCGCAGGTCGCGGCGATCAAGCGGGCCGTAAACGCCGCAGGTTTCAGCACTCCCGTTGTAGCCAGCGGCGGAATTACCACGTTTGAGCAAGCGGAGGGAATTTTGCGGCGAGGCGAAGCTGACCTCGCCGGCCTGGCTCGTCAAGCGCTTGCCGATCCTGATTGGTTCGTGAAAGTCCGACTCGGTCGCGGTGCGGAAATTCGTCGTTGTACTTACACCAACTATTGCGAGGCCCTCGATCAGGCGCACAAGCAGGTTACCTGCAAGCTTTGGGACCGCACGGAACTCGATGACCCGGAAATTTGTTTGGCAGCGGATGGTCGTCGTCGCCTGCTGCCGCCTACGTGGCAGTTGTAGGGGCGTCACTCCGTGGGCGCCCCACCTGGTGTTGGAGAACATATTTTAAAGGACGTCAGTCCCTGAGCGCTCTCGGTGGCGACAGCGGTGGGGCCCACGGAGAGACTTCCTCTACGAAATTGCTGCCTCGTACGCTGCTACAAAAGCCGCATCGCGTTTCTTTAGTTCCTCGTGGTCCACTCTCCCACTGCGCATCATTAGCGAGTATGCCAATCCTATCGGGTTAAGGTGTAAGTACTGCCTTACGTTCTCGAACCAGAGCATGCTCTCGAGGGCGGCTGCTTGATACTCCTCGATGTACGGTTTCCGAGTCGACTCAAATTCAAGGAGAGCTCCGCTCACGTCATCGTGGCGTTGAAAACTCTCCGCCAGCGCAATGGCATCCTCGATTGCCAGCTTGGTTCCCGAACCGATCGAAAAATGGGCCGTATGCATGGCGTCTCCCAAGAGCACGACATTATCAAAAGCCCAACGCGCATTTTTAACCAAAATGAAATTAATCCACTTTGAATTGTTCGAGAGCAGGGGATGCCCCTGCAAATCTCGCGCAAAGACCCGTTCGATGTACGCTCGGGTGTCGGCCTCATTCATGGTAGTCAACTCCGCCTGCTCCCATGTCTGAGGATCACACTCGACAATAAAAGTGCTGGTAGTCTGGTTGAATTTGTAGGAGTGCGCTGAGAAGATTCCGGCTTCATTCTCCCGGAAAGTCAGCGTCAAACCGTGGAATAGCTGATTCGTGCCATACCAGATGTAACGATTCGAGCGAACGCTCAGATTCGGACCAAAGTGTTCTGCAAAGCGCTGTCGAACAGTGCTGTTGATACCGTCGGCACCCACCAGCAGATCGCAATCGGCCCGTCGTGACTCGATGTCATTGATTTCCGAATGAAAAAGAATTGCAACTCCGAGTTGCTCCGCGCGTCGTTGCAGAATCTTTAGTAACTGCAGGCGGGAGACGCCGGAGAAGCTGTTGCCGCGAACAGATATCTTTTCGGCGCCGCGCACCACGTCGACATTGTCCCAGACCTCAAATTGTCTGGTTATCTGGACGTGAGACTCTGCGTCAGCATCACGAAGATTTCTGAGCGTTCTACCGGAGAAAACTACGCCCCAACCGAAAGTGTCATCTGGTCCGTTGCGTTCATGGATTGTGATTTCGTTCACCGGATTCGCCTTCATCATCAGGATGGCGAAGTACAAACCCGCCGGCCCGCCGCCGATGATGTTGATCTTCATCAGTATGATCCAGCCGAGGGTAAGAAATTCTTATGACTCCCCAAGTCAAAAAACTTGCCCTCGACAGATGAGAACGCCTTCTCCAGGAGATCTCTAACTCCGAGCTTATCCGCCCAATCGCGCAAGTAGTCGACATCCAGGTTCACGGATTGCGCGCCCAGCATGCCTAGAACGTCAGACCACTGGGTGCTTGAAACCTCATTGCCTTCCCGATACCAGCGGAGTTTGCCAGAATGGTATCTAAGGGGACGGACTTGGTCGGGTTTAATGTCAGCCAATAGATCGATGTTGGCGGTTGAGCGATACATGCCGTGCATGGAACTCGCTAAAGAGCCCACCAGAACGTAGGTGATCTCTTGCTGTTCCAATACGCGGGCGACTTGGGACAAAACTACTAGGGGGCTCTCCATAGCTCAGTTTCAGTAGCCTTCTTCCTGGGGATCGAAACCGTACACACGAATCACGTCAGCGCGGGGCAGCGGACTCGGGCGATGAAGCGGCGACGGATTTCCTCATCGCCCGCCTGGGGGAATCTTTGATGCAGGTCCGCCAAGATCAGCCTTCGCACAGCTTCCGTGAGCTCGAAAGCAGGCGCGAGTCGCTTCGGTGCCGGTAGGAGACGCATCATCTCATAATGCATTCGCTGTGCTTCCGGTGTGGTGTCTGGAGAGAGTGGTTTCAAAGAATGCTCGTCCTATTCCTTCAAAAGCTGGCCGGCAATGATGAGCTTCTGGATCTCGGATGTTCCTTCGTAGATACGCAAAGCGCGCACGTCCCGGTAAAGACGTTCCACCACGCTCCCGCGCACGAGCCCAGCACCGCCGTGAATCTGCACGGCTTGATCGATAATTCGGCCGGCAGCTTCGGTGGCGTAGAGCTTAGCCTCGCTGGCCTCACGACTCGCCCGTCCGGTCCTAATGTCTTTGAGATAGGCAGCTCGATAAACCAACAGCCGGGCGGCGTCAAGCTCTGTGATCATATCGGCCAGCTTCTCCTGAATGAGTTGATGCTCCGCTAGTAAGCGCCCAAATTGTTTACGGTTGACTGCATAGCGAAGAGATTCATCAAGCGAGCGCCGGGCCATGCCGCAAGCAGCGGCTCCCACGCTGGCACGAAAAGCGTCGAGCGTACGCATCGCCAGGACAAAACCATCTCCTTCAGGTCCCACCATGTCCTCCGCCGGGACGCGACATCCGTTAAAAGCAATTTCACCGATGGGGTGCGGTGATATCATCTCGGTCCGCTCGACTACGGTGAAGCCGGGCATCCGGGCGCTCACAACAAACGCGGAAAGTTCTGCCCGTCCGCCGGTTTGAGTTCCCGTTCGGGCAAACACGGTATAGAAATCCGCGACTCCCGCATTTGAGATGAAACGCTTGCTACCGTCGATGACCCAGGTGTCACCATCGCGCTGAGCCGTGGTTCTAATGGCGGAAACGTCGGAGCCGGCTTCGGGTTCTGTCAAAGCAAATGCAGCGATGGCCCTTCCTTCCGCTGCGCGCAGAACCCAAAAATCCCGGACATGCTCCGGGGCCGCCTGGCTAATCGCATATGTACCCAACCCCTGCATCACGAAAGCCAGGTCAGCCAAGGCTGACGAGTAGGCCAGAGCCTCCCGAATCAAGCAGAGGGAGCGAACATCAAACCGCTTATCGTGGGAAGCTACCGCATAGCGGAGCAAACCAGCACCGGCCAGCACACTAACGTAGTCGCGCGTACCCCCGTCTACATCGCGTTCTTCAATAGCCCGAGGTTCAATCTGCTGTTCTACAAAGGATGCAACGGCGCTCGCAAGGTTCCGGTGCTCAGGAGTGAAGAAGGGCAGTTGATCGATGAACTTATCCATGCATTATTTCCAATTGCCGATTGCCAAAAGTCGATTTATGTAATGGTCCAACCATAGTGAGTGCCAAAACTGCAATCGGCAATCAGCAACTAGCAACTATCTAAACTTCGGCTGACGTTTTGCGACGAACGCCTCGTAGGCTTCGCGATAGTCAGGATGCTGCATGCAAATGGCCTGAGCCTGGGCCTCGCAGTCCAGAGCAGCATTGAGATTCATATCAATCTCCCGATTGAGCATCTCCTTCGTCTTGGCCAGCGCGAAAGAAGGTCCCTGAGCCAGGCGTTCTGCGAACTCGCGAGTAACGTTCACCAACTCTTCCGCGGGTACCACCCTGTTATATAGACCAATTCGTTCCGCCTCCGGCGCGGTAATAAAATCGCCGGTTAATAGCAATTCAGTGGCCTTTGCCAGACCCACTACTCGCGGCAATAGATGAGCGGCTCCCATGTCGGCGCCTGAGAGGCCCACCTTCACAAAGAGAAAAGCGATTTTGGCTTCATCACTCGCGATCCTGATATCGGATGCTAACGCGATACAAGCACCGGCCCCGGCCGTCGTTCCATTCAAGCTTGCAATCACTGGCTTTGGAAGAGCGCGAATGTTGTGAATCAGGTCGCATGTCATGCGCGTGAACTCCAACAGGCCTTCCATATCGCGGGCAAAGAGTTCTCCGATAATGTCGTGGACGTCACCGCCGGAACAGAAAGCCCGTCCCGATCCGGTGATAACCACCACGCGCACGTCGTCTTCGGCGCGAAGGGCCGCGAACGTGTCGGTTAGTTCCCGATAAACTTCAAATGTTAGCGCATTCAAGCGCTCAGGGCGGTTGAGAGTGATCGTAACCACTCCTTTATCCGACCGCTCGAAGTTAAAACTAGTGGGCTGTTTCATGCTATGTTCAATCGACCCCTGCTCACCATAAAACTGTAGGGGCGTCCCTCCGTGGGCGCCCCCTCTGACGGCCAGCACGGGGTGCCCACGGAGGGACGCCCCTACAGCAATCTAGTTGCCACCCGCTCCTTCCCGCGCAGGTTTCTCGACTTCCTACCGCTTTTCCGAGTTAGCACTCTGTACTCTGCAGCAAACACCAGCCGCCGTCAAAACGCCGCGATCGCTTCGATTTCGACCTTTGCCTCGTCATAGAGCAAGCTCTTCACTTCCACCAGCACCATCGCCGGAAAGTGTTTCCCCATGTGGGTGCGGTAGCGATCACCAATGTCAGGTGTGCGGGCGTCGTACTCGTTCTTATCGGTAACGTACATAATCAGGCGTGCGATTTGTTCTGGCCGTCCGCCGGCCTCGGTCACAACTGCAACTACGTTGGCTAGCGCGCGATCAAACTGTTCGACAAAATCCGCGCTAACAATCTCCTGTCGTTCATTCCAGCCGAGTTGTCCGGCAATGAATAGCAATCGCGTTCCCGGCTCAGTCAAAACGCCATTCGAATAACCTAGTGGGGGACCGAGCGACGCGGGATTAATGAACTTGAGGCTCATAGGACAGAAGACTAAGAACAATGACGCCGTCGATACTTGCGGTTGGCGCAACCATCTGGGTGCTACTCAATACAGAACCGAGAAGCGGTAGCGACCGCGCCTAGGTCTCGCTAGGGTCAAGCAGAATTCATTGTTCCACCCGATGAGTGACGTCGCCTCTACCAGGTCGCTACCGCTCGGTTCTGCTGTCGAGTGATATGATCCCATCCTAACTAAATCCCCACCAGTTCCGGTTCTTGGGCAAGTAAATCAGGCCGAGTTTCCCTATTGGACCACGGTCTTGCATAGTCTTGACGAAGCAGCAAGGTATTAGATTCCGCTCCGATGAGCAAGAGCTTACTAGCCCGTGCCCGTCAGGTTGTTCCATCTGAAAAGGAAAGAGGCCGCTCTCGATGATAGGCGGCCTCTCGAAGTTAATGCTGATATGCCAGGGGTTAGAGAATCTTGTTCAAACGTGATGCCAACTGATCCGCGAGCTTTCCCTGTGGGTCTAACCCGCGAATGGGCTCGCCGACAATATTTCCCTGCTTGTCGAGAATGACTGTCGAGGGCAATTGATCGATGGCGAGCTTCTTGGAGATCGCGCCGTCCGGATCCCGCAGCACCGTAACCTTCAGACCATACTTTTGCGCGAAGGCGCGAAGTTGCTCGTCTGATGCAAAGTTCTTCGACTTCGAATCTTCTGACTCCGTACTCACGAAGTAGACAACTACCCCGCGGTCGCTGTACTCGTCGGCGAGTTTTCTGATTCCCTGTAATTGAGTCCGCGAAAGTGGGAGCCATGAAGCGCCAAAAGCAAGCACCACAACTTCGCCGCGGAGGCTCTCAGAGGTAACCGACTGACCGTCGATTGACCGCATCGAGAAGTCAACGGGCCCACTGTCACTCTTTTGCGCCAAAGCGAGGCTTGAACCAAGCAGCACCAAAAGGAATGCGGCCGCATAGGCCTTGTAGTTTGAGAGAATCATCTTTTCTCCTTTGTGTCCTCCAGCCTCGTCGTTGAGACTTGGGAAAACCGACACCGCATTAGATGACCAGAGGCCGAGTTTAGTTGGGTCAATTAAGCGAGTCTCTCTCGGAGTCCGGGTCACTTGGGGCCCTTGACTCCCGGTCTGCTGGTGGAACACCGAAGACTTCCTGGTGTAAGGCTCGGTAATCATCCCATGTATCCATGTCCCGCGCAATGAAGGCCGAATTAACAGGTAACCGTCGGACCTGCTCCTGGTGTGCTCTGAGAAAGGATCTAAGGCCCCCGGCCGAATCCAGCTTTAACAGCTCGTCGCGGAAGCGGAGCTCAATCAGGACGGGATGACCACCGTGGCCTTCAAACTCGGGGACGACCAGACTCTCTCCTGATGTCCATTCGTTCACGATGGCCATTATAACGTCGGGCGGAACCGCCGGCTGATCCGTCAAGGCAATAAGAACAGCCCTGATTTCTGGAAGGAGTTCTCTAAGGCCACAGGCGATTGAGGTACTCATTTCGCTGGTTGGATCAGGGTTAATGGTAAACCTGACGTCGAGATCATTTACAGCTTGCCGAAGGTCCTCAGCGCGGTGGCCCAGCACCACAACAATGTCTTCAACTCCAGCCCCGCGGAGGTTTTGGATGCACTTACGAATAACGGTTGTCTCACCGAAGGGAAGGAGAGGTTTAAAAGCGCCCATGCGCTCTGATCGACCAGCGGCCAGGAGGATTGCAGAAACTTCACTCATGAAACCATTCTCAGAAAGAATAGGACGATCCACCAAACCACACGAAATGACTCGAACTAAGGGCGCTTCGTGTCCGTTCGTGTGATTTCGTGGATCGTTCTTAGTTTTTCAGCAGCCTGCTAAGAGTCATTCTTTCGAATTCTGGACCCTGAGACTTCAGAGTCGTGATTTTAGACTAATTCGTTGAGCGCGCGGAGCGTGTATTGTCGCGTCATCTGTTTGCGCCAGTTCATGACGAAGTCGGTGTTGTCGAGTGGACGGGCCTTGACGTAAGCAGCTTCAGCAGCCGCTTCGATGTGCTCACGATCGAAGAGTTGGCCGATCAGTGAACCCGCAGCCTCTTTTACTTCGATCGGCGAAGGCGCAATTCCTCCAAGGATTATCCTGGCGTCTTTGACGACTCGCTCGCTGCCACGAGCGCCACCGGCTCCCGGTTCCAACTGCACCCAGGCGGCCACACCCAGCACCGGAAAATCGAACGCCCCTCGACGGCGAAGCTTCTGGTAAGAAGCGCGCCAGCCGTTGGTTGGCGGTAGTTGAATATCGACGAGGAGCTCATCAGGCCTTTTGTGCAGATAGTAGATACCATCGTCGTTGTATAAACCTGCGGCATCGATCACCCGATCGCCAAGTGTCGAAGCAAATCGCAACCTCGCGCCGATGGCCACCATTACTGGCACGAGATCCGAGGACTGCACCGCCCAACACTTGGAACTCCCGGGCGCCACCCAACAGATGTCGCCGTCCTTCTTTAAACAGAAGTTGATGCCCTTGCGCCACTCGTAGTTTTGATCGTAATAGTTGCAGCGTGTGTCGAGCAGCAAGTTGCCGCCAATCGTGCCCATGTTGCGCAGAATCGGAGTGGAGATGGTGCGCGCGGCGTGGGCCACAACTGGATAATCACGGTTGACGATTGGGTGATCGCAGACATCAGTTAGAGTTACCGACGCGCCGATCCTCAAACCCGACTTCCCCTCACCTGAGATCTGATTCAACTCAGTAACCCGCATGACTGAGATAACAGTCTTCGGCGTCTGCTGCCGGCGCTTCATGTTGGGATAGAGATCCGTACCTCCCGCCACAAACTGAGCTTCAGGACCAGCGCCGGCAATAATCTTCACCGCCTCCGAGATTTCTCGCGGCACACGGTAGTCGAATTTGGGTAGACGCATCATGGGTATTACTTTGGCAGCTTGTACCACCGATTGCGTTGAAGCCTCGATTAGCCGCCAATAACTGTGAGCCCGATCAATGACACATAAGAGAAATTCAACTAGCGCTGGAGGCGCGGCAGAAGGTAGCCAGGGGCGAGCGCCTGGCGTGCCGCCTCTGGGTTACGTCAACTAACACGACCCGCCCTGAAAGGGCGCAAAGAACTTCGCAAAAACCGAATACCTGAAGATGTTGAAACTGTAGCGCGACTGAGTACAACGAGCGCCATGTTTGGTAATCCTTGCTGCCCCTTTCAGGGCGAGGTGTGTTGTTAGACCATCCAGGGGCTAAGCGTAAAGCCGCTTGCCCCTGGCTACCTTCTTGCCGCGCCTCCGGCGCTAGTTGAGTTGCTCCGGTCGCCACTCCTTCATTCTGTCGTCGAGTGGCACGCAGCTGGTTTTGCCAAACTGCGAAGCGCCCATCAGATTCAACGTTTGACAATTCATTTCCACAGCATTATCCAAGAAGATATAGCTACGAATGCACGGCTACCCTTGGCATCTCACGCCCGTCGCCGCCTTCTGCCGGCGTTAGCACTCGCATCGGCACGGGCCACTCAACCGCAGGCACTGAATCAGGACCGTAACGGCCATCGCCACCTTTCGCTTTTTCACGCAGCGCCTTCAAAACCTTCTCCGGCATGATCGGCACTTCGTCGATACGCACTCCCACCGCATCGTAAACAGCATTAGCGACTGCCGGCGGAACGGGAAGCAGCGGTCCCTGCCCGACTTCCTTTGCGCCAAACGGACCATTCGGATCGGCGTCTTCGATGAGATACGTCTTAACGTCGCACATTTCCATCGTCGTTGGGCTCTTGTACTCGAGCATCGAGGGAAACTTGTGCACCACGTTGCGATTACCGCGATAGGCCATCTCTTCCATTAGAATTTCGCCCAACCCCATGTAGACACTGCCTTCGACCTGACCCATAACCAGCATGGGATTGATCGACTGGCCAATGTCGTGAGCAATCCAGATACGCTCGACCACGACAATGCCAGTTGAGGGATCGACATCCACTTCCGCAACCGCGGCCGTGTAGCTGTAAGCAGGTGATGGTCCAACACCAGCGCCTTTGAACTTACCGGGCGACGGCGGCGGCGAATAGGATCCGACAGTGCCAATCGTGCCGAACTTCGATTCCGCCAATACCACTGCCTCGGCAAATGACACTCCAACATCCGGATTTTCCACGTCGAAGACTCTACGTTCGGCAAGCGAGATATTCTCGATTGGTACGCCGAGTTTTTCCGATACCGCCATTACCAGCAGCTCCCGCGCTCTTTCAGCTGCCTGTATCGCGGCGTTGCCGGTCATCAACGTAACGCGGCTCGAGTAGCTGCCGAGATCCACCGGCGTCAGATCCGTGTCTGCGGTGACGATGCGGATGTCGAAGGGATCGATTCCCAGAACTTCAGCGACGATGTAGGCGAGGATTGAATCTGAACCCTGGCCGATATCTGTCGAGCCGCACATCACACAGACACCGCCCTGGCGATCCAGCCGCAGCTGCACGCCCGACTGCGGCATGCTGTTCCAATAAATCGGCAGGCCAGCACCGCAGATGTAGGAACTACACGCGATGCCGATGCCTTTGCCAAAAGGCTGCTTGCGATTCTCTTTGTTCCAGCCTGAAAACTTGTTCTTCCAGTCGGAGCCTTCGACAACTTTGTCGATACATTTCCCGAGTCCCATGCTGCCGATGCGTAGATAGTTGGCGGTGATCGAGTAAGGTTTCACCAGATGCTGTCTGCGAATCTCTGCCGGATCGAGGGCTAGTTGTTCAGCGATTTTGTCGAGTTGAACTTCGAGCGCGTAACGCGGCTGGGGCGTGCCGTGACCGCGCTTGGGGCCACACGGCGGCTTATTGGTAAACACGCGCACGCCCTGAAATTTGTAGCGGGGCACGTCGTACGTGACGGTCTGCAACGCGCCCGTGTAGAACGTGCTCGCTACGCCGTAGCTGCCATAGGCGCCTCCATCCAGGAACGACTTAAAATGCATCCCGGTAATCGAGCCGTCTTTCTTGACTCCAGTCTTCACCTGCATCAACACCGGATGGCGGCCGCGGTGGCAGTAGAAAACCTCTTCGCGGGTGAGCGTGCATTTGACCGGGCGACCCGTGATCATCGATAGCTTGCAGACAATGATCTCGTGATTGAACGGATCACTCTTGCCGCCAAAGCCGCCTCCGTTGGGGGTGGCAATGACGCGAACATGGCTCGCCGGCAGCTCCAGAACTTTCGCGAGGGCGCGATGAACGTAATGCGGCGTTTGCGTCGAACTCCAGAGAGTTAACTTATTATCGGTGTCGAAGTAAGCAACGGCGGCGTGTTGTTCCAGCGGCAGATGTGTGTTGCCTTCGTAGAAGAAAGTGTCTTCGCGGACCAGATCCGCCTCAGCGAAACCTTCTCCGATGTCGCCAAATTCCATCGAGATCTTTTTGTGGATGTTGCCGCCGTCCCCGTATTCGTGAATGCGCGGCTCTTCGATAAGGAGCGCTTCGTCAATCGTCCAGATAGAGGGCAGGTTCTCATATTCGACTTCAATGAGATTCATTGCGTCGAAGGCGGTGTCTTCGTCGATCGCCACTACGGCTGCGACTGGGTCGCCAATAAAACGGACCTTGTCGACACAGAGCGCATGTTCATCCTGGCTGACCGGGAGGATTCCGTATGAGATGGGCAAGTCCTGACCGGTAAGAACCGCAAAAACTCCCGGTGTCGCGAGCGCCCCTGAGGAATCGATTCGTTTTATCAGGGCATGGGGATGATGGCTGCGCAGGATCTTCGCGAAGATCATCCTGGGCAGCACGATGTCGTCGGCAAACTTTGTCTGGCCCATGCACTTTGCCCGGGCATCGACTTTGCGGAACGGTTTGCCAACTACCTTGAGCGGCTTTCCGTTATTGTTCTTTTCGTTCTTGGACTTCACGTTTAGATATCAGCCACAGATAACCGCGGATACGCGCGGATTCAACCCAGAAAGTCTAGACATCTTTTGCCTGATTCGTTTCCTTATCAGCCGAAGCCGCGCTTATCTGTGGCTGATTTACTCATAGTCATACACGCATTTCGCTCACTCCCGCCTTTGCGGCATGATCTACCGACAACTTTCAGTTTGTCATCGCCGACCAGATTGCCCGGGATAGGGCTAACCAATGACTTCGATTTTCACTCCAATCCGCGGTCTTGACCACGCCCGCTCGAAGGTAATTGCCGCATCATTTCGCACAAGAGCCAATGCAAGACAACTCCGATCACCGAGCGACAGCCCCAACATTTTCGTTTTCGGTCACAATGCCGCTGCAATTTGCGCCAGTCCAGCGTCAAAGTCTGTGGTAAATCCAAGAAATATTGCCACGTCGGAACGAATGTTGGCACGAGAAGAGAAATATTGCGAATGCCGGGTTCTAATTAAGGCAAGATCGGATTCGAGGACCGCTACTCCAAGCCATAGACACTTGCCCGAGGCAATTCCATCTCTTCGCCACGCATACGCGCTGCTGCCAGTTCCACGGCTTCGTAAATCTTTATGTAGCCGGTACAGCGGCAGAGATTTCCGGAGAGCGCCTCCTTAATTTCCTGGCGATTTGGCTTGGGGTTCTTCTGCAGCAGCTCTTCAGCCACCAGCAGAAAACCAGGGGAGCAGTAACCACACTGCGCGGCTCCCGTGTCCGCAAACGTTTCCTGCAGTGGATGAAGTTGCGCTCCATCAGCCATACCTTCAATGCTTTTGACGTGGCGTTCTTCGGCATCGAGCCCCAGCATCAGGCACGAGAGGATTGCCCGGCCATCGACCAACACCGCGCAAGTACCACACTCGCCCAGTTCACATCCATGCTTTGTCCCCGTCAGATTCAGATCTTCGCGCAGCACTTCCAGCAGCGTCTTATGCGGAGCAAACGCAACTTCACTGGGTTCACCATTCAGCGTGAACCGGATGTGTACTTTCTGTTTTGTTGTCTCAGACATAAGTTCTGGGGTGAATTGTCACAGAAGGGGCAGAAAAAAACAAAAGGGGAGAAGGCGCTGCCTGCGGGGTTGAGAGGCACGGGCGATTACAGAACGGGAGCGGTAGCGACCGCACTCAACTTACGCGACCTGGCCTTGGCGGATTAGCTCAAAAATCTTCTGTTCTTGCGATCTCTTTTCAAAAGAAAAACTGGCCCGCTGATCAGTCATCATAGCGTCAGTTGAGTGCGGTCGCTATCGCTCCCGGTTCTGTATTTGTGGGCCATCTCATGCCTTGGCTGAAGCACCATCTTTTTTCTTAGAGGTGTTGAGCGTCGTGTTGTCTATCAACCTCGTCTTACCGACGTAAGCGGCAACGGCAATCAACATTGGCCGTTCGTCCAGCTTGTCCAGCTTTTCCAGCGTTTCCCCGTCCGTGATGCTCACGTAATCCACACGCACCCTGGGCTCGGCTTCAATGATGGTTCTTACAAGTTCCGTGAGTTTAGTGCCATGTCGTTCTCCCGCTTTGTAAGTCTCTTTCGCCTTTGCCAGAGCCTGATGAATGACCGAGGCCGCTTCCTGTTCTTCGGGTTTCAAGTAGAGATTGCGGGAAGACATGGCCAATCCGGAATCCTCGCGCACGGTTGGCAGTACGATGATTTCCGAATCAAGAGCGAGGTCTCGAACGAGTCGCCGGATAATAATCGCCTGCTGTCCGTCCTTCTGTCCAAAGAAAGCAAAATCAGGACGCACCACATTGAGCAGGATCGTAACGACGGTGGCAACGCCGCGAAAATGACCCGGACGCGTTGTGCCCTCTAACTGCTCCGACAGCCCCTCGACATTCACATAGGTAGAAAAGCCCTTGGGATAAATCTCTTCAATCGGGGGTGCAAAGATAAAATCAACGTTGTAGTCGGTCAGCAGGGCGGTATCTTTCGTCAAGTCTCGCGGATAGTGTTCGAAGTCTTCGCCTGGTCCAAATTGGGCCGGGTTCACAAAGACGGAAACGACGACCACATCACACATCCGGCGTGCTTCTCGCACCAGGCTCAGGTGGCCTTCATGAAGCGCGCCCATCGTGGGCACAAGCCCGATGGTCCGATCCAGCTCGCGGCGAATTTTGCGCGCGACGGAACTCATGCGCTGACGACGATTGATAATCTCCATAGTTTTGAGGAATTCAGGAGTTCTTGCTCTTTGAGTCTTTCACGGGGGTGGGTAGATTTAATTCTTCGGCTGCTTCTGCCGGCAGCGCATAGGATTCTGCCGTTGATGGATAGCTGCCGTTTCGCACGTCGTCGGCATACCGGCTGACGGCGTCTGTGATTGTCTCATTCAGATTTGCGTAAGGCCTGACGAAGCGCGCAAGTTTTCCGAATGACAGTCCCAGCATGTCATGGAGGACCAGCACCTGAATATCGCAGTGAACGCCGGCCCCGATGCCGATAGTAGGTATGCTGACACTCTCGGTGATGAGCTTGGCAATTTCGCGCGGAACAACCTCTAACACAATCGCGAAGGCCCCGGCTTCTTCCAAGGCCAAAGCATCGTCGAGCAGTTCCCGCGCCGCCTCGGCGGTTTTGCCTTGTACGCGGTAGGCTCCCAGCTTGTTGATCGATTGGGGCGTTAAGCCGATATGACCCATCACCGAGATCTCTTCGTCGACGAGACGTTTGATCAACGGAAGACGCTTCCGTCCACCTTCGAGCTTGACCGCTTCGGCCCCACCTTCCTTCACCAGGCGCAGGGCGTTTCTCACGGCATCGTCGGCGCCGGTATGAAACGATCCGTAAGGCATATCGGCCACCAGCAGTGCCCGCTGCACTGCCCGACGCACGGCCTTTAAGTGAATCATTACTTCATCGAGCGTGACGGGGACCGTGTTCCCATACCCAAGTACGACGTTACCCAGACTATCGCCCACCAGAACAATGTCGATGCCGGCTTCGTCGACGATACGGGCCGTGGGGTAGTCGTAAGCTGTCAAACATACCAGCCGCTCGCCCCGTTTTTTGCTAGCTCGCAACGAGGGCGCACTGACTTTTTCTGGACGCTCTGGTTTGAGATACGGCATTGTTTCAGCTCTCTAGCCACTCGGGCCCGTGACCAACTAAATTGCCAATAGGCCCGGAAATTCGGAGATGTTCAAGGCGTGCTATCAAGTGGCGGCATTATAACGGGAAACCGGGAAAAAGGGGAAAAGAGAGGAGGAGTAGGAGGCAGGAGCACGATGCAGCATTTCCATTTGCCAGTTTGTGCCTATTGTTTCGTGTCCGTTCTTGTGATTTCGTGGATCGTTCTTCATCTCAGTCAAACGAGCGATCCACGAAGTAAACGAATCACCACGAAATGAGTTCAGAAAAATTATGAAAAATGTCCTGCCGTCTGCCTCCTTGACGCCCTACGGTCGCCAGCGCTTCACTTCTGATCTGTCTTCAAGATTCTTCAGGAGGTCGGTGACTGTCAATTTGAGTCTCGGGTGCACAATGCGAGGTGCAAGCTCCGCCAATGGCGTTAGCACAAACCTCCGAAGATGAAAGCGGGGATGAGGAAGAGTGAGGAACTCAGTGCTGCGCGTATCATCTCCGTAAAGAAGAAGATCAAGATCAATTGTCCGCGGGGCCATCGCAGTCTCGCGCATGCGGCCAAGCGCATACTCCACTCGGAGCAAAAGGGTCATCAACTGTTCAGGTGGCGGAAGCACTCTGGAAGAGAGTTCGGCAACCATGTTCAGAAATGCCGGTTGCGAAAATGTCTCCACAGGTTCAGTTTCATAGACGTTTGATACTCTACTAATCTCCAAACCCGCATTGAGCATTCCTTGAATTCCCATCAGTAGATTACCGGCCCGGTCCCCAAGGTTGGAACCCAGACTGATGTAGACCTTAGACATAGCTTTGGAATCGAGAATTGATGGTTTTTGATCTTTTGTACTTAGTACTTTGTTCTTTGCTTCCGACTGTCCGCGCTGTTACTGATTCCGCTCCGCTTCATTCTATACTTGTAAGAGCTCGCGCAAAGAACAAAGTACAAAGTACAAAGTACAAAGCACCTACTACGGCAATTATCAAACCTTGTCTCAACTCTCGACATTACTCTGGCTGAAGTGGACGTTATTTCGGAATTCACTGAGGTCGTCCAAGGCGGTCGCCAACCGCGTTGCGTCAATTCTAGGAATGTTGGCTGCGCTGGTTTTTGCAGTAGTCGTCGCGTTAGGGTTGGGTTTAGCAGCATTTGCTCTCACCTCGCCGGCGATTGTGGTTCAGGCCACTCCAAATAGAACAAGGACTGGCGGCCTTCCGTCGGCTGAATTCATCTTCTTCTCCATCTTCGCGCTCTGCTACCTGATGTGGGCGACCTTACCGCTCAGCATCGGCAGCAACAGACAGTTTGAGCCGGGACGTCTGCTGATGTATCCGATTAGCCTGCGCAAACTCTTTGTCATCGACTTCATCAGCGAGGTGACAAACCTTCAGTCCATCTTTGCTATTCCCGCAATTATCGCGGTGGGTCTGGGCGCAGGCCTGGGAAGCGGAATGCTTGGCCTGGCGTTAATTGCGACATTACCTGCGGTAGTCTTCGGAGTGGCGCTTTCGAAGTGGCTGTCTATCTCACTGGGTTCACTCACTCGCCGAAGGCGCACGCGCGGCGAAACTGTGTTGGCGTTGATCGGGGTCGTGGCCGGCCTTGGCGGCGCGTTGATTGGCCAGCTTGCGCCCGCGTTGCTCCGGCACGCCGAATCATTCAGAGGTCTACGTTGGACACCCCCAGGCGCTGCCGCGGTGGCACTAACCAGCGGTTTAGGCGAAGGTGCCACGGGAGACTACCTGCTAGCCCTGACTACGCTCACGGGCTACACGCTGCTTCTCATCGCGGCCACTTATTGGATCGCCCAACGCTCAGTGCTCGGGGGAGGAGGAAAGCGTCGAACTGGTGCCGCGACAAGACTCGCAAAGACTGAGGTCTACACGGGGTGGGAACTTCCTTTGGTATCGCCGCAGCTCTCAGCGGTGGTCGAAAAAGAGTTGCGTTATGTAATGCGTAATGCGCAGCTCCGTATGATGGTGTTAATGCCCTTAATCCTGATCGTGGTCAGACTGGTGAATACAAACCGTCTGAGCGCTGAGGTGACAGAGGGTCCGAGATCATTCGCGACCGACTTCCTGGCGTATGGCGAAGGCTTGATGGCCAGCGGCGGCGTGTTGTATGTGTTTCTAATCCTTACCGGGCTCTCATGCAACCAGTTCGCTTTCGAAGAGGGAGGTATGCGGTCACTTATGCTGTCCCCAGTAGATCGCCGTACCATACTAGTTGGTAAGAACATCGCTTTGACCGTCGTTGCATTTCTCTTCTCTGCCGCGCTGCTGGCTATCAATCAGTTGGTGTTCCGCGACCTCACGCCTCGCGCCATCGTGTTCGTGAGCCTTTGCTTCATTACGTGCGCCGCGACCATGTCCGCAATCGGCAACTGGCTCTCCATACGTTTTCCAAAACGGATGAAGTTTGGCAAACGCCTGAACGTCTCCGGTGTGGTCGGACTGCTAATAATTCCTCTCCTTATTTTGTTGGCGATACCGCCGCTTGCGGCCACCGCGGCTGGCTACTTCACCCAGAGTCTGATCATCGAATATGTTACACTGAGCCTGTTCGCTACACTGGCAGTTTGCTCTTATTCGCTCTTGATCGATCTCCAGGGACGAGCGCTACAGCGGCGCGAAGTGGAAATACTCGAAGCCGTCCGCGAACCGACAGATGACTAACTATTCCAGTGATGTCGCCCCGCGGCATCCGGGCGGGCAGAAGTTAGCGGCCCCGTCAATACACAAATGGCTCGCAGAAGATTTCGCAGCAATCAGCGGCACGAACCGGCTACCGAACGCTCCTTTCAGGAGTACCTCCTCTCCACAACTGCGCCCCAGACTTCGAGAGTCGAATTGCTCCGGCTTATTCGCGGCGGCGAAGATACATTCCTCGAACTCAAAGTAAAACTTTCGAATCCCGAAAAGATTGCCCAGGGGATAGTTGCCCTAGCAAACACGGGCGGTGGCGTCATAATCTTTGGCGTGAACGATCAAATGCGCGTAGCAGGCGTCGATGATGCCGAAGACGTCCAGCAAGAGCTGGTGCGCATCTGCCGCGAAGAAATCCACCCGCCAATCATCCCCTTTATTGACCGCATCGCCTTTGACAATGGCCGGCGCATTGTGGCCCTCGACGTGGAAGGGAAGCGGCGCCCCTATCGCACTCGTGATGGGCGTTTCTACCTGCGCATCGGTGCCGAGAAACGCGAGGCTACGCCCGAGGAGCTGGCGACGCTTTTGGACGAAGCGCGACCGTTAGGGTATGAGAACGTTGCGGTAATTGGCGCCGCGATCAAAGACATTGACGAGGCACATCTCTGGAGTTTCCTGCGTGAGTTCACCGGCGACGCCTTTGACGAAGCAACCGCTTCCGGCTATCCCACCGCCGAAGTTCTGCAGCGCGATCTACTGCTGGCTACGAACAACGGAGTCGAGGTTGTACCTAGCACAGCCGGCCTGCTTCTTTTCGGGCACGATGAGAAAGTTAGCGAACTGCTGCCGCGCTCGGTAATCACGGCGACACGATTCGCAGGTGATTCGGTACAAGCCGGATTTGTCGAGCGCGTAAAACTCAGTGGCAATTTATCCACTCTTTACGAATCGGCTCTCCGTTTTATTAATCGCTATTGTGATTTGTGGGATGCGCGTCCCAGGGTTTCCCGGCCGGTAGAGGTTGAGGAGAGTCCGGTTCCGGCCCGGGCCAATTATCATCGTGGCGCTTTGAGAGAAGCTGTCGCCAACATGCTGGTGCACCGGGATCTGGCTCTCAGGGATCAGCCGACACGTCTCAACATTTTCGACCGCACAATTGAATTGATAAACCCCCGTCGAACTCTGGGGTTCTCTCCGGTGGCTCAGAAAGCTATCCGCTATGGATTGCCGGAGAGACTTAATCCTCAAGTCTCGGCAGTCTTCTCCAGTCCTGCCTATGCGTTGGACCTGCCGACTGGTGGATTGCCAATGCTACTGCGTGAATCGCGCGTGTTCTCCGGAAAGCGCACCGAGACCTACGCTTTCAACGATGAGTTTCGCCTGCGGCTTCATGGAAGCTGAAAAAAAGCGAGGCAGGAGCAGACGGCAGACGGCAGGGCGTGAGCACGAGGGGCATCTTCCATTTGACGTTTCATTGGTCATTTTCTGATCTCATTTCGTGGTGATTCGTGTTACTTCGTGGATAGCTTGTTTGGTTGACAGATGAAGAACGCTCCACGAATCACACGAAACAACAGGTCACGAATTGCAAATGAAGAATTATGAAAAATGAAAGAAAAATGCTTGCTCCTGCCTCCTGCCGTCTGCCTCCTAAGCTTACACGCTCTGACCGGCCGCATAACCGGAGGCCCAGGCCCACTGGAAGTTAAAGCCTCCGAGTTGGCCGGTCACATCTACCACCTCACCGATGAAGTAAAGTCCGGGCACTCTCTTGACTTCCATCGTTTGCGACGAGAGGTCCCCGGTCGCGACACCTCCAGCGGTCACTTCCGCTTTCTTGTAGCCTTCAGTTCCAGAGGGAATGATCTCCCAGTGATTAAGCCGTTCGGCAATATCCGTGACCTGTGCGGGTGTGAAGCGTTTGAGTGGCTGCGAGGGGGCGTTCAACGCGCACCACGCGTGGGCAAAGCGGCGTGGCAGAAACTGGCCCAGAAAGTTTGCCAACTCCATCTCTCTGTTTTGCTGTTCGCGCAGAAGCTTCCCGGCATCGTGCTCCGGTAGCAAGTTGATAGCGATTGCGGCGCCGGGCTGCCAGTAGGAAGAGACTTGCAGGATTGCAGGGCCGCTCAGGCCGCGATGCGTGACCAGAACATTTTCGCGAAACTGTTGCTCACGACAACTAACCAAAGCATCAACGGAAATTCCACTCAGAGGGGTTAGCTCTGTTTGCGTCCGACTCGATAGAGTGAAAGGGACAAGTGCCGGCCGCGGCTCTTGAATCGCAAGACCAAACTGCCGAGCCATACGATAGCCAAAGTCGGTAGCACCGAGTGTGGGAATCGATAATCCGCCGGTGGCAACGACGAGTGATTGTGAGACAACCCGGCCGGTTTCTGTTTCAACTTCGAAGTTCTCTTCTTTCTCTACGCCGCGCACAGTCGAGCCGCAGCGAATCTCGACACCTGCAGCTTCGCATTCGTGGAGCAGCATTTCTATTATTCGGCGTGAACCCTCATCGCAGAACAGTTGTCCGAGCTTTTTCTCATGGTAGGGGATGCCGTGTTTCTCCACTAAGGAGATGAAATCCGACGGCGTATAGCAGGCCAGGGCAGACTTGCAGAAGTGGGGATTGGCAGAGATAAAGTGATCAGAGCTGGTATTGATGTTGGTGAAATTGCATCGTCCGCCGCCGGAGATGGCAATTTTCTTGCCGATGCGTTCCGCGTGCTCAATCACCACCACTCCGCGGCCGCGCTTTCCAGCTTCTATCGCGCACAGGAGGCCTGCTGCTCCACCGCCGATCACAACGACATCTGTCTCATGATTCATTTCCGATTGCCAATTCCCAGTTGCCGATTTGTTTTATAAAGGGCCTGGAATCCTAAATGCGGGGCCTGGCCATTCTCTTAACGATCTCATTGCACGGTTCAAAGCTTAACATCGGTACCGCTCGCGGCCACGAGCGTCTTGCAGGTTCAATAACTCTGACAAGTTGGGGCAATTTGCAGGTTGGGAAGGTGGGCAAAGCGTAGCGCGCGCCCCCGCTCCAGCGTAGCGTCCTTTCGCTGGCTAGAAAAACCGCTGACTTCTTATGCAGACTCGGTCCTGTGTAGCCTTGAAGAAAACTAACGTTAATGACGCTTGCGCTTGAGCGGGGGCGCGCTACGCTTTGCCCACCTTCCCAACCTGCAAAATTTGCTGAATTAGAATTGTCGGCTCTGCCGGCACTCCAAAAAAATGGCAGCGAACCTCACGGTTGGCTGCCTCCTGCTTACTGCTTTATGCTTCTCGCGTTAACCCTTCGGGGCGTTATAGACCGAACGCGCCTGAATGACATACTCCTTGTCGTCGTAGACGCCATCGCCGTTGACGTCCACACTTACTTTGATCTTGTGCTGTTTGCCATCGCGAACATCACCCGGGTTGAATGCCAAACTATACTGACTACGCAGCAGGCCGTTAATCGAATTCAGGATTCCGGGAACCTCGCCTTCAAAGGTGTAGGGAAAATAAGCGCCACCCGTTTCTTTCGCGAAAGTCTTAAGTGTGTTGTCGGCCTGCAGCAGAGTGAGCCTTCCGGGCATCCCTGAAAGGCTATCGGTGGCGGGCAACGAATCACCGTATCTCTTGTTGAACATGTTGCCGGTACCAATGATGTAGATCGGGATGCCGGCGTTTTGCGCTATCTTGCGGGCGTCGCCGTAATTAATCTTGCTAAAGGTATCGATTCCCGAGGCTATCAGAATCAACGCCCTCCTTCGTCCCTGAACCGTGACTAGTCCGGCGTAGTCTGACTTTTCAGTCTTGGAATCCTCCAACACAACTGAGTCACCGCGTCCGCCGACTAGTACAAACTTCAACGCATCGAAAAGATTGCTCTCTCTGAACGCCGGCGAATTGCGCAGCAACAGATTGATGACTTCGTTGATTCGTCTGGGGTCGTTGGTGAAATCCGTTAACGGCGTTGGACGCATGTCGTATGCAACCACCGAAACGTAGTCATCTGGCGGCTTAATAAACTGCGAAAGAAACATTGCGGTCGGACGCAGCACCTCATAAGTTCCCGGATCGAACCCGCCGCTGCCGTAATAGCCAAACAACTCCGACCATTTGCTGTACTCGAGAACCATCGCCACCGTAATGGGGGCCTCGGGTGTAGAGAAGTTTGTAATGACCTGCGGACTTCCGTCGGAGAAGAGCGCGAAGTTTTCTTTCTTCAACCCGGTGACTATCTGCCCGCTCTTCTTGTGGTAGACCACCGTGTCGACATTGACGATTTGGGTGCTGATCGTCACCTTGTCAGCGTCTTGCGGTTTGCCGGTCAAGTCCGGCGGCAACGGCTCTTCCTGCTTTTCACCAGGTTGGGCAATTTCACCAGGTCGCTTGTTCTTCTTTTGATTCGCGGCAGGTGGCTGGCGGCGCGACTGCGCTAACGCGAGAGGAGCAAATGTTCCCAAGAGCAAAGCGGCGACTAGCGTGACAGCGAATAGCTGAAGGAAAGATTTAGAGTAGTTCATAACGTGATCCTAAAACGAACGTCAAACTCGATCCACGAAACAACACGAACCGGCACAGGAATTGGTGTTACTTCAGTGTAGTTTAGTGGATCGCCCGGAGTCGGTCGAAACAATACACGTATACCAAAAACACAAAGAAATCCGTCTGAAAGGTCTGATGCCGAGCAGTAAACCGCGGTTGCCGCTTCAACGTGGCAGCCCGCCTGCCTCCGCCTCGATAACGACATCATAGGTTCCGGTATTGTCGCTTAAATCCCCTTCGTTAACCCCCAGAAACAACACGCCATCTCGCTGCGCGACGAAATCCCTCCGGGTGCCAACTAAGATAAAATCGTCGTTGTCATCTCCAACCACAGTTATTAGAGCGCCTGTGGCTTCGTTGCGCATCAGTTTCTCGTTGTCCGAAACGGTTGACAGGCCGATGGGAGTTGAGAACCTTCCCCTGCCGAGTGAGATACGTCCCGAAGAACTGATGCGTAAACGTTGTCCCTTGCGAACCACCAGACCGCTGTTGGTCCAACCATTATTCGCGTTGTCGGCGCGAACGCCGACTTTGATTGTGAAAAACGTAGGGGAAGTGGTCGGACTGGTTGTTCTCGGACTGCTCGTAGCTGTATCAGGCTGCGGGTTGGATCTCGGCGGTTGGGAGACCGGCTCTGGATTGCCGGAGCTCATTTCCTCATTCGCCAGGGAGGCAGCCGCGGCTGTGGTCGCCGAGTCAAACTCAATTGACTCGATGTCCTCGACGTAGATTGACGTCCGACTGCGCCGGCCTTTAGCTCCGGCCCCGATCAGAATAGTAATCTGTTGATCTTTAAAGCCAATCACCTGACCGCGAATGACGCTTCCATCTTTCAAGCGGATGGTGTCGGCAACTATGGGAACAACCAGGGACAGGACCAGGACAACTGCGCACAGGGCGTAGGAAATCTGCTTCATCGTTCTTCTCCCAGCGAGCATTTCAATCAGGAGGTTTAGCAAGACTCGAATGCTTTTGCAAGCGGGAGAGGCTTGGGGTCAGCTCATGCGATGCGCCCGGCGGATAAAAGGTTCCCTGAAGCGCGGGTTGACACCCGTTAAATCGTTCTGCCCGTGGGATTAGGTGTCTCCCATTTCACACCGCGGCTTTAGCCAGTGGGAGTGTATTTCACAATACTTAATGACCGTTTCTACGTTTCGTGACGGCCATATCATACTTTCGCGGAGGAAAAACGTTGAACGGTTCTCAATACCCGAATGAGGAATTGACACGCCGGGCTAAAGCGGCGGCGTGAATGAGAGGTTAGAAAGGCTACTGATCCACTTTGAAGGCACGCTTGCTTGCCCTAATATGTCATCTTCGGCTGACTGGTCATCAAGCCAATCAATAAATAAACAGGAGAGCACTTTAATGACGACCCATATCAATGCGGCAGCGGAGGCAACTACGCCAGTGCCGCCCGAAGCACAATTGATGCAGATCCTGGGGGGCTGCTTTCAGTCGCAGGCCGTTTATGTGGCGGCCAAACTCGGCATTGCGGACTTGTTGAAAGACCAGCCGTTACCAGTCGTGGAGTTAGCCCGCCAGACTGGTACGCACGAGCGAACGCTTTATCGCGTGCTTCGCTGTTTGGCTAGCCTGGGTATCTTCAGAGAAACGGATGGGAAAGTGTTTGAACTGACTGCCCAGGCAGAGCTGCTAATTTCCGATCACCCGGGATCGATGCGCGACGCCGCGATTTTCATGTGCGAACCGTGGCACTGGTCAGTTTATGGCGAAATGTTATACAGCGTTACGACCGGCAAAGTGGCCTGGGAGCGAGTGCATGGCAAGGAGGTGTTTCCTTATTTTCAGGAGCATCCCGTGGAGTACGAAATCTTCAACCGGGCGATGACAAGTTTTTCCACAAATACGCTCCCCGCGATTGTCGAGGTCTATACGTTTGCCGGTGTGAAGAAGCTGGCTGACATCGCTGGTGGGCACGGTATGTTGCTCAGCGGATTTTTGAAAGCAAACCCTCACCTCGAAGGTCTATTATTTGACCTGCCTCAGGTGATCGAGGGTGCTCCGGCGCTGCTTGAGAAGGAAGGTGTGGCCGATCGCGTTGAACTGAAAACGGGTGATTTTTTTGAATCGGTTCCCGGTGGCGCCGACGCCTACATGATGAAATTTATCATTCATGATTGGGATGACGACCGGGCACTTAAGATCTTGAGGAACATTCATCAGGCTTTACCCTCTGACGGCCGGCTCCTGCTGGTTGAAATGGTGGTCCCTGCAGGTAACGAGCCGCACTTCAGTAAGATTCAAGATCTCGAGATGCTTCTGTCACCGGGTGGATTGGAGCGTACCCCGGATGAGTACGGCGATCTGTTGGCCCGAGCGGGTTTTGAGTTGAGGAGGATTATTCCCACTAAATCGCCTTTGAGCATCGTAGAGGCGTTCAAAGGCACAGCTTCCGGAATATCAGCCACAGATTTACACAGATGAAACGCGTATTGGAACAAGTTACCCTCCGTTTTTCTAGAAAACTCTTTTAGATCTGTGTATATCCGCGGACGTCTGTGGCTAAATTCTGTTTGGATTAGAAAGCAGGACGGGGGAGGTGCAGCATGTTACCCATTCGCGGACTTTACGAGGTTGCCGTTCGCGTCAAAGATTTGCCGCGTGCTGAAGCTTTTTACAAAGACGTCCTGGGTCTGGCGGAGGGGATTCGGGATGAAAGAAGAAACTGGCTGTTCCTCCGCGCCGGTGGCGATGCCGGAATGGTTGTCTTGCAGGAAGACAAGGGCGAGTGGCCCACCCAGCACTTCGCCTTCACCGCTGACGCGGCGGACATGGATCGTGCAGCGATTTGGCTAAGAGAGAAAGGGATCGAGGTTGAAGGTCCTGTCACTCATGATTGGATGCCGGCGAAATCGATATACTTTGACGATCCCGATGGGCATGCGCTGGAGCTTTGCGCACCGCTAGTTCGCAGCTAGGGCGATCGCGAGGCCGCGACCTCCGCTTCTAAGATGATCCACAAATGCATCTGAGACTGAAATACGACGAGCACCATATTGGGTGATCCTTGATGCGCCCTTTCACGGGCGCGGTTGTGTTTGTCGAACTTGATCCAGGGGCTACGCGCAAAGCCGCTTGCCTGGCTACCCTCTGCCGCGCCTCCGGCGCTGGCTGAGTTTTGACACGGCCGCTACCGTTCCTCGGTTCCATTAGATGACTAGCGCCCAGCGGGAGACAACATGCACAACAGACAATTCGGCCGCAGGGGCTGGGAAGTAAGCGAGATTGGTTACGGGATGTGGGGGATGGGTGGTTGGTCAAACTCTGACGACAACGAGTCTCTCCAGTCCTTGCAGGCTGCCGTTAACTATGGCTGTAACTTTTTCGATACTGCGTATGTCTACGGCGACGGTCGGAGTGAGAACCTGCTGGGCCAGACGGTGCGCGCCAGTCGCGACAAACGTCTCTACACCGCCACGAAGGTCCCGCCCAGAAACAAACAGTGGCCTGCTCGTCCGGAGTATGCGCTAAAGGAATCTTACCCGCCTGATCACGTTGAAGAGTTTGTACACCGGAGCCTGGAGAATGCACGTCTGGAGAGTTTCGACCTGATGCAGTTTCACACCTGGGACGATGAGTGGCTACGAGATGATCGTTGGCTCTATAAGCTTGACGATCTGCGCAGCCAGGGTCTCATTAGCGCGATCGGCATCAGCATTAACAGGTGGGAACCATGGAACGGCGTGGGTGCGGTCAGAACCGGACAGATTGATTCGGTACAGGTCATCTACAACATCTTCGATCAGAATCCAGAGGACGATTTGTTTCCGGCATGCGAGGAAATGAATGTGGCTGTGATTGCGCGGGTGCCGTTTGATGAAGGAACGCTAACGGGCACCCTCACCAAAGATAGCAAATGGCCCGAAAGTGACTGGCGCAACACCTACTTCGTTCCCGAGAACCTAATACCAAGTGTGGAACGCGCCGAGGCGTTGAAAGAACTTCTGCGCGATTGGAATCGGGAACATGCAACGGTGATCACCATGCCGGAACTGGCGCTGCGTTTCATTCTTACTAATCCCACCGTCAGCACGATCATCCCGGGAATGCGCAAGCTTTCTCACGTTGAATCAAACATCGCCGCAAGTGATGCCGGGCCGCTGCCCCCGGAGTTGTACACAGAGCTCAAGAAGCACCGTTGGGTACGCAAGCCCACGCCGTGGTCTCAGTGAGATCACTTCAGCAAATGACTGTCAACGCGATCGACATAGTGCTTGTGGTGGTGGTGCTGCTGAGCGCGCTTAACGGCTGGCGGCGCGGCTTCGTCCTGGGTTTGCTCGATCTGCTCGGATGGATCCTGAGTCTCGTTGCCGCTCTGCGTTTCTATCAGCCGGCGGCGCGTTGGCTCGGAGCGCGCGTTGACTTGTGGTCAGAGGTCTGGGATCAACCTCTGGCCTTTATTTTGATCGCGGCCTCAGTGGGTGTGGCAGTTCATCTGCTCAGTTACGCGTTTCTGCGGCGGCTCCCGGAAGATGTTCACGAGCGATCCCTCAACCGACTATTCGGTCTGATACCAGGCCTGGCCAACGGTTTGATTGTGGCGGCCATCGTCGCGGCGCTGCTGCTCTCGGTACCTCTTGGTGAAAGCTTAAGCGAGAGCGCGCGCGGTAGCGCGTTGGTCAACCGTTTCGCCGTCTACACCGAACGCCTGGAGAACGCGCTTCATCCCGTTTTCGGTGACGCTATCGCGCAAACCCTCAATCTGCTGACAGTTCAACCTGACTCGGACGAACGCGTCACGCTGCCTTTTACAGTCCCGGTCTCGCGTCCCAGACCTGATTTGGAAGCGGAGATGTTGAAATTGGTAAACAAGGAACGAACCGCTGCCGGACTTAGGGCCCTTGCGCCCGACCCTGAACTGACTGAAGTTGCGCGGCTACACTCGGCGGACATGTTTGCCCGCGGGTATTTCGCTCACGACACACCGGAAAATCGCGACCCGTTTGACCGCATGCGCGCGGCCGACGTTCGTTTTCTCACCGCCGGAGAAAATCTCGCCCTGGCCCGCACGGTGCAGATAGCACATACTGGCTTGATGAACTCGCCGGGACATCGGGCGAATATCCTGCGACCCGAATTCGGGCGCCTTGGCATCGGCATCTTGGACGGCAGTATGCGAGGCGTGATGGTGACCCAGAACTTTCGGAATTAGCTTCCCGCAGGAACCGCCTGAGTGCGGTTGACCGTGGATGCTTCAACTCCTTGGAGTGCGGCGACCTGTCGCCGCACACTCACCGCGCATTTAATTCAACCAAATTAACGCTGCGGCAGGTTGCGGCCGAGAGCGCATTGCACAGGGGGGGGCCTCACATGCCTCCGATTAAAGACTGGCCTCACGCGCCGATTCACCGTATCGGTTCCGATGGGATTTACATGGTGACCGGAGCTACGTTACACAAAGATTATTTCTTCACGACATGAGAAATTGAGCCTCCTCGAGCGGGAGTTGCTTTCATGGGCTCGTCAGAGTCGCCAACCAATATCCCTGGTGTTCCGCTGCTTGGTTGAGCGCACAGCTCCTCCAGCCGCAATTAAGACCATTATAGCTTTAAGACTGACAAGCTAAAGATCGATGACGACTACTAAGGGGTTGGCGTCGACTCCTTGGAGTGCGGTGACCTGTCGCCCGCTTTGTTAGGCTGCAAACTTGCGGCTTTTTCAGGCTATTGAAAGGTAGATTCAAGTCGCAGCGGACCAAAGCGCCGACAGGTCGGCGCACTCCAAGGAGAGGCATCATGCGGCTGATTAAGATCGGCGGCGAGTACGGCGAGGGCGGGACTTGCTTCCGGTTCTGCGACTTTCGCGTTGCGGGACTGTTGCTGCTCGAACCGCCGACGGCTGTGCGCTGATTGGTGGCTTCGTAGCGGTTTCTTTATCTGGCCCGCCTGTGTTGGCGCTGGCACTTCTGTGGTAGGCAGCGGCGTCTGCTTGCACGACCCCTGTTTCCAAACGCGTGCGGCTGGTTGCGAGTTGGTCGAGTCGTGTTTGCACACTCTTCTTTTCGATCTCCAGTTGGCGCCGCCGCTGCTCGCGCAGTTCTTCCGGTCGCGTGCTCCCGACTCCAGCCAGGCCCTTCTCGATGTTTTCGGCTTTCAGATCTTCTTCGAGTTGCTGCAGGCGGGTTTCCAATTCTGTTTGCTTTGCCTGTGCTTCAGCCAGTTGCTGGCGAAGGGTAGCAGCGCGTTCTTGGGCAGTGCTCTGCGTCATTACAGGGATGGCCAGCAAGCCTAGGCTCATCAAAGTGACCAAACAACGGATTGAGCGTGAATGTTTCATAGTCGCACACGATAAATCGCAAGCTAGCAAAAGAGGGCTAATGGGGAATTAGGAAGGGGGCTAATGCAGCTTAACTCGTTAATGACTGATGTTCAAGCCGGCTTGTGAGAACCGAGGAGCTATGCAGACGAGTCTTCACACGGTCTTTCTACCTCCCTGAATAGAACTCGTTAAAAGTGACATAGGTGAAATGATTCAACCAGCGCCGAAGGTGCGACAGAAGGTAGCCAGGGGCAAGCGCTTTTGGCGCCGCCCCTGGGTTTGTCAATCACACGACCCGCCCTGAAAGGACGTAAAGAGCCGCGCGACATTGAGTATCTGAGATGTTGAAACGATATTGCTATAGAAAGCGACCAGCAGCATCTCGGTTGATTCTTGCTGCGCGCTTTCAGGGCGCGCGGTTGCGTTGGTAGGATTGATCCAGGGGCCGCGCAAAGCCGCTTGCCCCGGGCTACCATCTGCCCCGCCTCCGGGCGCTAGTCGAGTCGCCCCCGTTCCGCTTCTTGTTCTCTCGGTATTGGCAAGCCGCGGCGTGTGCCAAGTCAATCGAGTATCGATCATCGAATAGTTCTGGCTTTCCGCCGGTCCGAAGAATAAACTAAGCGGCCTACCCATTCTCGAAGTCAACACGTGTCGGGGGTGCCACATGGACCACGAAAAGCATTGGCAGCAGATGCTTAAATACCAACCCGAAGGATGGCGGAGTGACGAAGACAGTCTCTCACGAGAAGAGCAAGCGTTCACTCGGATTCGCCGTTCCCACCCAGATCCTGATGTGCGCGCTCGGAGTCTCGTCCTGGAGTTACTGGGCCGGATAAATTACAAAATTCTGCGCGGGAACAGAGTCTACATTGAAGTCGGAGGAGTCGTTTACAAGACACTTTATGGCGCCTACTGGCGCAGCGTCTTCACGGGCATTGAGCATTACCAGCTCAAGTGCGAGGAAATCTCAGGCTCGATCTGGACTGAGGGAAGCGATGCAACTGCCGTGGTTGACCTACCGATCGACTATTCGAGTGAGGGTTGGACAGCCAGGGGCCATTCACTCTCTTTCATGCTGTCGCGAGATCAGACGTAACGCTTGCTGCCGCACTCAGGGCACAACTCAACCAGCGCCGGAGGCGCGGCAGAAGGTAGTCAGGGCAAGCGCTTGGCGTGCCGCCCCTGGTTACTTCAACAATACGAACCCTGAAAGGGCGTAAAGAACCTCGCAAGACCTGAATCTACGGAGATGTTGAAACTGTAGCGCGATTGAATAGGACGAGCGCCATGTTGGTGATACTTGCTGCGCCCATTCAGGGCGCGGTTGTGTTTGTGGGACTAGATCCAGGGGCTGCGCAGAAAGCCGCTTGCCCCTGGCTACCTTCTGCCGCGCCGCTGGCGCTGGTTGCGTTGATCCTACCATGCGTGGCCTTGCCATATTAAAGAAAACTTTATAACTTCTGTGTCGTCCTGAAAACGCAAAGCTAGGGCATCCAGATCTGTTCGGCGCGGTGTTACGCAGGGCCGGTTAGGGTCAAGCAGGGGAATGGCAGAGACAACACCCACGGACATCCATGCGACCACCACCGGCGGGCACGTCGAGCGCGTAACCCCACGTGGTCGATATCTCTTTGTTATGTCGTTGGCCGCGGTCGGCGTGGTCTACGGCGACATCGGAACCAGCCCGCTTTACGCCCTGCGCGAATGCTTTCATGGACCCCACTCCATCGTCCCCACCCCGGCTAACATCCTGGGCGTCCTTTCACTGATCTTCTGGTCGCTCGTCATTGTCATTTCGGTCAAGTACCTGGTCTTCGTATTACACGCAGACAATCATGGCGAAGGCGGCATTCTTTCGCTGACGGCCCTGGCGACCCCGATCAAACCTTCCGGCAAAAGCGAACGATGGGTGCTGATCGCGATGGGCATTTTCGGCGCGGCTCTCCTTTGCGGCGAAGGGGTCATCACGCCGGCGATCTCAATACTTAGTGCGATGGAGGGTTTAACCGTCGCGACGCCTCTCTTCAACTCTTACGTTGTACCGATCACGATTGCGATTATCGTCGCATTGTTCCTCGTTCAGAGTCGCGGGACCGCAGGCATCGGCAAGGTCTTTGGCCCGGTGACGTTGGTTTGGTTTGCGGTGCTGGCCGCGCTCGGAATCATGCAGATCGCTCGTTACCCGGAAGTGCTTGCGGCCATCAACCCTGTTCATGGAGTGGATTTCTTTCTCCGCAACGGCTGGCACGGGTTCCTGATTCTCGGTGCGGTCTGTCTTGTCATCACCGGAGGCGAGGCGCTCTACGCAGATATGGGCCACTTTGGACTGCGGCCCATCCGTCTTGCCTGGTTCACTGTCGTGCTGCCGGCACTTCTTCTGAACTATTTTGGTCAGGGCGCACTACTCCTGGAAAACCCAGGCGCCGCCGAGAACCCTTTCTACCGCCTGGTACCGGCGTGGGGGCTCTACCCGATGGTCGTCCTGGCCACGGCTGCCGCGGTGATCGCCTCGCAAGCTGTAATTACAGGCGCGTTCTCAATCGCCATGCAAGCCGTACAACTCGGTTTTATCCCACGCCTTAAGATCACTCATACGTCGACCAGGGAGTTTGGGCAGATATATATTCCCACAATTAACTGGGCCCTGATGTTCGGATGCATCGCCATCGTGGTCGGCTTCCGCACTTCCAGCAATCTGGCTGCTGCTTACGGAATAGCGGTGACATCGACGATGGTGATCACCACGATCCTGTTTTACGTCGTCGCGCGTAATCGCTGGGGTTGGAGCGGGCTG
>Ga0136617_10000373_pt1 | contig 36753 bp, 40 predicted proteins | sample AntDrymUQ3222106_2_FD_129672 | JGI IMG/M metagenome (GOLD analysis project Ga0136617, IMG submission 129672) | Polar desert sand microbial communities from Dry Valleys, Antarctica - metaG UQ322 (21.06) | ecosystem: Environmental > Terrestrial > Soil > Desert | place: Antarctica: Dry Valley... | reverse complement strand
CGGTCCCGGTAGAAGCTCCATTGCGACATAGTCCTGCATGGCCGGCTCCGCGGCGAGCCTTCGCGCCACCCGGAAGCCGGCACGCAGTGATGCCCAATCGCGCGGCGAGGATAGGAAGTTCTGATGGATCAGCGGAGCTGCTGCAGGATCGGCGGAGGCAAGTGTCACTCTGCCCCGGCTTTCCGGCTGGGTTGCCACGATGCGGGTCGCGAAGCCATCGGCGAAGGGCTGCCTGAATGGCGCGAAGTAAGGCCAGGCGGCGAGTGGTGCAGCGGTGAACAGGATTTGCACGTCGGGCAACGGCTGGCTGGCATCGCTCTTCAAAAAGGCAACGACGCCTCCCGGCACATCGGCAGAGAAGCCGCGGCCTGTGAGGTAGGTCCTGATGAAGTCAATCGCGATCCTGTCAGCCCGCATCATATTGAAAAACGGCCCGGGCGATTTTCGCCGATACATCAGGATGACCGAGACATGGTCTTGCAGATTCTGGCCGACCTGCGGTTGCTCCACCTTAGTTTCGATGCCATGGGCGGCGAGCTCCGGTCTGGCGCCGATGCCCGAAAGCATCAGCAATTGCGGCGAATTGATTACGCCGCCAGCGATGATAACCTCCCGGCGCGCCAATACGTTATGGCTTGCACCACCTTGGCTGTATTCAATACCTGTGGCGCGGCCATCCTGGAGCAGGATGCGGCTAGCCAGAGCCCCGGTAACGGTTTGCAGGTTCGGCCGTTTCAGTGCTGGATGCAAATAGGCGGTCGCGGTGCTGGCACGCCGGCCATTCTCGATGGTCATCTGCAGGCGGCCGAAACCTTCCTGCACCGCGCCATTATAGTCTTCTGTCTGGGGGAATCCGGCGCTGCGGCTGGCCTCGGCAAAGGCTTCGATCAGGCCATCCTTGTACTTGCACAGTTGGGTGTGGAGTGGCCCGCTACCGCCGCGAAAGGCGTCCGCACCACCTTCCCAGCGCTCTGTCTTCTTAAAATAGGGGAGGACCTTATCATAGGACCAATCGCTTAAGCCTTGTGCCGCCCAGCGGTCGTAGTCGCCACGATTGCCGCGCACATAGGCCATGGCATTCGTTGATGAGGAACCGCCGATCACCTTGCCGCGTGCGCATTCGACCTTGCGGCCGCCGACATTGGCTTCGGGCTCGCAGAAATACATCCAGTCGTGACGGCGCTCGACCAGAATCTTGCCCCAGCCGAGGGGGATGTGGATCATCGGATCACGGTCCCAGCCGCCAGCCTCCAGCAACAGTACCTGCGTCTTGCCATCCTCACTCAACCGATTGGCGAGCGTGCATCCGGCGGATCCGGCGCCAACGATGACGTAGTCGAAACTCGGGCTGCTAGACATTGCGTGCTTTCAATCGAGACAAGATGCTTCGGAAGGTGAAACAGCCAACCCCTTGTTGTCAACCAAACCGATTCTGTTTATTATGGTTGGAATTTGGTTGACTCGGTTCGGAGGGGATCAACTTGAACGACGTCGCAACGCAGCCTGGTCCGGCAACTGTTTTAAACATTATTGCGGCCATTCAGCAGCTGCAGGAAAACGGCGGAGGGCTTCCGTCCGAACGTGAATTGGCAAGCCGGCTCAAGGTGAAACGTCATCAGCTTCGCAAGGCGTTGGATCGGATGCGTCAATCCGGTGACCTTAAACCTGCCCGCACCCGGCGTGCTACCACCACCCAGCCGCGCTACGGCGAGGAGTTGGTCCGGCTCACCAATCCCCTCGAAGTGATTGAGCTTCGTTTGATGTTGGAACCGAGCTTCGCGCGGCTCGCCTCGCTCAGAGCTTCCGCGCTCGAGATCGCGCAGATTTCGCAGTGGGCGACGACCCAGGCCGATGCCAAACCTGAAGAGGCCGACCTCAACTTCCATCTTGCCATTGCCACGGCGGCGCGCAACCATCTGGCCCGGGAACTTTTCGTCATGCTGCGGCGCGTCGGCATCGATGCGCGTATGCGAGTAGCGCGTGGGGCTCCGTCCACCTGTCCCAACCGCATTGCTGAGCGCGATCCCGAAGGTGCAGAGGAGGCGATGCGCACGCATTTGCTTTTGGTGCAACGGCGTATCATGGAGCGCTCAAACTCCGGACTCGCCGCAGCCTGATGAGCGAATAGCTGACCGAGCATTACAATGTCCTTGTGGTGGGTGCGGGATCGGCAGGCTGCGTCATTGCCAGCCGCTTGAGCGAGGATTCCGCGTGCAAAGTTGGCCTGCTCGAAGCCGGTGATGTGCCAGCGGACCCCGATATCGCCAATCCACTGAAATGGGCCAGCCTGCAGGGCCGCGCCTATGACTGGAACTACAAGACCGTGCCGCAGCCGTTCACCGCCAACCGTGTGCACGCCTGGCCGCGCGGACGCATTCTCGGTGGCTCCAGCTGCATCAACGCCATGGCCCATGTCCGCGGTCACCCCCGTGACTTCGACAGCTGGGCCGAAGCCGGCGGCGAGCGCTGGTCTTATGACGGCCTGCTGCCGGGATTTACGCGGGCTGAGAATTTTTCTGTGACCCCGGCCTCCGGCAGAGGTCTTGGCGGACCACTGGCGGTTTATCTACCTGATGAAGACGTCAGTCCGGTGGCGCGCAGTTTCATGGCTGCGGGCAATGCGATGGGTGTTCCCGCACTGGGCGATCATAACAGTGGTGAACTAACCGGCACCGCGCCCAACTCACTCAATATCAAGGACGGCCGCCGCGTGAGTATCGCCGATGCTTACCTGACGCCTGGCGTCCTCGCTCGCCCCAACCTCAAGCTTCTCTTGCGACACGAAGCAGAGCACCTCAACATCAGGAGCCAGCGGGCAGCCGGCGTTGTTGCCGTTCACGCTGGAGAAACGAAAACCATTTTGGCCGATCGCATCGTGCTCTGCGCCGGCGCTATCGCCACACCTCTGCTGCTTATGCGATCCGGCATCGGTGATCCTGACATTCTTGCCGCAGCCGGTATTGCTTGCCGCAACAGCCTCCCCGCAGTCGGGTGCAATCTGCAGGACCATCTGCTGGCGCTCGGCAATGTTTATGCAGCCCGGAAGCCTGTGCCACCATCCCGGCTGCAGCATTCCGAATCGCTGATGTATCTGCACAGTCAGGACATCACGCGGACAACCGGCAGTCCCGACATCGTGCTCGCCTGCGTGGCCGCCCCCGTAGTCTCCGAACTGTTCACGGCGCCCGCATACGGCACCGCGTTCACCCTTCTTGCGGGTGTTACGCATCCCACCAGCTGCGGGACAATCCGGCCAAGTGGGCCGGGCGGGAACGATGCACCGGTTATCGATCCCCATTATCTTGAAACCAAATATGACCGCGAAATACTGCGCAAAGCGATGACGATTGCCCGGGTGATTGGCCGTCATGAGGCGCTCGATGACTGGCGCGATCATGAAGTGTATCCAGGCGAGGCCATCTCCTCCGACACCGACCTCGACGCGTTCCTCGCGCGAAGCGCTTCAACCCACCATCATCCGGCCGGCACCTGCCGGATGGGCCGGGACGATGCCGCCGTCGTCGATGAGACACTTGCGGTGCGGGGCATTGACGGCCTGTTCATTGCCGATGCTTCGGTGATCCCGCGCCTGACCAGCGGCCCCATCAACGCGGCCATCGTGGCGATCGCCGAAACCTGGTCTGCCCTGGCCGCATCTTTGCGCTGACTGGGGCGCAGCAGAGTCCTTCGAACGCATCGGCCTTCTGCGGTTTTCTCTGACCTTTCCAATCATGGACAGGAACGACAATTCAAATAAAACAACGAGAAAAGACGCGCCATGTGCGCAAAGTGTGCAGCAGCAGATCGCTGGCGGTGTACAAAGTTGTAAATTTGGGCTGCGGAGTACTGTACATTCAGTACTTAGTTACGCAGATATCAGCTCTTCGCGACAACGCAACGGGAGACGGAAATGGCAAGCAAGGAAATCATGTGCGCCTTCGGCACCGACATCGATTCGGTGGCGGGCTGGATCGGATCCTATGGCGGAGGCGACTCGCCCTCCGACATCCAGCGCGGCATCTTCGCCACCGAGGTGGGCGTGCCACGCCTGCTGCGGCTCTTCAAGAAGTACGGTCTCAAGACCAGCTTCTTCATTCCCGGCCACTCCATGGAAACCTTTCCAAAGGAAATGGAGAAGATTGTGAAGGATGGCCATGAAATTGGCGCCCATGGCTATCTCCACGAAAATCCGGTCGCCATGACGCCAACTCAGGAAGAGGATGTGCTGGTGAAGTCCGTTGATCTCATCAAGAAGATCACCGGTGCAGCGCCGCGCGGTTATGTGGCGCCGTGGTGGGAAATGTCGAATTCGACCGCGGCGCTCCTGCTCAAGCATGGCTTCAAATACGACCACAGCCAAGGCTACCGCGACTTCCAGCCCTTCTATGCCAGGGTTGGAGATAGCTGGAACACCATCGACTATTCAAAATCCGCCAAGGACTGGATGCATCCCCTGAAGCATGGCAAGGAGATTGACCTCGTCGATATCGCAGCGAACTGGTACGTCGACGACCTGCCGCCGATGATGTTCATGAAGAAGGCGCCGAACAGCCACGGCTTCGTCAATCCGCGCCACATCGAGGAACTCTGGCGCGACCAATTCGACTGGGTCTACCGTGAAATGGATTACGCTGTTTTCGCCTTCACCATCCATCCGGATGTGGCGGGCCGCCCCCAGGTGCTGCTGATGCTGGAGCGGCTCATTGAGCACATCAACAAGCACCAGGGCGTCCAGTGGCGCACCTTCGAGGACATTTGCGGCGACTTTCGAAGACGCTATCCGTTCGGCGATGCGGCCCGCCCGCCGGTCATCTGAGGAGAGCGGCATGTGCTCGATTTGCGGCTTTCCGCAAACCGCGGGGCACTGGTCCGAAGCCGGGAGCCTGAGCTTGCATGACCGCGTCCGCGCCCGCTTCATCGGCGCGCGGAAACTCGGCGCCATCCTGCGGAACTATGGATTGACCGCCCATGACGACGGCGTGACACCGGGCGTCCAGATCGCCGACCGCACCGGCAACATCATAGTCGCTGGCGATCTGCGAGAGGTGTGGATCGCGGCTGAAAAACTCTCGGGCAAGCGCATCGATCCACTTGATCCAGCGTTCGCCACCCGATGAGCGCGGTTCCGGAAAACCGCCTGACGCTAACCATTCTCTCCGGTTTCCTGGGCTCCGGCAAGACGACATGGCTCCGGCATCAGCTCCACGCGCGGGTGTTTCAGAATGCCACGGTGCTGGTGAATGAGGCATCTGCGGCGGCGGTGGATGACGCGCTGCTCGCCGATCTCGCCCCGGTCGTTGTCATTGCCGGCGGCTGCGCCTGCTGCGCAAAGCGTGACGAATTCCTCGAGGCTCTCGCGGCGGTCTGCGACCGGCGCCTGCGGGAACACGAGCCGGCAGGGTGCGTCGTTCTCGAGACGAGCGGTCTCGCCGATCCCGGCGCCATTGTGGAGGCGATCCGCGGCCATCCGGTTCTTGCCCACCATGTCCTTGTGGATGAAGTCATCGTCACTGTGGACGCCGGCTATGGCCTGGCCAATCTCAAGAGCGACGGCCTCGTCCAAAGGCAAGTCCAGGGCGCCGACCGCATTATTGTCACCAAGCTCGATGACGTGCCCTCCCACGAGATCGCGAAGCTTGCCGCGACGCTCCGCGCGGTGAACCCGGGCGCGGTTCTCGCTGGTGCGGTCAATGGCGAGCCACTTGACTTGCCTTGGTATGACGGAGTGGAAGCGGAACCGCTCTTGTGCGGAGAGGATACACGCCCGGTGATCGCAGCCGAACTTGATATCGGCGCGGCCTTCGAATGGGCGGAGTTCAGCGTGTGGCTTTCGGCCCTTCTCCACGCGCGCGGCGACGACATCTACCGCGTCAAAGGCGTGGTGCGCACGCCGGCCGGGCGCATTCTGCTGCAATGTGTGCAACGTTCCGTGTTGCAACCCAGGCTGTTGCCAGGTGCAGGCGAGGCGTTCGACAACCGGCTCGCCGTGATTGGCCGCGGATTTGACGAAGGGCGTTTGAAGCGTTCCTTACGGGATTTCTACGGGTGAGGCTGGAGCGGCGACAATCTCCATCCGCAGGCCTGCGAATACTTGCAAAGTTACTCAAATAGTATTGCTATAACCTGTTACCGGCAGACCGTGTCCTCGCCGGCATTCGGGCTTTGACCATAAACAAGTTCGGGAGGTAGTCATGAAGACCAATCGCAAACGGGTCAACGGTGTTTCACGGCGGTCGTTCCTCAAGGGTGCGGCGGCGGCGGGGGGCGCGGCCCTGGGTGGCGGCGCCGTCACTGGCTTTCCCACCGTCTGGGCGCAGAACCTCAAGGATGTGACTATCCTGCAGGTAGGTCCGGCCTACTCGGTATTTCAGGACATCGCCAACCAGGCGGCGAAAGATCTGGGCTTCAAAATTGAAATCCAGAACGCCTGGACCGATGCGCTGATGACCCGCGTCATCAACCAGCCGGAAACCGTGGACATTGCCGACCTCGAGTTCTGGGCCATGCAGAAAGTTTGGCCCTCGGGTAAGCTACAGAATATCGACACCAAAAAGATCGCGTCATGGGACAAGATCGAACCGATTTTCCGGGAGGGCAAATACTCCAACGGCAACGCGGTTTCATCACAGGGCACGCTGCCCTTCGAGGTCCTCTATGTCGACTCGCCCGACGCCAAGGGCTTCGCCGGCAAGCGTACCGAAATGGCCACCTGCAGCCCCACCATCTACAACGCCGACACACTCGGAATCCGTCCGGACCTGATTGGCCGCAAGATCGAGAACTGGTCCGAATTGCTGAATCCGGAATTCAAGGGCAAGGCCTCGATCCTCAACGTGCCGCAGATCGGCATCATGGACGCGGCCATGGCCATCGAGTCCCGCGGCGACATCAAGTATGGCGACAAGGGCAACATGACCAAGGAGGAAATCGACAAGACCATCGAGATCCTCATGGCCGCCAAGAAGGATGGCCAGTTCCGCGCCTTCTGGTCGACCTTCGACGAGTCGGTGAATTTCATGACGGCTGGCGAAGTGGTGATCCAGTCCATGTGGTCGCCGGCCGTCACGGCAGTCCGCACCCGCGGCGTCGCCTGCAGCTATCAGCCGCTCAAGGAAGGCTATCGCGGCTGGGGCGTCGGCATGGCGCTTGCCTCGCATCTCGATGGCCTCAAGCGCGACGCGGCCTACGAATACCTCAACTGGTATCTATCGGGCTGGCAGGGCGCCTTCATCGCCAAGCAGGGATACTACAACATGGTGCAGGATACCACGAAGGCGGCGCTTTCGAAGGAAGAGTGGGACTATTGGTACGAGGGCAAGCCCGCCTCGGTCGAGATCAAGGATCCATTCGGCAATCTCATGGAAAAGCCCGGCGCCGTCCGCGACGGCGGCTCCTATGCCGAGCGTACCGGCAACTTCGCCTGCTGGAACACCGTCATGGACGAGGACAAGTATCTGGTTCAGCGCTGGAACGAGTTCGTCGCCTCGTAACTTCATTCGCGGTCGGGGGCTCAGGCCTCCGGCCCATTCCGCCTGGTTTTCGGGAGAACGGTGCCAGCATGCCGCGAGCGTCACTCACGCCCTATCTGCAAGTGGCGCCACTTGCACTCATCATGGTGCTGTTCGTGGCGGTGCCGCTGGCGGTGCTCGTCACACTGAGCTTCTGGCTGTCGGACGGTATCAGCCTGACGCCTGCGTTCTCCTTCGACAATTACAAGCTTGTGTTGTCTTCGGCGATCACCTGGAAACTGCTGTTCGCGACCCTAAAATTCGCGGCGATCACCTGGTTTTTCACCCTGCTGATCGGCTTCACCTGCAGCTATTTCCTGGTATTTCACGTGCGGAATCTCAAACTGCAGATCGCGCTGTTCCTGCTCTGCACCATTCCGTTTTGGACGTCGAACGTCATCCGCATGATTTCCTGGGTACCATTTCTTGGCAAAGAGGGGCTGTTCAACCAGATGCTCCAGAGCCTCGGCATGATCGATCAGCCGCTTGAATTCCTGCTGTTTTCGGATTTCGCGGTGATCCTGACCTACGTTCACCTGTTCACGCTCTTCATGATGGTGCCAATCTTCAATTCGATGGCCAAGATCAATCCGTCGGTCATCGAAGCCGCAGTCGACGCCGGCGCCAGCCACTTCATGGTGCTGAAAGACATTATCATTCCGCTCACCCGCACCGGCATCGCACTCGGTTCGATTTTCGTGGTGACCCTGGTGATGGGTGACTTTTTCGTCATCCGCGTGATGAGCGGCGGCCAAAGCGCCAACATTGCCTCGGCCATGAAGAACAACATTGACCAGCTCTATTATCCCGATGCGGCGGCCATGGCGGTGTTCCTGATCATCGCCGTTCTGTTGCCCATCGTGGCGATCCTGCGGATCGTCGACGTTCGCGCCGAGTTGGCGCGTTGAGGGGGTACCATGCAGCCGTCCTCCCGCAAGAAACCGATATCCTTCTACACCCTCGCCGCGTTCTTCGGACTGTTCATCCTGTTTCTCTACGGACCGATGCTGTCGATCTTCATCCTGTCTTTCCAGGGTACCCACGGCAACATGACCTTCCCGCTGCGCGCCGTTTCCACCCACTGGTTCGGGGACCTGTTCACCAGCACGCGCTATGGCGACCTGGGCGGCGCCTTCCGCCGCTCCATGGCCATGGCGCTTGCGGCGCTGGCGGTGACGGCCGTTGTGTGTTTCTTCGCCGGCCTTGCCTTCCGCAAGCGGTTCTGGGGAGCAGGGCCTATCTTCTACTTGTCGATCGTCAGCCTGGTCATTCCGGGCCTGCTGCTCAGCTTCGGCATCGGCCAGATGTTCCAACTCGCGGGCCTCCGGCTGCACTGGATGATCTCGGGCCTGGGCGCTCATCTGTCCTGGACGCTGCCTTTCGGCCTTCTGATCATGTTCGCGGTCCTCAACCGTTTCGACGGGTCATGGGAAGAGGCGGCGCGCGACGCCGGGGCCACGCCGTCGCAAGTTCTGCGCTTTGTCACTTTGCCCATCCTGTTCCCCGGCCTTATCGCCGTGGCCCTGTTCGGGTTCACGCTCTCCTATGACGAGTTCCCGCGCTCGCAGCTGACCTTGGGCACGCGTAATACGCTGCCATTGGAAGTGGCCAATATGACGTCGAGCGTCACCACTCCAGCGCTCTACGCCATCGGCACCATCACCACCGTCATCAGCCTCGCGGTGATTGCGCTTGCTTTCGCCGCCATCGCCGCTGTGCAGCGGCGGCGCGGCAAGAGCGCCAGGCCTCCATCCCACTCCTGACAATCTGGAACCGCCGCAATGAGCGCCAAGGGCGAAATCAGAATCGAGAAAGTTAACAAGGCCTTTGACGCCACGCTCGCGGTAAAAGACGTAGACTTGGTGATCGAGGCGGGTTCCTATTGCTGCATGCTAGGCCCCTCCGGCTGCGGGAAGACCACGTTCTTGCGCATGATCGCCGGTCATGAGACGCCGACCTCGGGCCGCATCCTGATTGGCGGGGCTGATGTCACCAACATTCCGACTGGCAGCCGTGGCACGGCGCTGATGTTCCAGAACTACGCGCTGTTTCCTCATCTTTCAGTGCAGGAGAATGTGGCGTTCAGCCTGAAAGTGGCGGGGCTTGGAACTGCCGAGCGCCGCGAGAGGGCCATGGCCATGTTGCAGCGCGTGCAGCTTGCCCACCTTGCGGACCGTGTCCCGGCGCAATTGAGCGGTGGACAGCAGCAGCGTGTGGCGCTCGCCCGGGCCCTCGTCACCAATCCGCAAGTGCTGTTACTCGACGAGCCGTTGTCCGCCCTTGACGAGTTTCTGAGGCTGCGCATGCGCAGCGAATTGAAGCGGCTGCAGAAGGATTTGGGTATCACCTTCGTGCATGTCACCCACACCCAGCCTGAAGCCATAGCACTGGCCGATCAGGTTGTGATCATGGATCAAGGCATTGTCGAGCAGTCGGGCGGCCCGCGTGATGTCTACGACAACCCGCACAGCCCTTATGTGGCCCGCTTCATGGGCGGCCAGAACTTGATATTCGGAACTGTTGAAGGAAGTTCCAAGTCCGGCGCCGCCGTGGTGGACGGGGCCGGAAACCGCTTCACGCTTTCTTCCAGCGATCTCCTCAAGGGCCAGAAGGTTGCCTTCGCCATCCGCCGCGACGGCGCCAAACTCGCCGATAAACCAGGCAATGCGGAAAACGCCATCAGGGGCGAGATCAGCAACATCGAATATCAAGGCACCTTCGTAAAAGTTGCGCTGAAAACCGCCCAGAAGGATGAGTTCATAGTCTACCTGGCCGACGGCGAGTATTTCGCCCGGCCGCGAGCGGTGGGCGACACCATCTGCGCGGTATGGCCAAGCACGGGAAACCACTTTCTGGCGGGAGAAAACAATTCATCCGGCGACCCGTCCGGCCATTGAGGACCGCTCCGCCTTAACCTTGGCATTCCGTGCCGCGTCCACAACGGCCACGAAGTTTCGCAACGCAGGCGATTGATTGCGCGGTTCCAGCAAAAAAGAATGATTTCGATGGAAGTGCTGCAATCGGCGATCGGTTTAAACATCACCCGCTGCGGCTGGGAGCGTTTTAGACCTTCGGCATAAATCGACACGCCAAGGCCGTTGGCGACGAGGCCGAGAATGCCAAGTGTAGGTGACGGCTCATAGGCCACATTCAGCGTGAAGCCCGCCGTGTGGAAGATATCGTCAAGTAGCCGCCGGAAAAAATCCCATTGGTCGTGATTGCCCAGAACGAGCCGGCAGTCTGCCAGGTCGGCGAGCGTCACTTTGCTCCGGGTTGATAGCCAATGGTCCATAGGCACGACAGCGGTCACTGGCTCGTGCGCCATGACGATCTGCTCGAACTGCGGGTTCTGGAACGGCCTCAGCATGAAGCCCGCTTCAACCTCGCCGCGTGACAGCGCCAGCTTCTGCGCCTGGGTCCTGAGATACTTGAGGTCGAGCGCGCGATCGAAGGGTTGACATATTAGGAGTCACTAGACGGCTAGCGCACTAACGTAATAAGGGGGTTCATCCGGTCGGGCGGAGCGGCGGCAGCGGACCTACGACTTGAACTTTTCTATCCTTGTGAAGCATGGACCGGAGTGGTCGATAGAATAGGGTGTACACTGCCTCTGTAACGCTTTGAGACCTAACGGAGGAGGGTGTACATTTTTTGAGTGATTTAGGCCTGTTTTTGTTGACTTTCCGCACTCCCGCAGGGAGCGCTAAGGTTTCTTTCTCATCAAAACGCCCACTGGAGAGCCGCGCGCACTCAACGGCTGCCTGGCACCGACTGGAGAAAAGCCAGCGCCCGGGCAACTGTTACAGTCGGATTTACAAAAGACGTTGAGGCAGTAAAACCAGTAGCTGCGACGGGCATGGTAGTACGATTGTGAGCTAGGCACCCGAAAATCGTGCGTGAGCCCGAATTCGGCGAATCCACGGGCCTACACCTCATCGCATCGTCGTCAAATTTGAAATGCGGCAGATCAAAGATAGATGCGCGGTCGAGGCCTGGGTAAAACATTCTTCGTTCTTAGAAATTCTTGGCAAACTGATCAGCCTTAAATCAACTTGGAATGGACGCGCACAAGATGACCTTGGCGACAGCATCATCTCGTTCATCATTTTCGCAACCGCTATAAAGTAGTTTGCCTGAGGCTGATCGATATCTTCCCCAAGCCGCGAATCGCAGCCCCACACCCCCAATTGTCTTTGAGATGAACTACAAAATAGATACGGCTTTGTGTCCATTCCAACTCCCAAGATGAGCGTCGATGCCTCAACAAAATTTAGTGAGAAAGAGGGTTAGACCATCATACCAGATACCAGTCGTGGTTGCCCGGAATCAGGAATACCGGTGGTCGGTCTGAACGGGGCGCCTCGGTTCGCGGAAACGCAAACTCATAGGGCGCTGCATTCGCATTTCGTAATCGTCACGGCTTGCATCTGGGTGAACTTTGTCGTTCAAGTACGTCCAAGTCGTATTCGCTTCAAGCTTCAGTTTTGGACTTTGTGCAAGCGCCCACTGCGAATCCACCGACCGGCCACACGGCAAAGTGATTAGCAAGGACAGGCTGAAATCCATTTATTGCTCGATGAGTTGAGTGCGCGATACGCGATTTTGGAGGGGTGTTGTTTGGCCCGGCTTTCAACGATACGGGAGAAAAGTTCGTGACCGGAATAGCTGAAAACCGAAAAACTGCCGCGCCGGCACTGGTTCGCGCCCATCTGATGGAGAGTTTGAGGACCGCCCTGCGCACGAATGGTTTGGGCTCTGCCGATGCGCCTGTCGAGCTCATGGAGGATAAGGGCCTGGCACACGATCATATCCGGCTTGCGGGAACTGGACTGATCGCGCGGCTTCCAAAGCAGAGCCAGATGGGCCTGCCGGCCGTGGAAAACCTGGCCTATCAAGCGGCGTGCTACGAACGCGCCTCCGCAAGCGGTCATGCACCGCGCTTGGCCGCCATCATTTCAGTCTGCGATGCGCTGCCGCGCGGCGGTCTGCTGGTCGAGGAGATCGCGGGACGCCCAGCCCGTTTGCCGGACGATCTTCCGGCCATTGCCACCGCCCTTGCCCGTATCCACTCCCTTCCGATTCCACCCGCCACGCAACGCCCACCCCTCGGTGATCCCGAAGACCCCCTACGATTGTTGCTTGGCGAAATCACTGCGCAGGCAGCTTACCTGGGCGCCGCCGGCCTGGTCCGCGAAACTCAAGATCTGATCGAAGCGGGCATCGCTGACCTTGCCAAGTTTTGCGCCGCGCCGGCGCGGCCGCCAAAGCGCCTGATCTCGTTCGACGCCCATCCCGGGAACTTTCTCATCCGTCGTGATGGAAAGGCGGTCCTGGTGGACCTCGAAAAGTGCCGCTACAGCGCGCCGCCGCTCGATCTGGCTCACGCAACCCTCTACACCTCGACGACTTGGGATATCGCGAGTTTCGCGGTGCTCTCGCCGGAAGACGTTGCATATGCCTATGGGCTATGGGAACAGAATTTCGACGGCGATGCGTGGATTTTCAAACCGTGGTTCGTTCCTCTTAGGCGCGCGATGTGGCTGTGGTCCATGACATGGTGCGCAAAGTGGCGCGCGGTATCGGACCGGCCGGTGTCGGCCACGGCCGACGGTGAGGACTGGTCCATGCACAACAGCGAAGATGCGCTCGTCCGCCATGTTCGGAACCGGGTCGACGATTATCTTGCGCCATCGACTGCAGGCCGCGTCGCTGCGGAGTTTCCCCTGCTTGAAGCAATCATGAGCACATCCACGCGAACAACCCGCAATCGATCATAAGAGGAATCGGCCGCTATGTTCACCATGTTAAAGAATGTCCTGTTGGCACTTGCCGCCGTCATCGCCGTTGGCTCGCATGCGCTGGCGGAGCTTGACCCGGCGAAATGGAGCGCGGTGGCCGAAGAAGCGCGCGGCCAGACCGTTTACTGGAATGCATGGGCCGGAGAATCCCGCATCAATGATTACATCGCCTGGGCCGGCCGCGAGGTCGAGGCACGTTACGGCTTTAAGGTTGTGCACGTGAAGATCGGCGACACCGCCGAAGCGGTGGCTCGCGTTGTGGGCGAAAAAGCGGCGGGCAACACCGCAGCGGGCGCGGTTGATATGATCTGGATCAATGGCGAGAATTTTTCCTCCATGAAGCGCAACGGTCTGCTCTTCGGCCCCTGGGCGGAGGCGCTGCCCAACTTTGCCCTGACGGACCCGGACAATAACCGGGGCGTCCGGGAAGATTTCACCGTGCCGGTGGAGGGGTTTGAAGCGCCGTGGGGCAAGGCCCAAATCGTTTTATACTACGATGCCGCCCGCCTGAACGCGCCGCCGAAATCGATGACAGCACTACTTGCATGGGCCAAGGCGAATCCGGGACGATTCGCCTATCCGCTGCCGCCGGATTTCCTCGGCTCTACCTTTCTCAAGCAGGCTCTGATGGAACTGTCCCCAGACAGGGAGGCGCTGTACCGGCCGGCCGAGGACGCAATTTACGGCCGCGCGACTGCGCCGTTGTGGGCGTTCCTGGATCAGCTCCACCCGAATCTCTGGCGCGGTGGAATGGCGTTTCCGGGCAACAGTTCGGGACTGCGCCGCCTGGTTGCGGATAATGAGATCGATATCGGCTTTTCTTTCCATCCAGCGGAAGCCTCCGCAGCCATCGCCAACGGCGAATTGCCGGATACCGTGCGAACCTACATACTCGATGGCGGGACGATAGGTAACGTGAGCTTTCTCGCAATCCCGTTCAACGGGACACATAAGGCGGGCGCGCTCATTCTGGCGAACTTCCTGCTCTCACCGGAGGCGCAAGCACACAAAGAGGACCCGGCGACGTGGGGAAGTTCAACGGTGCTGGCGATGAACAAGCTTTCAAGCGAGCAGAAGGCGCTGTTCGACCGGCTCGATCTTGGCAAAGCCGCATTGCGCCCCGAGGAGCTTGGCGCCATCTTGCCGGAGCCGCATCCAAGCTGGATGGAACGGCTTGAAAAGGATTGGGCCGGCCGCTACTCGGGCCGCTAGATTGCCCCGCCACCCGGCATGCTGAGAATTGCGCCAACAGTTGCGGTCGCTTTGCTCACCGTGCCGATTGCCGTTGGACTGCTTGCTGTGTTGCTGCCCTCCTTCGGCTATCTACCGGTGATTGGCGGCACGGAATTGACATTCGATCCGTGGCGCCGGCTTTTCGCCCAACCCGCTCTCGCGAAATCGATCGTCGTGAGCTTGACAAGCGGCCTCTTCACCACGGCGGTGGCACTTGCCGCCGTCTGCCTCTTCATTGCCGGATCCTCGCGCACCCGGATTTATTCGTGGTTTCGAAGGCTCATCTCACCGCTGTTGTCCGTACCCCATGCCGCCGCGGCGTTCGGCTTTGCGTTTCTCGTAGCCCCTTCCGGACTTCTTGCGCGCACGTTCTCTCCATGGGCGACGGGCTGGGAGCGGCCGCCCGATATTCTCATCGTCCATGACCCTTGGGGTCTCACCATGATGGTGGGGCTGGTTGCGAAGGAAATTCCCTTTCTCATGCTGATGTGCTTTGCCGCATTGCCGCAGATCGAGCCGGCGCGGCGGGTGACGCTGGCGCGTTCGCTCGGCTATGCGCCGGCGGCCGCCTGGTTTAAAACCGTATTTCCCGGCCTCTATCCGCTCATTCGCCTGCCGGTTTACGCCGTGATCGCCTACGCCTCATCGACAGTGGACGTCGCGCTGATTCTTGGCCCGACCAACCCGCCAACGGTCAGTGTGGCCGTAATTCGATGGCTGAACGATCCGGACCTGTCGATGCGCTTCATGGCATCGGCGGGAGCAGTCCTTCAGCTTATCATCACCGTGGCGGCAATTGCGATCTGGTGGGGCTTGGAAGTCGTAGTCCGGATTTTGGGGCGGCGGTGGCTCGAAAACGGCGACAGAAGCTCCCTGCGTGGAATTTCGCCCATATGGGGAGCAGGCTTCATGGCGCTCAGCGCCGCGGCGATTTTTCTCGGCCTTTCAGGGCTGGCGATCAGTTCGCTGGCGGGCTTCTGGCGCTTCCCCGAGATCCTGCCCGCGGCATTCACACTTCGTGCGTGGGAGCGATCCGGGCCGGCAATCGCCGAAACGATTTGGACTTCGCTTCTTCTTGGCGGGATTGCGGCGGCGGTCTCCCTCGCCGTAGTCACAGGCGCCCTTGAAAACGAAGTTCGACGGCACAGGCGTGCGGGCCACACCGCGATGCTTCTCCTCTATCTCCCGCTGATCGTGCCGCAAACGGCTTTTCTTCTGGGCATGGTCTTCAGCATCGAGCTTGCCGGTGTCCGGCCGGGTTTCTGGCCGGTTGTCTTTTCGCACATCGTGTTCGTGTTGCCGTATGTCTATCTCTCGCTGAGCGAACCCTATCGCCGGCTGGATCCGCGCTGGATACAGGTGGCGCTTTCTTTGGGAACTTCGCCCGCGCGGGCGTTCTGGAGGGTCAGGCTGCCGTTGTTGATGATGCCATTCCTCGCCGCCTTCGCCATCGGATTGGCCGTCAGCGTCGGGCTGTATCTGCCGACCCTCCTTATCGGGGCAGGGCGCGTCGCTACGGTCACGACTGAAGCTGTGGCGCTATCATCGGGTGGAGATCGCCGGATAATCGGCGTCTGGGCTCTGGTTCAGGCTTTCGTCCCCGCCTTCGGCTTTACCATTGCACTGCTGGTTCCGCGCTTTCTGTGGCGCAATCGGCGTGGCATGAGAGAAATTCGCTGATGACCCGGTTGCAGATGGAGGCGGTCCGCATCTCGATGGGCGGGCAGACGCTTGTTGAAATCGACGAGGAAGTCAGCCCCGGCGAAGTTCTGGCTATCATGGGTCCCTCCGGAGCCGGCAAGTCGACGCTCCTGTCCTACATCGCGGGCTTCCTCGACCCCGCCTTCGATGCGACGGGCCGCATCCTGATCAATGACGAGGACGTTACGCGGAAACCTGCCGAAGCTCGCCGGATCGGTCTTCTTTTTCAGGATCCCTTGCTGTTCCCGCATCTCTCGGTGGCTGGTAATCTGATGTTCGGTTTGACCGGGCGAGCCGGGCGGCGGCAGCGGGTGGCCGAGGCCCTTGCAACGATGGGGCTTGCGGGTTTCGCGGACAGGGATACGGCAACTCTTTCGGGCGGCCAAAAGGCGCGCGTGGCGCTCCTGCGTACCTTGCTTAGCGAGCCCAATGCCATGCTTCTCGACGAGCCGTTCTCGAAGCTTGATCTGAGTTTGCGCACCGAGGTCAGAGCGTTTGTTCTGAACCGTCTGCGCAGCAGCGGCTTGCCCACCATCTTCGTTACTCACGACGGCGGCGATGCGGAAGCGGCCGATCGAATCGTCTTGATCGGCACGTCATGCGCCAAGCGTGGGAACCCGCCATGCGAATAGCCGTTATTGTTCCCGTTCTGAACGAAGCATCGGAAATGCCGGATCTGCTCGCCCACTTGCGGGTGTTGAAGCGGCAGGGATGCGAAATAATCATCGTGGATGGGGGCAGCGACGACGGATCGGACTTGATCGGCCGGCGGGAGGGTTTTGAAGTTCTTTCCGCTCCCCCCGGCAGAGCAAAACAAATGAACGCCGGCGCCAGGAGCGCCGCGAGCGAAGCGCTTCTCTTTCTGCACGCGGATACGCGCCTTCCAGTGAATGCGGTTGCTTTGGTAAGAGAGGTGCTGGAGCCCGGATCTCGTGTCTGGGGGCGATTTGACCTGGAGATTTCCGGACACTCGCCAATGCTTGCCGTTGTCGCCTTCTTCATGAATTGGCGCTCCCGTTTGAGCGGGATCGCGACAGGCGACCAGGCGATATTCGTCCGAAAATCCGCATTTGAAGCTGTCAGCGGTTTTGCCGATCAACCCTTGATGGAGGATATCGCGCTGTCGCTTCGCCTCAGGGCCATTTCGCCCCCGGCCTGTATTCCCGCGCGGGCGGTTACATCGGGCCGGCGCTGGGAACGCCGCGGCGTATGGCGAACAATTTTTCTCATGTGGCGCCTGCGGCTGGCCTATTGGCGAGGTGTTTCACCGGAAACCCTGGCGAGACTCTATAGATGAGGAGGGTTCGGATCGTCATTCTGGCCAAGGCTCCGATCCCCGGCTTTGCCAAGACGCGGCTCATTTCCGCACTCGGAGCGGAGGGCGCCGCCGCTCTTGCAGCGCGAATGCTGGACTATATCATTACTCAAGCCTTGGGCGCTGGAGTCGATGTGGTTGAGCTCTGCGTGACACCGGAGATAGAACATCCCGCATGGGAGATGATGTCAAAGCGGGCGGGCGTCGTCTGGACCAATCAAGGCGAGGGCGATCTCGGCCAACGATTGGCCAGGGCCACCAGGCGGTCGATCAAAGCCGGAGACAGGGTTCTTCTCATCGGCACAGATTGCCCCGAACTCGACTCGAACAGGCTTTCGGAAGCAGCAGAAGCACTTCGCCGGGACGACTGCGTGATCGTGCCGTCCATGGACGGCGGTTACGTGCTCCTCGGGCTGAACCGGTATGATTGCTCGCTCTTCAAGAACATCATGTGGAGTACCGAAACCGTCGCGCTGGAAACACGCCGCCGGATCGATCGACTCAGATGGCGCCTCACAGTCTTGCCGACACTCCACGATATTGATGAGCCAGAGGATCTCATCTGGCTTCCGGCGAATTGTCATGTCCGCAACCCACTCGATGACCGGGATCGGATGAGGCCCAGCTCGATCAGCTGCAGCGCGCTGCATTCTATTACTTCGCGCAAGCGGTGAACGTAGCCAGAACTTGAAAAATCATCGCCGCGCCGCGCCGAGAATCTTGCCCAGCCCGCCTCCCGACTGGAGGATCACTGCGCAATTGTCGGCACCGTTCCTGGCTCCGCATGGGCCAAGATCGTAGCGCGTCGCCTTGCCATTCCATCGTCCAAGCTTCGTCATGCCTCGAACCGCATTGACGTAAGTTACAGTTTTGCCCCGATTTTCACCGCGCTTGATCGGCACAGCGGCGCGGCTTGTGAAATCAACTCGCCAAAGCGTTGCCGAGCCGGTTCCCGACCCTACAGCAACCTCCGTTTTTCCGATCGAGACATCGACCGGCAAAGCACCGCGCATTAAACCGTTGATGGAGCGTTTGCTGGAACCGACTGTGTGTTTGGTGCCGTCGACCACCGCCTGGGGCGTGTAGATCTGGCCGTCACTGCGGCTGGCATATGCGCGCTGACGTTCGGAGAAAGCAGCGGAGCCCAGCGTGTCTTTCCAGCCCAGCCTGTCCCAGTAGTCGACGTGAAATCCCAGCGCCAGCACATCCGGGCGTGCCGCCAGTTGCGAGAGCACGGCGTCGGCTGGGGGACAAGACGAGCAGCCCTGACTGGTGAAGAGCTCGACAACGTGACGCGTTTCGGCGGCCGCCGGCGTTACAAGCACGGCTGAGATCGAGGCGACCAAGCCGAGAAGCCATCTGGAAGACATGAGAAACCTCCTTGTTTGCCTGATACTGGCACGAGGAAGGGCATTTCATCCTGTGAAAATTGCTCCGCTCCAATCACTTAGTGGTGTTCTTGCCGTTCAGAGCGTTGCGCTGATCCGATGATCGGATGGATAATGAACGCTATCAGGACTTACACGCTCCAAAAGACGTCAGTCCGTTTGAATTTCTTCTAGAACACCTGGCTTCCGGCGAGCTTGTCATGTCTGTAACACTTGATCTTTCGGATGAAGCGCTGCTCGATCGGCTGCAGCGCGCTGCATTCGATTATTTCCCGCAGACCGTGAATCCGCTCAACGGATTGGTGGCCGACACATCGCGTGACAACTCGCCCGTCAGTATAGCGGTGGTTGGTTTCGCGCTGTCGTCCTATCCGGTGGCAGTGGAAAGAGGCTGGATGTCCCGCGCCGATGCGATCCAGCTCAGTCTCGCTGCGTTGCGTTTTTTCCGCGACAGCGATCAAAGCGGCGGTCCTGAGGCCACCGGTTACAAGGGCTTCTACTACCACTTCCTCGACATCAACACCGGTATCCGGGTCTGGCGATCCGAGTTGTCGATGGTCGATACCGCGCTGCTGATCGCCGGCATGCTGACGGTTGGCCGGTATTTCGCGGCGAACAGCAGGGAGGAGATCGAACTGCGTGAGCTCGTCGAGATGTTATACCTCCGCATCGACTGGCGATGGTCGCAAGGCGGGACTGCAACGATCAGGCTAGGCTGGAAACCGGAGTGCGGATTCCTGAACTACGGGTGGGACGGCTATCACGAGGCTATCGTGATGTATGTGCTTGCGATGGGCTCGCCGACGCATCCACTCACGGGCTATTGCTATGACGCCTGGACCACGAATTACCAGTGGGAAAATCTTTACGGCCACGATTTCCTGTGCGCGGGACCACTCTTCGTGCACCAGTTCTCGCACGCCTGGATCGATTTTCGGGGCATTCAGGACCGTTTCATGCGCGAGAAGCGCTGCGATTATTTCGAGAACAGCCGGCGCGCCACCAGAGTTCAGCGCGAGTACGCACGGCGCAATCCGAAAGGGTTCGCTGGCTACGATGAAAATTGTTGGGGCCTTTCCGCCGGCGATGGTCCAAGGAATGAGCAGATGCATGGGCCCAACAAGGGGCGCTATTTGTTGGGCTATACCGGGCGTGGCGTTCCGCACGGGCCGGACGATGGCACACTCAGCGGGCCGGCCGCGCTGGCATCGCTGCCGTTTGCACCCGAGATTGTTCTGCAGACCACCCGCAATATGATGGCGCGCTATCCGGAGATGCTGCCGGACTTCCGCTTTTCGAGCGGTTTCAACCCGACACTCAACGGCGCCGATGGGCGTGCCTGGGTTTCAAGCGGGCACTACGGGCTCGATCAGGGCATCGTAGTGATGATGATCGAAAATCACCGCACACAATTGATCTGGCGGCTCATGCGGGATTGCCCCTATGCCGGCTCCGGATTGCGGAGCGCCGGATTCCGCGGCGGCTGGCTTCACGGATAAACAATGACGCATCCCAACGCTTTGCACCTTGCTACTCCACAGGACGAGCCTGAGCGCCAACGCCTGGAAAACGTCCATCCGGCCGGCTGGCGCAATCCGCAGCCAGCGGATCGCTACAATCTGGTGGTCGTAGGCGCCGGCACGGCAGGGCTGGTAGCAGCGCACGGCGCGGCGGCGCTGGGAGCGAAGGTTGCGCTGATCGAGCGCAACCTGCTGGGCGGCGATTGCCTGAATGTGGGCTGTGTGCCCTCGAAAACGATCATCCGCACGTCGCGCCTGTATGCCGAAATGCGCAATGCCGGGCAGTTTGGCGCGCAAACACCAGCCGATATCCCCATCGATTTTTCCACGGTGATGCAGCGCATGCGCGGTGTTCGCGCCCGGATCAGCCGTGCGGATTCGGTGCATCGGCTGATCGCGGCTGGCGTTGACGTGTTCTTTGGCGAGGCGCGGTTCACTGGAACTGATTCATTGACGGTGGATGGCGCTAAGCTACGCTTCAAAAAGGCATTGATTGCCACCGGCGCGCGGCCGGACACGCCGGCGATTCCCGGCCTTAGCGAAGCCGGCTATCTGACCAACGAAAATGTCTTTGACCTTACCGAACTGCCGCGCCGCCTGCTGGTCATAGGCGGCGGGCCACTCGGATGCGAACTAGCGCAGGCATTCAGTCGTCTGGGAGCTAAGACCGTCATTGCCCAGGACTGGCCCCTTTTCCTGCCCAAGGAAGAGCGCGACGCGGCGCAACTCCTGTCGGACGCATTCGCGCGCGACAGCATCGATGTGCGGTTAAATACCAAAGTTGTCAAAGTGCGCGTGGAAGGTGGGGAAAAGCTCGTTGATCTGGTCAGCGCCGACTACAAAAGCACGGTCGCCGTCGACGCTATTCTCACCGGCACGGGCCGGGTGCCGAACGTCGATGGCCTGGATCTGGAGGCTGCCAGCGTCGAATACGATAACAAAACGGGAATACGGGTCGACGATTTTCTCCAGACCAGCAATCCGCGCATCTATGCCGCCGGCGACGCCTGCCTTGAGCATAAATTTACCCATACCGCCGACGCATCGGCGCGTGTTGCGATTCGAAATGCGCTGTTTTTCGGCCGCCAGCGCTTCAGCGTACTGACCATTCCATGGTGCACCTACACCGATCCCGAGATCGCCCATGTCGGCCTGTATGCACGGCAGGCGCTCGAAGGGAATATACCGTTAAAGACTTTTACGATCCCGATGCACGATGTGGATCGCGCGATCGCGGACGGCGAGGAGACGGGTTTCGTGAAGATCCACGTCAAGGAGCGGACGGACCGAATTCTTGGAGCAACGATCGTTACCCGTCATGCGGGCGAGATGATCAACGAGATCAGCTTGGCGATGGTCGCGGGAATCGGGCTGAGCACTTTGGCCCGCGTCATTCACGCCTATCCAACCCAGGCTGAAGCCATCAAGAAAGCGGCGGACGCCTACAACCGCACGCGTCTGACGCCTTTCATCCAATCGTTGCTGCAGCGCTGGCTGCGGTGGTAACCACCAGTTGGGAGATAACCCATGAAACTCGGCATGATCGGCTTGGGGCGCATGGGCGCCAATATGGCGCTGCGTCTGATGCGCGGCGGACACGAACTGGCGGGCTTCGATCCGAAACCTGAAGCGCGCAAGAGTCTTGAGGATAATGGCGCTGAATCCGCGGATGCGCTGCCAGCGCTCGTCGCGAAATTGCCAGCACCTCGCACGCTATGGCTGATGGTTCCCGCAGGTGAAATCACCGATGTGACCCTCGCGAAACTTCTGCCGCTGCTGATCGCGGGCGACACAGTCGTTGACGGCGGCAATTCCTACTACAAGGACACGTTGCGCCGGGCCGAGATGTTTGCCGGTAAAAAAATCAACTATATCGACTGCGGCACCAGTGGTGGCGTGTGGGGACTGGCCGAAGGTTACAGCATGATGATCGGTGGCGAGGAAACGGCGGTCGAGCGGCTCCGGCCGATCTTCGAAACCTTGGCGCCCGCCAAGGATCGGGGCTGGGGTCGCGTCGGCCCGGTGGGCTCCGGCCACTTCGCGAAGATGGTGCACAACGGCATCGAATATGGCCTGATGCAAGCCTATGCCGAAGGTTTCTCGATACTCCGGCATAAGAGCGAGTTCGATTTTGACCTGCATCGGGTCGCCGAAATTTGGCGCTTCGGCAGCGTGGTTCGCTCCTGGCTCCTCGATATCACCTCGGAGGCACTGGAGAAGAATCCGGCCATGACCGGAATTGCTCCTTATGTGGAGGATTCCGGCGAAGGGCGTTGGACCGTGGCCGAGGCAATCGATCTGGACGTATCAGCACCTGTCATTACGCTGTCTCTGCTTGAGCGCCTGCGCTCACGTGATCGGGACTCGTACTCCGACAAGCTGCTGGCGGCCATGCGCAACCAGTTCGGCGGCCACGCGATCAAGAAGCAGTGAACCTCAGCGGACGCCCGCCAGCGCAGCACTCTTGCCGGCAATGCGCTGCATCAGCTGTTTCCAGGATTTGACGAAAGACTGGGCGCCTTCGCGTTGGAGCTCGATGGCCAAGCCGTCGATGTCGATGCCGGCCTGGGCGAAACGCGCCAGCGTCGCCTCGGCATCCCCGCCGTCCGCGGCCATGGCGCCTTTGAGCGACCCGTGTTCGGCGAAGGCTTGCAGGGTCTTCTCCGGCATGGTGTCGATGGTGTCTGGCGCGGCCAGCGCTTCCACATAGAGCGTGGCGGACACGTCGGGATCCTTGGTGCCGGTGCTGGCCCAGAGCAGGCGCTGCGGACGGGCGCCCGCATCGGCGAGCTTGCGCCAGCGGGGCGAAGCGAGAAGATCGCGATAGGCGCGATAAGTGCGCCGCCCGATTGCGATGCCGAGTTTGTTACGTAGCTCGGACGGCACCTTGTCCTTGACCGCCGCATCCCATCGGCTGACAAACAGCGAAGCGACGGAACCGACGTGGGGGTCGAGTCCGGCTTGAATGCGCCGCTCGATGCCGCGCAAATAGGCGTGGGCGGCAGCGAGGTATTGCTCGCGCGAGAACAGCAGGGTGACGTTGATCGGCACGCCCGCGAAGATCGATGCCTCGATCGCCGGGATGCCCTCGGGCGTGCCCGGAATCTTCACGAATAGATTTGGCCGGCCGGCCTGCTGGTGGATTTGCCGGGCGGCCTTGATGCTGCCTTCGGTGTCGTTGGCCAGCAAAGGCGAGACCTCCATGGAAACCCAGCCATCCATGCGATCAGAGGCCTCGAACTCCGGGCGGAACAAATCGGCGGCACGGCGAAGATCCTCCAGTGCCAATTCGAGGAACAGGGCTTCGCCGGATTTTCCAGTCTCCGTCTTCTCGTGAATCCCGGCGTCATAGGCTTTGCCACCGCCGATCGCCCCATCGAAGATGGTGGGATTCGAGGTCAGGCCGGTGATGGAGAACTCTTCAATGTAGCGGCCCAGCTTGCCATCATCCAGCAATTCACGGGTGATGTTGTCCAGCCAAAGGCTCTGGCCCAGATCGTGTAGTTGCCGGGTTGGTTTCATGTGTGTTCCTGGAGTGCGGATTTTGCCATCTGTTTGCGGTCCTTGTGGTCAGCGCCCGTGGTTGCGAGAGCATGAAAATCAGTGAGTGTGAGATCACACAGATCGCCGATGTGTTCGACGGTCAAACCGGGCGCGGGATCGATTACTATGTGTTCGGATTCAGCGGCGTAATGACCCTGACGTACGAAGACCGTGGTCAACCGCTCAGCCAGCACCCGTTTCATTGCGGCAAGCAGTTGCGGCTTGTCGTCGATCATCACATAGTGCTTCGCTGGAAAGGCTCGCTGCACCGCATCGAGCATGCTTTCCTTGTGCAAGTAGACCAGCACCCGTCCGTCGACTGCATCCCACACGCCCGAGCGCTGGATCTTGCGCGGCTGGAATATGATATCGCCATCTGAAAGTATCGCAGTGGTGCCCATCAGGCTCAAGTGGCCGATCGCGTCGAGCGCGCGTGGATACAGTCGCGCGTTGAAAGGGTAGTCCAGCAGGAAGGCCTGCATCTGAAGCAGCGCCAGGACGTTATCGTTGCCGGCGCGGAACATCTGTAGCGCGCCCAGATAATCGGCATAGCCAAGGTTGTCGCGCAGTTCACTATAGACCGACCAATATCGCTCACGCTCCGCCTCGCCGAAATCACGATCGAGCCGTGCTGTCAGGTCGGCGGCGAAACGATCATTGTCGAGCAAGGTGTTGTCGACGTCGAGCAGAAACACAACTGGAGCGGGCGTCAGCACGGCGTCGTCTCCTCGGGCTTCGGGTCGTGCCAGCCCTCATTGCTGACCACGATGCCTGCGGCAGCCGGCGGCCCCCAGCTCCCGGGCTCGTACTCGTGCACCGGTTCGGCGCTGCCGAGTGCCGGGTCGACGACTGCCCACGCCGCCTCCACGCCTTCGTCGCTGGTGAACAGCGCCGCGTCCCCGCGGATCGCATCGCCAAGCAGGCGCTGGTAGGGCAGTTCCTCGGACGGCGGCTGATGGCGCACCACCAATTCCACCGCCTTGCCGCGCATCGCCTCGCCCGGCTGCTTGACGCGCGCACCCGCCGAGATGACAACTTCGGGGCTCAGGCGGAAGCGGAAATAGTTCGATTCCGACGGAGTGATCTTGTCGAACACGGCCATCGGCGGGCGCTTCAGGTCCACCATGACTTCGGTGGAGGAAATCGGCATATATTTGCCCGCGCGGATGTAGAACGGCACGCCAGCCCAGCGCCAGGTGTCGATGTGCAGGCGTAGCGCGGCGAAGGTTTCAACCTGGGAATCTGGCGCGACACCTTTCTCATCGCGGTAGCCGCGGAACTGGCCGCGCACCACCTGCTTCGGATAGAGCGGACGCATTGCCCGGAACAGGCGCAACTTTTCGGCGCGCATAGAGGCGGCATCATGCCCGGCCGGCACGTCCATGGCCAGCAGAGCGATCACCTGCAGCAGATGGTTCTGCACCACGTCGCGCATCGCGCCCGCTTCTTCATAGAAGCTGCCGCGGCCCTGCACTCCGAAGTTCTCCGCCATGGTGATCTGAACGCTATCGACGTAGGTGCGGTTCCAGACCGGCTCGAGAAAGGTGTTGGCAAAACGGAAATACAGGAGGTTCTGCACTGCTTCCTTGCCGAGGTAATGATCGATACGGAAGATAGCACTCTCGGGGAAGAATTCGTGCAGGGTGCGGTTCAACGCCCGGGCGGAGTCCAGATCGCGCGCGAACGGCTTTTCGATGATGATCCGGGCACCCTTGGCGCAGCCCGCTCTTGCCAGCTCTTGCACCACCGTGGCGAACAGGCTCGGTGGAATCGCCATGTAGTGCAGCGGCCGGGCGGCACCACCCATGGCCTGTTTCAGGCGGCTGTAGGTTGCCGGGTCGTTGTAGTCGCCGTGGACCAATTGCAGCTGCTCGGAGAGCTTCTTGAACGCTTGGGCGTCGATACCGCCATGCTTTTCCAAGCTATCGCGAGCGCGCTGGCGAAACTGGTCCAATGACCACCTCTCGCGCGCGATGCCAATGATCGGCATGTCCAGTTCGCCGGCGTGGATCATTGTTTGCAACGCCGGAAAGATTTTCTTATGGGCCAGATCGCCAGTCGCGCCGAAGAACACAAAGATATCGGAACGGTCTGTCGCCATCGTGAGTTGTCCGCTATTCAGCCCTGTCGGCCTTATACCCGCTCATACAAACGCGCGGCAAGTGCAGGAACGTCTCCCGAAGTTCCGGGATGAAAACAAGATGCTGAAGCGATCAAGAAAGCGGCGGACGCCTACAACCGCACCGTCTGACGCCCATCATCCAATCGTTGCTGAAACACTGGCTTCGGTGGTAGCTGGCAATTAGGAGATAACCATGAAACTCGGCATGATTGGCTTGGGGCGTATGGGCGCCAATCCGGCGCAGCGCCTAATGCACGGCGGTCATGAACTGGTGGGCTTCGATCCGAAACCTGAAGCACGCGGACATCTTGAAGACAAGGGCGCCGAACCGGCGGATTCGCTGGTCACACTGGTCTCGACTACCAGCCCCGCGCGCGCTTTGGCTGATGGTACCCGCCGGTGAAATCACCGACGGCACCCTTACGAAACTGCTGCCGCTGTTGGACGCGGGCGACACAGTCGTTGACGGCGGCAATTCCTATTACAAGGATACCTTGCGCCGGGACGTCGCTGACAAAAAAATCAATTATATCGACTGTGGTACCAGTTGTGGGGTTTGGGGCTGTCCGAAGGGCTACAGCATGACAATCGGCGGCGAGGAGGTGGCGGTTGAACGGCTCAGGCCGATCTTCGAAGTCTTGGCGCCCGCCAAGGTGGGGCCGCGTCGGCCCGGCTGGCTCAGGCCACTTCGCCAAGATGGTCCATAACGGCATCGAATATGGCCTGATGCAAGCCTACGCCGAAGGCTTCTCGATTCTGCGACACAAGAGCGAGTTCGGCCTCGACCTCCATAGGGTGGCTGAAATCTGGCGCTTCGGCAGCGTGGTACGTTCCTGGCTTCTGGATATTATAGCGGAGGAGCTGATGAAGAATCCGGCGATGACCGGGATTGCGCCTCCGGCGAAGGGCTGGACTGTCGCCGAGGCAATTGACCTGGACGTTTCCGCCCCCAGTTCATCACGCTATCGTTGCTCGAGCGCCTGCGCTCGCGCGAGGCGGACTCGTATTCAAACAAGCTGATAGCGTCCATGCGCAGTCAATTCGGCGGACACACGACCAAGCGATTTACCCAAGCTCCTGAAATGTATTGCATGGCAGTCTGAATCATGCCCTTGGCATTGGAGGGGTCACTAGCCAACGAGGTGAAGGCGTGGGTTGCCTTCAGCTGGCTAGCGTAAATAGCGGCTCATCCGGTCGGGGGACCGCGGTAATGGATCTGCGACTTGAACCCCCTCAATCTCGTAAAGCGTTCGATAGCGTAGGGTGTACACTGCTTCCGAATGCTTTGAAATCTAGCGAAGGAGGGTGTATATTTTTCGACTAATTTAGCCAGATTTTGCTGAGTTTTTGCAATTCCGCAGGAAGCGCCATTATTATCTGGCCACATCCTTCTGCAGGGCCCGTATGCGCTTGGCCAAGGCTTCATCGATGGGGCCGCCGGTGGGCTTTCGGTTTTTGCCTTTGATGCGGCCGAGCTTCCTGGTCCAGGTGTCGTCGAGGCGATCGAGTTCGCTTTGCAGATCGTCGGTTTCGTGGGCGGTTTCGGCCAGATGCTGGGCAAGTACGGGATCAACCTCGGCGGGCGCTTCCGCGACCGGAGTGGGGAATTCATCTGAATCCGTTTCTGGTTCGAGCCGCGCAAGGATGACTTCGGGGGGCGGAGCGAGGGTCGCGATGTGCTCATCCTTTTCCGCAATAATCTGGCGCAGATCGCTGATTTCGCTGGTTTTATGATCGAGGTCGAGGCGGAGGGCGGTGATTGCGGATTGGGCCTCGGCGGCGGCGGCTTCCTGCTCGGAAATGCGGGCGCGCAGACCGAGCAGCTCGTGTTCGCGAGCGGCGTGGGCGGCATCCTTATCATTGATTTCGGCGACAAGAGTTTCAATGCGGTTGCGGGTGCGCGTCACTTCGGCCATTTGCTCGGCCATTTTCATCCGCGAGCCTTCAAGGCGCGCGCCAAGCTTCTGGGAGAGCATAGCATATTCGGCGCGAAGCCGGTCGCGTTCGGTGTGCAATTCGCCGGCGGTGCTGGGAATCTGGCGCTGCATGCGGCGCGAGCCAATGCGCACCGCCAGCGCCCACATCAGCCGGCCGAGGAAAAGTGCGATCAGCGTGGCGACCGAAAAGCCCAGAACCACCAGCAACAAGGTTTCAGTCTGAAACATGCGACCTCCGGCAATCCAGCCTATCTAGCCAATCCTCAGGCAAGATGCAAAGAATTGGCCAGGGGCCTGTGCCTGGCGCCTCAGTTCACCCGAACGAAAGTGTTGGTTTTGCAGAGCACTTTGAGGACGCAACCCTGCACCTTCATGGTGCCGCCATCGAGCTTCACGGTGCCGGTGTAGGTCTTGCCGTCATCGGGATTATAGATGGCGCCCTTCCAGGTGTTGTCGCCCGCGGCCTTCATGCCGACCAGGATGGAAAGGCCGATCACTGGCCGCTTGCGGAGCGAGGGATCGGGATTCTCACGATCTACCTTGGGCTTGCCATCGATCTTGCTCAAGGGCTCCTTAAGGGCCACGATGGTTCCGCAAAGACCGGAGCCGCAGTCCCTGACCTTGACGGTGACCTTGCCGTTCTTCATGGCCCATGTACCGGGTGCGCTGGAGGCAAAAGCCGCGCTGGCGCCCAACACAAGAATGGAAGCGGCGCTGAATAAAGTGTGGATTTTCATTGCGAAATTATCCCTTGTTGAACATTAGGAAGCTCCACTGCCCGGAAAATCGGGCCACAAGGTGGCTTCTCTCAAGGATAATTCGCGCCGACTAGAAAGGGTTCCAGCTCGGTTTCGTTGAGTATTTCAGATAACCGATGTTGGCGCCGAGGCGGGCGCCGAGGCCGGTGCGGATGGGGGCGAGGACGATTTCGTCGCGTTTCTGGAAGTTTACGCCGAGGCCGCCGATGAAATAGGCCGAGCCCTCAACACCGCCGAAACGGGTGTGGAGATCGCCTGGGCTATCGGAGTTGTAGACGAGGACCAGGGCGCGGGAGCCGTTGCCGCCGAAATCCCAGCCGACGGAAGGACCTTGCCAATAGATCCGTTGCTTCGTGCCATCCTTGTAATAAATCGTGCCTTCTCCGTATCTTAAGCCGCCAACGAAAGCGCCTGAACCCTCTTCGCCGACGATATAGGCGGTGGGTTCGCCCTGACTCTGGAAGACATATTCGACGGCTTCGGCCAATCCCCGGGAGGCCTTGCCGAAGAACTGATGGCCGGTGGCCATGATTTCTTCGGTGGTGTAGGTCTGACGCGATTTCGAGAGGGAGCCGGTGGTCTGGGCCAGGGCGGGCTGGGCGATGGCGAAGGCCAAGGCGAACGCAAGGAGCTTTAACATTACAAACCTCGTGATATCAAGCGCTTGGTTAAAGCTTAGCAAACGGGGCTTACGGGTTCGTTAAAAGTTTAAGCGCTGGCGATGAAGGGGGGGTTGGCATAGCCTTGCTCGCGCTTGCCGTAGGAGAGGGGAATTCCCTCTGTTGTCAGTACCTTGCCGCCGGCGGCCAGGAGGACGGCGTGGCCTGCCGCCGTATCCCATTCCATGGTGCGGCCGAAGCGGGGGTAGAGATCGGCTTCGCCGGCGGCGATCAGGCAGAATTTCAGCGAGGAGCCCGCGGAGCAGAGGGATTTCACATTGATTTTGCTAAGGTATTCGTCGGTTGCGGCATCGCGGTGGGAGCGGCTGGCGGCGACTGTCAGGCCGTCGAGCGGGGGTTTGCGGACGTGGATTGGCGTATCGTCTTCGGCGGCGCCTTTACCGATTTCGCCCCAGAAGATGCGCTGACGAGCTGGAGCGAAAACCACGCCGGAGACTGGAACGCCTTGTTTTATCTCGGCAATATTGATGGTGAATTCGCCGTTCCGGGAGATGAATTCCTTGGTGCCATCGAGGGGATCGACGAGGAAGAAGTGATCGGCGATGGCGGGGATGCGGCCCTGGGCTGCGGCTTCCTCGGAGATTACGGGGATGTTGAACTTGGCCAGGCCTTCCAGGATGATGCGCTCGGCGGCTTCATCGGCCTCGGTGACGGGGCTTTGATCGCTCTTGGTTTTTGTTGTGAAATCAGTGGCATAGATCGACATAATGGCGCGGCCGGCGGCGTTGGCGAGAGCGATCAGATGTTGCGTTTGCGGCGATGGCGTGGGGCGCATGGGGGAGCTATAGAAGAACCTCTTACGAATCGCCACCGGAGAACATCATGAGCGAGCAACGCCTTTCCGACCTCGACCTTGCGGCGCTGCTGTGCTCGAGGGTTTGCCACGATGTCATTTCGCCCGTGGGGGCTATTGCTAACGGCTTGGAATTATTCGACGATCCGGAGATGGACGAGGAGACGAGGCAGACAGCGCTGGAGATGGTGCGCTCCTCCGCCAAGACGGCTTCGGCCAAGCTCAAGTTCTGCCGCATCGCCTTTGGCGCGGCGGGGTCGGCTGGGGCCATGATCGACATGGGGGAAGCGGGCGAAATGGCGCTGGCGTTCGTGGGCTCCGAGAAGGTCAAGCTCGATTGGCGGGCGCCCCGGGAAAACCGGCCAAAACAACAGGTTAAGCTGCTTTTGAACATGCTGCTGATGGCCATGGCGGGGGTGCCGCGGGGCGGGGTCGTGACGGTTGAGGCCGAGGGCAGCACGCTGACGGCGAGGGCAACGGGGGAGCGCGCCAAGGTGCCGGAGGCGATCGCCGGCGTGCTCGAGGGCACAGCCGATCTGGCGGCGCTGGATGCGCGGCTGGTGCAGCCCTATTACGCGCGGGCGCTGGCCCAATCGGCGGGGCTGGCGCTCACCATGGCGATGGACGGGGACGACGTTGTGGTGCGCGCGGCGGCGTGAGGTGTGCGATGTTTTTCGCATGGTTTTGGATGACTTTTGCATGTGTTTTGGATGCCATAAAATCCGAAAACGTGTCGCAAACATAGGATGACTCTAGGGAAGCATTTTAGGGGAGGAAGAGGCCTCATGTCTGGAAGCTGGACGGCGGGCGACTAATACTGCCGTTATCAAGACGCTCAAAGGGCGCGGTGAACTCAGGTTGCGAGTGGGTGACTATCGCGTTCTCTCCTTGTGAGAACCGGGAAAAATGCCGACATCCACCGTGTCCCGCATCGCAAGGATGCCTATCCCTAGACAGAAGGACGTGATCCATGACCGCAGCAACGCAACCGCAATTTCTCGAAAAGGACGGAAAGCGTTTTGTCGTGCTTGCCTATGAGGAATTCGTGGCGCTCAAGGAAGAACTTGCCGATCTGCGGGATAGCCGCGCAATCCGCCAGGCCGCAAAGAAGGGTAAAGGTACGAAGCGGGTGCCGCTCAATGAAGTGCGGGCGCATTTGCGCAAGCGGCGGAAAACGCGCCGCGCGGCGTAGCTACAGTGCGCTTTCGCACCACGACAAGTTCATAACTAGGTGGGCTTTGGTTCGCGGCGGGCTTCACGGCGCGCTTCTGCTAACTGGATCTTTCTGGGCTCGGTAACGAGGCGCTCCAACAGAGCCACTGTAAAATCCAGCAAATTGTCAGCGTCCTCTTTTGAGAGGGTACCGGCGTGCGCGCCATCGTTTCCGTCCTCGCGAACGCTTCTAGCTAGCTCTCGAAGTGCACTAGGGATAAGACCCTGATCGAAGAGCCAGTGGAGTCGCAACCCCAGTTCTCGCCTCTGTCGTTCATTCGGTTGTTGAACATCTTGATTGTTTGGATCAGGGAGGAGAGGTAGGGTGACGAGGTCTAAGCAAAGCCGAAACATTGTGCCTGCGGCATTGTAACAACCAATCTCCAAGCAGGCCGCCCCCTCCTTAAATGCATCACTGATCGGTTTGGATAGGTGATCGGGTGGTCGTCTCGAAACGTTGTCGCGCAGGCTGATATATCGTTCTACGTCAAACAGCGGATTAAGAGAGCCCTTGATTTTCATAATCTCGTCCGGGTCGCGTGAAATCGCCTTGGACTGCTCGAGTGCATTGTTGCGACCTGGTAGACTAAGAGCGATCAGGAAGATTGTCGGTTTGCTAAAATTTCGGCACACCGAAAACACTTCATGATGATTTAGCCACCTATGCTGCTGTCCGCGAAAGACATGAGCCATAACATCAAAGGTATGTGCCGACGCGCCGCAGCGGGGACAGTCAGCAACGAGAAGCGGCATCGTCAAACCTTTTTGTCGAAGGGCAAGGGTACATGTGAAGGTCCATTTAATCGACAAACGTCCGAATAGACAATGTGCCACTAAACGGTATCATGCTTTCTCCTAACACTGAGAAGGCCGGATGAGCCAGCGGCGATACGCGAAATTTGGGATTGAAAGGCTTAAAAGCTTTTCGATGAGAGTCGCTGGGGGCTCGATACGCTTCAGTCTATCGGTGCTGAATTGTTTCATCGAAAGTCGAAGCGGGCCAAAGAACTGCTAGAACGAGTCGCAAAAGCAATTTCAGTTTTGAAGAAGTCGGCAGGCGACGGGTAAGACGTTCGGAATCTTCATGCTGGAACATGGGTCCCGGCTTTCGCCGGGATGACGGAAGTGGGGAATAGGCGAATGAGCAAGAAAATTTCAAAGCGGCGCTTGAGCAAGGCTGACGATGCGCCGGAGCTAACGGCCCGCTGGTTCGCTAACGCCGATTTGTACAAGAGCGGAAAACCGGTGCGGCGCGGGCGGCTCAAAAGCAACGGCACATCTTGATTGTCACCCACATGAAAATCAAAGCCATCGTTCGCGAGGATGACAGCGGCGGCTATTGGGCCGAGGTTCCAGCCATTTCGGGTTGCGCCACCCAAGGCGATACTATGGACGAACTGCTCGCCAATTTGCGCGATGCGATTGAAGGCTGCCTGGCGATGGATATCGAAGCGCCGAAGCCGAGGGGTTGAGAATCCTCACGCGGAAAGATGGGTCCCGGCTTTCGCCGGGATGACGGTAGTGGGAAAAGCAGAAGGAAGGAAGACCACCCGGTTGAGGCACCCCACCCGTCAGTTGCTTCGCAACTGACACCCTCCCCGCGCGAAGCGCGGAGGAGGGAGTTAGGCGATGTTGCGCATTTCTTCGTGGCTGTGCATGGGGGGTGCGCCTTCGCGCAGGACGTAGCCGCGGCCCCAGACGGTTTCGATGAAATTTTTGCCGCCGGCGGCGCTGGCTAATTTCTTGCGGAGCTTGCAGATGAAGACGTCGATGATTTTCAATTCGGGCTCGTCCATGCCGCCGTAAAGATGATTGAGGAACATTTCCTTGGTGAGCGTCGTGCCCTTGCGGAGACTCAACAGCTCCAGCATCTGGTATTCCTTGCCGGTCAAATGCACGCGGGCGCCGCCGACTTCGACGGTCTTGGTGTCGAGATTGACGAGAAGCTCGCCCGTCAGGATCACCGACTGGGCGTGGCCCTTGGAGCGGCGGACCACGGCGTGGATGCGCGCCACCAGCTCATCCTTGTGGAAGGGCTTGGTCATGTAATCGTCAGCACCGAAGCCCAGGCCGCGCACCTTGTCTTCGATGCCGGCCAGGCCAGAGAGAATGAGGATGGGCGTGTTGACCTTGGAGACGCGGAGCGTCTTCAGCACTTCATAGCCCGACATATCGGGCAGGTTCAGATCAAGCAGGATGATGTCGTAGTCGTAGAGCTTGCCGAGGTCGACGCCCTCTTCGCCCAGATCCGTCGTGTAGACGTTGAACCCCTCCGACTTCAGCATCAGCTCGATGCTTTGGGCCGTCGCGGTATCGTCTTCGATCAGCAGTACCCTCATGGCCGAAATCCCCTATGGCGCCTTCGCGGAGGCGAAGCCCGCCCGCAATGAACCGTTAACGCTCACTGTTAAGATAAGCCGGGAAAGGTTAACAAAACCTTCTGGCGGCCGCGACAATGGTAACCGAGGCCAAGGAGATTTACGCGGCCTTAAGCTTGACCGTTCATCATCGCTTCCCGACGACATCCGGAATCACCTTGCGTAATTGATTCGGACGGACGTGAGAAGGGGACGCTTTCGTCCCCACGGTTTGTGAGTTGAGGGTTCCCCATGCGTTCACGCGATACGCTTCTCAGGCTGCACCGTTTCCGCACCGAGGACAAGCGAAGGCAAGCCGCCGACATCGAGAGCATGATCCAGGATTTCATGCGGAAATACGACGATCTCGACGCGCAGGTGAAACTCGAGGAGGGCCGCAACGGCGTCTCGGATCCAACGCATTTCAATTATTCCCTGTCGGCGAAATCAGCGCGCGGGCGGCGCGACAATCTGATGAAATCGATCGCCGAACTGAAAGACCAGCTGACGGCGGCGCAGGAGCTGCTGGCGGAAGAGCAATCGGAATTGCGCCGCGTCGAGATGCTGGTGGAGAAGGAAGCAGGCCAAGCCGTCGCCGCGCCAGCGCTGGGCACGGTTTCACTGGCGGGCCTGCACGTCAGGTAGATTCCCGCCTCTGTCCATGGCGGTCCCCGGGTTAAACCCGGGGATGACCCTGCCATCCAGTCTGGATCACCGGCTCAAGGCCGGTGATGGAGAGAAAAGGGTTTCAATTTTTCGTATGAGGGGCGGGCGGCATCGGCGATTTTCGCCAGATGGGGCGGCAGCTCGATTGTCGTGGGCTCCGGCCTGGCAAAGCCCGTGGAAGCCCACACGGCGTTATACCAGTGCGGCGCCCAGACGCCATCGAAGGGCTTGGGGCCCGGGGGCCAGCGCAGCATCGCTTCATCGAAGGGGATGCGGCAGGCGGCGCAGAGCGAGTTGAGCGTGCGGCGGGGATCTTCCAATACATCCTCGGCATCGATCACCGGAGGAGCCTTGCCGGTTTTCTGCGCCACCATATCGAAGATTTCCGCCTGCTCGACGAAGCCCGTGTCGCGAAGCGCCACATCGCTCCATTTTCGGGAATAGCTCGCCAGAACCCGCTCGGGCGCGCGGATCAAGAAGGCGTTGGTGAGCTTGGTGATCCAGGCGCGATTGAAGCCCCGCAGCATGTGGTGGGTCATGTGCTTCTGGTAGAAGAGAGGCTTGACGGCCGGTGCTGAACATTTCGCCACCAGCGTGTCCCAATCGCTGTCATTGGCGGCGATGATTGCGTCCCGCATCGGATGGTCGTTGCCGTGATGGATGAGGGAGAAGGCATAGAAGGGCTCGTCCCAGGCCACGCAATCGGTCCGGTTGCCGAAGGCGTACATCAGGGCGGTCGAAATGTTTCGCGGCCCCGACCACATGGCGAGGTTGGTCATGTGAAGGGCCTCCCTGAGAAACGACTAGATGTCATCGAAGGGGCGTTCCTTGCGCGGGTGTTGAACAGTGAGAACCGCAAAGTCGCCGGATACTGCATCAGCCAAATAATAGATCAGGAAGCGATGGTGCTGTGTTACGACCTTGCGCACTCCTTCAACATCCTGACGGCGTCCCATCTCCGGGTATTCAGCGATATTGCGCAGCGTAACCTGAATTTCCGTTCGCACCCGTAGGGCCGCGGCGGGATCGTGCGCCTTGATGTAATCCGCTATGTCCTCGATGTCTTTCGCGGCACGGCGAGTGAGCCGCAGAATCATGAATTGAAGCGGCGAAACGCAGCTTTCACCTCAGCGTCCGTTGCGATATCGCCGCGCTTAACCTGGCCCAGCCCCTCAAGCACAGCAGCGCGATGGGCGGCGTCTACTGGCTCGAGCGGAGCGCTGCCCTCTGCCAGCCTCAACATGGCCTTGGCAATTTCATCTTGACTGCGGCGCGGTAGTTTACGCACCGCCAGCAAAGCCTTTTCAAGAAGGTCAGTCATAAATTATACTCTACAGTTAAGCGGCGAAATTATAAAGGGGCCAACTAAAGCGTTCTCACCGTCTCGCGAACGCAGAGGTCCTTGTAGCCTTCCGAGAGTTTGCGGGAGATGGGGCCGGGGCCTTGCCAATCCTCCGTGGAGAGAGGATTTCGCACCGGGCGGCCGTCGATCTCGCGCACCGGCGTCAGCCCCGCGAAGGTGCCGGTGACGAAGGCTTCATCGGCGCCGTAGACATCGTAAAGGGAGAACTGCTTTTCGAAAACGGGAATGGCGTGGTCGCGCGCCAGACGGATCATGTTGGCGCGGGTGATGCCGGGGATGCAATATTGCCCGGTGGACGTCCACAGTTCGCCGCGGCGGATGATGAAAAAATGCGTCGAATTGCAGGTGGCGACGAAACCCAGTGGGTCGAGCATCAAGGCTTCGTCGGCTCCGGCGTTTATCGCCTGAATACAGGCGGTTATGCAATTGAGCTTGGAATGTGAGTTAAGCTTCTGGTCCTGCACATCGGGCGCGCCCCGCCTGACATTGACGGTCGCGAGCTTGAGGCCCTTCTGGAATTTATCCGGTCTTGGCATCTTGTATTCGGGGATGATGACGATGGTCGCGGGCGAGACGGTGACGCGAGGGTCCTGATAGGGCGTGGCCTTAACGCCGCGCGTTACCATCAGGCGGATATGGACGCCATCGGTCATCTTGTTGGCATCGACGCACTCGAAGAGGCGCTTCACCAGGTCCGGCGGCGTCACGCCGATATCCATGAAGATGGCCTTGGCCCCCTCATAAAGCCGCTCGATGTGCTGTCGCAAAAAGGGAATGCCGCCATTGACCACCCGCAGCCCCTCCCATACGCCATCGCCTAAAATGAAACCGGAATCGAAGACGGAGACGACGGCCTGTT
>Ga0136617_10000372_pt1 | contig 36857 bp, 37 predicted proteins | sample AntDrymUQ3222106_2_FD_129672 | JGI IMG/M metagenome (GOLD analysis project Ga0136617, IMG submission 129672) | Polar desert sand microbial communities from Dry Valleys, Antarctica - metaG UQ322 (21.06) | ecosystem: Environmental > Terrestrial > Soil > Desert | place: Antarctica: Dry Valley... | reverse complement strand
TTCCGGATCGTCAAGATTTTCCATCGACCGGACGACCTTGCGCGTCGCCTGGCGCAGCTCGGTTGGGCAAGCAACCTCGCGCAAACGCAGCGCTATTTCATCTTTGGCAGCGTGTGCACGGGCTCGGTTTCGAGCAGCGCCGAGGATGTCCATTCCGGTTGATACACGTACGCCGGCTGCGGAACGAGACCTTCGTCCATTTTTCGGCGGCGCGCGATGTCGTCCGGGCTCTTGTCCCAGAGGAGCTCGCGTCCCTCGAATTGCTGTTCCGGCAGATCGGGCCTCTTCTCGATGAGCTCGGAGATGAACTGCGTGAATTCGGACACGTAGTGACGAGAGGGCAGCATTGGCATGGATAGGTGCAGCACGAAACGATGTGTGAGAATCTTAACATTCGCGGGTCAGTTCGACGGCGAATGGCGTCCGGCGACGAGCGGAAACTCGAACAGCCGGCACTCGAGAGACCCGTTGTGGAGCGGCGTGCGCTTGGCGACTTTGAGATGGATGAGCTTCGGCAGACGCAGGTCGCTGGTGAAAAAAAACGCAGTCCAGCCGGCGTAGCGCTGCTTTAAGGCATCACCCAATAGCGGGTAGAACGCCGCGAGCTTCTGCCGATCGGCAAGCCGAATGCCGTACGGCGGATTGGTGAGCAGAATCCCTGAAGGGCGCGGCGACACGCGCGTGAGGAGGTCGGCCTGCTCGACCGTGACAAACTCGGTCACTTGAGCTGCGGCCAAATTGCTTCGCGTTTTCGCAACCGCCGCTGCCGTGCTATCGCTCGCGAAAATCTCGGGCGTCGCGGGCTTCTCCAGAATCCGATCGCGCGCGGACTGCTTCAATCGCTGCCACGCCGGTCCATCGAACCAGGCAAGCTTCTGAAAGCCAAACGTGCGCGAAAGTCCTGGCGCGCGATCCGCGGCCAGCAGCGCGGCTTCGATCGTAATGGTGCCGCTGCCGCACATCGGATCGAGCAGCGTAGTCTTCCGCTGCCAGCCGGCCAGCGCGAGCAACCCGGCGGCGAGATTCTCGCGCAGGGGCGCTTCCTCCGCATCGCGGCGAAAGCCGCGCTTGAAGAGCGGCTCGCCGGATGTGTCGATGTAGATCGTGGCATCGCCCTCGGTCAAGTGCGCGTGGATGCGGACGTCGGGCTGGCGCTTGTCGATTGAAGGACGCGCGCCCGACTCCGCGCGAAAGCGATCGCACACCGCGTCCTTGATGCGGAGTGTGGCGAACTCCAGGCTGCGCAACGGCGAGCGCGTCGCGGCGACATCGACGCGAAGCGTCCGTCGCGACTCGAAGTGGCGCTTCCAATTGATCTCGTGCGCAAGTGCGTAAATATCCCGCTCGTCGCGATACGCGCCGCTGCCCACTTGCCAGAGAACACGGCTCGCAATGCGCGATTCGAGATTGACCAAATAGGCGAGCGTAAGCTCCCCGGCGAACGCGACACCGCCGTCGGTCGGGGCGATCTCCTGCGCTCTTAGCTGCGTTAACTCGGCGGCGAGAACGCCTTCCAGGCCCCGCGGACAAGGAGCGAAATAGCGCTCAGCGGAGGACGCGATCAAAACGGTTTGGCGACCACCAGATAGACAGCCCCGAGCAAGACAGGCAACGCCGGAATCTCGTTTAACCAACGGTAAAAGCGATCGCTGTGCGTGTTGCGATCCGCAGCGAAATCGGCCAGGACCTTGCCTAGAAACAGATGGTGCGCCACGAGGATCAGAACCAGGACCAGCTTGACATGCAGCCACGCGCCCGTGATCCCATAGCCAAGCCAGAGCCAGAGACCGAAGCCAATCGTCAGAATGGCAGCCGGCGTCATGATGCTCCGGTAGAGCTTGCGCTCCATGACCTTGAACCGCGCGATCGAAATCGCATCGGTGGCAAGCGAGTGGTAGACATAGAGGCGCGGGAGATAGAAGAGGCCCGCGAACCAAGTCACCATAAAAACGATGTGCAACGTCTTGACGATGAGCACGAGAGAGCTCACTTCAATAACCGGCGCCGCGTGAGGACCAGCGCGACGTAAAACGCGCCCGCTGCGTAGAAAATGAGCACGATCACGTGCAGCAAAAGGTCAGACGGCACGCGTCCCAGCATCAAGGGCCGCGCGATATCGATCGCATGCTTCAACGGCAGGAACTCCGCGACCGCTGCGAGCACGGGCGGCATCTGCTCCACCGGAAAGAATACGCCTGAGAGCAGGAGCATCGGCGTCAGCACCAACGTAAAAAAATACGTGAAGAAATCGTAACTTGGCGCCAGCGCGTTCATGACGAGGCCTGCGGCGCCGAAAGTCAGGCCAACGACGAAGCCCAGCGGCAGTATCCACACGACAAGCCACGTGTGACCATATCCCAACGCCATGATGACGACGAGGATCGCGGCGGTCGACATGACGGCCTTGGTCGCGGCCCAGATCCATTCGGCCACCATGACGTCGTCGATACTGATCGGCGCATTGATGATCGCCTCCCAGGTCCGCTGCACATGCATGCGGGAAAACGCCGAATACATGCCTTCGAAGCTCGCCGTGAACATCGCGCTCTGGCAAACCATTCCGGTGCCGATAAACGCGATATATGACATGCCACCGACCTCGCCGATCAGCGATCCGATGCCGTACCCGAGCGCCAGCATGTAGAGCAAGGGGTCGGCAATGTTGCCGAGGACGCTCGCGATCGCGAGCTTTTTCCAGACGAGAAGATTGCGCCGCCACACGGGCAGGAAGCGCGGCGACACGAGCGGAAGCGCCCACAGCTTGGCAGTAAAGGTCAATCGCGTAACTCGCGGCCAGTCAACTTGATGAAAAGATCCTCGAGGTTTGCCGGCCGATGCAGATAGCGCACGCCTGCGCGCGTCGCCAAGTCTGCCAACAGCGGCTGCGCGTCGCTCGCGTAACAGAACGCTGTTTCACCGGCGATCTCGAGCCGCGAACTCAAGCGCCGGCCGTGGACATCGGCCCACTTCTTCGCTTCGTCACCGTAGACCTCGACGACCTCGGGCTCGACGTGCTGGGTGAGGAGGCCCCGCGGCGTATCGCTCGCGATCATCGCGCCGTGGTCGATCACGGCGAGCCTCGAGGCAAGCCGCTCGGCCTCGTCCATGAAATGCGTCGTTAGAAGGATGGTCTTCCCCTGAGCAAGCAATTGCCGCAGCCCATCCCAGATCAGGTGCCGAGCCTGCGGATCGAGACCCGTCGTCGGCTCGTCCAAGATCAGCAACTCAGGGTCGTTGATCAGTGCGCGCGCAAGCGTCAAGCGCCGCTTCATGCCGCCCGAGAGCGTTCGGATGCCCACGCTGCCTTTGCTCGCTAGCCCTGCGAACTCGAGGAGCCGCGGAATGCGCGCGTCCACCACCGAGCGAGGCAAGCCAAAGTAGCCCCCGTAGATGCGCAGATTCTCGGTCACGGTGAAGTCAGGGTCGAGATTGTCCATCTGCGGCACGACGCCGACGCGAATGCGTGCCTCGCGTGCCGCTTTAGGTACTGGTTGGCCGACCATTTCGATCGTCCCGCCGTCCGGGTCGATGAGCCCCAGGCAACAGCGCAGCGTCGTTGTCTTGCCGGCGCCATTGGGGCCGAGCAACCCGAAGCAATCGCCACGGCGAATCTCGAAGGTCAAACCCCGCACGACTTCGTTCTCGCCGTAGCGCTTACGCAATTCGTCGACGCGGAGTACCACGTCGCGCGTATCGTCTTGGGCACGAGCGACCGCGCGGATCGCTTCCGGCACCTTCGGCACCTCCCGCACCACCAATGCCTCGGTTCGTAGATCGTTCATGACGTGGTCGTTCGAGCCCGTGATTGCCACATGCCGGTAATGACGCGCTGCAATTGAACCAGGCGACCGTGGAAAAAATGCCCACAGCCCGGAAACACGACAATCGGCAACTCCTGCGGGCGCGCCCAGGCAAGCACATCGGCGAGAGCGACGACGTCATCCTCCTCACCGTGGACCACGATCGTATCGGCAGGCACTTGTTCCACCGCGAACCGTCGCACCGCCGGTCCGATCAACACCAGTCGGAGTGCCGCGATTTCTTTCGCGACACGTGTTTGGACGAAGCAGCCAAATGAAAATCCAGCGAGTACCACGGGCAACGCCTCACCCCAACGCACGCGTGCATTCGCGAGTACCGCCAATGCGTCCAGCGTTTCGCCGATTCCATCATCGAACGCGCCGGCCGAGCCGCCCACGCCACGAAAGTTGAAGCGCACCGCGACATACGACAGCGCGAAAAACGTCTTGGCGAGTGTTTGCACGACCTTGTTGTCGAGGGACCCGCCTTGTTGCGAGTGGGGATGAGCAACGAGGGCGATCCCGGCAAGCGCTCCGTCAGGCACGTTGGCGACGACTTCGATTGTTCCGCTGGGACCGTCGATCAGTGCCCGATGCGCGCTCTTCGGCGTCAAATCTTGAGCCGCTCCACCACCTCGCCGCCGACGACATGCCGATCGATAATCTCATCGACGTCGTCGCGGTCCACGTAGGTGTACCACACGGCATCCGGATAAACGACAACGACCGGACCCTCTTCACAACGATCGAGGCAACCGGACTTGTTGATGCGAACGTTGTCCCGTCCGTTTAGCCCCAGCGCTTTGATGCGCGATTTTGCGTAACTCTGCATGTCCAGCGCGCTTGCGTTGGCGCAGCATTTCTCAGGTGGATCGCGCTGGTTGCAGCAAAAGAACACGTGCCGGCGGTAATAGCTCATGAGGCGGGTTTGAAGGTGGTTGCGGGGTGTACTGGCGCGCAGCAATGAGGAGCGCGAATTATACGGCCGACGCCCTTCCCTGCGTCTTAAGGATCGCTGCGGCAAGCTTGAGATCGTCCAGATATGTGATCTTCATGTTGTTTGGATTACCGAGAATTAGCCTTGGCCTGCCTCCCGCGGCCTCGACCACTTGCGCCTCATCGGTCATGCGCTCGATTCCGGGTTGCGCGAACGCGTCGCGCAGAACGCTGTGGCGAAACATCTGCGGAGTTTGGGCCTCCCATAGGCCATCGCGCGGCTCCGTGCGTAAAACGCGGTCATCGTGGCCGGCGCGCTTCAGGGAACTCGCGACCGGAAGCGCGAGCAGCCCGCCAACATCGTCATCGGCAAGCTCGTCTTTTAAGCGCGTGAGCGATGCAGCGTCGATGCAAGGCCGCACCGCGTCGTGGACGACGATCCAGTCATCGCTCGAAACGTCAGCGAGAAGATCGAGGGCGTTGCGCACTGTTTCGGCCCGGGTGGTGCCGCCGCAACGCCACGCCACGACACGCTCCTGGCTACCCACGACCTGATCGAACCATTGATCGTCGTGCGCGAGGACGACGTATGTCATGTGCAGCGGAAGACCCGTAGCGAGCCGTTCGATGGCATGCAGCAGGACGGGTTTGCCTTCGAGCAACGAATACTGCTTAGGCGATTCCGCACCGAAACGGGTCCCAGATCCTGCGGCGGGAATCAAAGCGTGATAGCGCATGCCGCTTGCTCGCACCGATCAGTTACTGCGGTCCAACCCTGTACCAGGGCGTTCCAATCAGCATTACCCTCCGTGCAATTAAATGGAGGGCGGGTGGCGTTCGGGCGTAGGGGTGGTTGTCAGTGGCGGGGCTTGAAGAATTCCGCTCAAGAATTCTTGATGGAGATCATTTTTTTTGCAGGCCGCAGATGAGGTGCCGGCGGCTCTCCGCCATATGTCGAGCGCACGTAGTCCTCGACGATCTGCTGGAACTCCGCGCTGATTGCCTCGCCCTTGAGCGTCACCGTTTTCTGCCCATCGACATAGACGGGCGCGACGGGCACTTCGCCTGTCCCCGGCAGGCTGATCCCGATGTTCGCCATTTTCGACTCTCCGGGGCCGTTGACCACGCATCCCATGACGGCCACCGTCATATTCTCGACACCGGGATAGCGGTCGCGCCATGATGGTATCTGCGCGCGCAGGTAGCTTTGGATCTGCTCGGCAAGCTCTTGAAACACGACGCTGGTCGTGCGCCCGCACCCTGGACACGCGCTCACGAGCGGGGTAAACGAACGCAGCCCCATCGTCTGCAGGATCTCTTGCGCGACGATCACTTCGCGCGTGCGATCGCCATTGGGCTCGGGCGTCAAGGAGATGCGAATCGTATCGCCGATGCCCTGTTGCAAAAGCACGGCCAGCGCCGCCGTGGACGCGACGATCCCCTTGGAGCCCATACCCGCTTCGGTCAGACCGAGATGCAGCGGGTACTCGCACCGTCGCGCGAGCTCGGTGTAGACAGCTATTGAGTCTTGCACGCTAGAAGTCTTGCACGCCAGGATGATGCGATCGCTTGGGAGCCCGAGGGCCTCGGCCAACTGTGCACTGCGGATCGCCGACGTGATGAGCGCCTCGCGCATCACGCCGGTTGCATCAAGGGGGCTCCCCGATAGCGCGTTCTCGTCCATCAATTGGCTCAGCAAATCCTGATCGAGGCTTCCCCAGTTCACGCCGATGCGCACCGGCTTGCCGAATTCGATTGCCTTTTCGATGATCATCGCGAATTGCGGGTCGTGCTTGCTGCCCCGGCCGACATTCCCGGGGTTGATCCGGTATTTCGCCAACGCCCTCGCACAGTCCGGGAAATTGGTGAGCAACTTGTGCCCGTTGAAGTGGAAGTCGCCGATCAGCGGCACGGAACACCCGACGCCTAGAAGCCGCTCGCGAATCTGGGCCACCGCCGCGGCCGCCTCGGCGCTGTTGACAGTAATTCGGACCAATTCCGAGCCGGCGTCGGCGAGCGCCTTGACTTGCGCCACGGTTGCTGCGACGTCGGCCGTGTCCGTGTTGGTCATGGATTGGACGACGATCGGCGCCCCACCGCCGACGCGTACATCGCCGACGACCACGGGTCCCGATCGGCGGCGGATGATCGGTGCCTCGTTGGATGAGCTCATGTCAAGCACAGTCGATCCATCGCAAAATCATACCCCAGACCGGTCAGCGGTCCTGCGGGAACCTGCTTCGCGCAACTCCACTTGGTCCGATTCGTGCATACGAACTTGCGAGAGCCTGTCCCTCGTACGCAATCGCCATGGCCTTCGTCTCGGAATCGCTTAACGACCACCTTGATCGCCAGCGTCGGCTTCATCGGCTTCTCTTCGTTAGGTGCCTTGCGAGCGCAGAGCATGCGCAAAGTCAGTCCGACATGCCCTGCGCGGTCAACTGGGCATACGTTGCTGCACGCTTCGCGTACGAGTTCGGTTGCGATGAATTGGCATCCCGGCGACTCGAAATGCTCGGGCTTGCGCTCGCGGACTCGATACCTAGGCCGAAAGAGACTGCCGAGTCACCAAGGCGCAACCCAAGGTGCCTGCACGTTATGTCTCTTGTCGCCGACGTGGGCGGCCATAGCCGCTTGGTACAGCGGTGGATCGCAAACGATCTGAGCGGTGAGATCCACGATCTTGTCGTCACGTGCATGACTGACTTCGATTTTTCCGAGCTGCGGGACGCCGTCGCAGCGCGAGGCGGGACGATCACGATGCTGGGAAGCACTCCGTCTCACATCGATCGCGCACGGCGATTGCGTGAGATCGCATGGGCGCACGCCGATCGTGTCGTACTTCACATTCACCCGTTCGACGTCATCCCGACTCTGGCGTTTGGGGTCGCCGGCGGCCCGCCCGTGCTCTTGCTCAATCATGCCGATCACTTGTTCTGGATGGGGGCCGCAATATCGGATCAGGTCATCAACCTGCGCGAAGCGAGTAGGGATCTTTGCGAACGGCTGCGCGGCGTCGATCGCAATGCGATGCTGCCCATTCCGCTCTCTGCGCCGGTAGACGACTCGAATCAAGTCTCGGCGCGCTCGAAGTTGCGCGAGCGTCTCGGCATTCCGGCGAACGTCCTCGTGTTGCTGACGATCGGCTCTGCGTTCAAATATCGGGCGATCGGTGACTTGGACTTTCTCGCTATGGCGCGCAGGTTATTGGTCGCGCTGCCCGAGACCCACCTGATTGCAGTTGGTCCCGAAGCCAGAAGTTTCGGGTGGGCCAAGCTCATCCGCGACTTCAAATCGCGCGTCCACGCATTGGGGGATCAGCGCGACCTCGCGCCCTGCCATGCCGCCGCAGATGTCTACCTCGAAGGCTTTCCCTTCGGTTCGATCACCGCGTTGCTCGAAGCGGGACTCACGGGCTTGCCGTTGGTGCGCCTGCCGAGGACCGCCCCTCCACCGTTCTCAGCCGACCGCTACGCGATTTCGGCGCTGATCCAGCCGGCCGATACCGGCGCCTATTTTGCACAAGTCGTCACGCTCGCCAAGTCCCCGGAGGCACGCCGCCGGCAGGGGACTGCTGCTCGCGACGCGATTATGAACGTTCATTGCGCTGATTCGTGGCGCACGCATCTCGAGGCACTCAAGAAAGCTTCGCCCTCAGCGCATTCGACCTATGGCGTCGCATCTCAGCCGCTGCCCGATTCGGAAGCCCGCTTCTGGAAGCAGTTCTTGATGAATCGGCAAAAGTCGCATCCTCTCGCGTTCATAGTCGAGCATGCGGGCAGCCGCGACCTAGAGTTGCGGATAGATTTCACGTTCGTTCGCACAGCGATGGCGACCGGGAACAAGCGGGCGAAGCTTGGTCTTCTCCTTTGGTGGGCAGTGGGACGCCACTGGACGTTGCTTATGAGCCGTGGCCTCGACATCTACACAATGTACGTTGGGTGGCGCATCGAGCATTGGGGCGAGCGTCGAGCACGCCTGGCGCAAAGATCAGACTGAAAGACCGTTGTACCCGCCGATGGCCGTCTTGACGACCCGGGCAGGGTTGCCCAGCGCCATACACGCGGATGGAAGCGAACGAGTCACGACTGCACCCGCACCGACCACAGCGTTCGCTCCGATCTCGATCCCGGGAAGGATGACGGCGCCAGCACCGACAACGGCGCCGCGCCCAACTCGAACGCTCCCAGCCAGTACCGACGCTGGACCGATCGACGCGAATTCTGCGAGGATGCAATGATGGCCGATGCTCGCGCTTCGGTTGACGAAAACGAAATCCCCCAATGTTGTCGCACCCCCGATGGTGCAGCCGGCGTTTACGAAAGTACCAAGCCCGAATGTGGCAGTCGACGCAATAGCGGACGTCGGATCGATCAGTGTCTCTCGCTGCGCAAAACCGAGCCGGGACGCATCCTCCAAGGCCTTTTTGCGATGTGCAGGAGTGAACATCGGCAGGACAACACCGAGGCCGAGCACGTGCTGCGGTAGGTTAGCTGTGTCCAGAACCTTCAGATGACTCGACACGTGGCTTGGCCCGTCGACATTCTTGATCGCCGTTACAGCCAAACCAAGTCGGCGGCATGTCTCTTCGACATCGATGGCAATCGGCGAACCGACGCCGAAGATTACGACGTGCCGCACCGGATGAGACCCTCCGCAAGGACGCGACAAATATGCGGCAGGTGGTCACGGGCGATCTCAGGCTGAATCGGCAAGCTTAAGAGCCGCTCCGCCAGCCGCTCGGTGTGCGGAAGCACCTGTCCCCCGTTCAGGAAGTGCGGTTGCTGGTGGACGCCGACTGGATAGTGCGCGCCGGTCTGCACGCCTTGCATCAACATATAGTCCTGCAGCGCCGTGCGCCGGTCTACGCCAATTGCGAACTGGTGATAAACAGCACCCTCGTCGTCGGGTGGCATGTCGATCTTTAGGTTGCGAAGATGATTGCGGTACTGCGCCGCAAGCGCTCGGCGTTCGGCATTGCCGGCCTCGAGACGCGGGAGCAGGATTCGCAGTACAGAGGCTTGCAATTCGTCGAGGCGTCGATTGGACCCCGGGCCTATGGTGACGCGCTGATCGTCCCAACCGTAGAGTCGCAAGCGGCGGACTCGCTCGGCAATCGCTGCATCACCTGTGACGATCGCGCCCGCATCTCCCGGCGCTCCAATGTTCTTCGTCGGATAAAAGCTGAACGCCGCGGCGTGACCGAAGGTGCCCACCCGACGACCGCGGTACGTCGCCCCGTGCGCCTGCGCACAATCTTCGACGATCAGCAATCCCTTGGTTCGCGCAACTGCGAGAATTGCGTCCATGGGGGCGGGGAATCCGTGCAGGTGGACGGGGACAATCGCGGCGGTACGCGGACCGATGGCCGCCGCAAGCGCGAGAGGATCCATGCAGCGTGTTGCCGGATCGACGTCAACGAATCGCGGAACGCAGCCGGCTTCCTCGATGGCAATCGCCGTCGCCACCGCGGTCATGGAGACAGTGATCACCTCGTCTCCCTTGTTGACCCCGGCAGCGGTCAGCGCGAGGGCAACCGCGTCGGTGCCGGAGCTAACGCCAATCGCGTGGCGCACATCCAAGAACGCCGCAAACTCGGCTTCGAACGCTTCCGTTTCCGGCCCGAGAATGAATAGCCCGCGGTCAAATACCCGCTGAATTGCGCTTTCGATCTCCCCTCGCACGGCATCGAAGCAACGCTTGGGGTCGGCCTGCGGAATCATGATCGCTTCGCATGCGCTGCAATCAAGGCGGGCTGAGGTTCGGCAAAGGTCTCTGTTTCGGCGTACGTCTTGGACGCGAGGACCATGAGAATCGTCCCTCGCGCGAACTCGGCGAGCTCGATCCATACGCCGGCTGCTATGACCAAGGCGTGCGCATCCGCCTTGAGATAGATCGTGGAGCTCGTACGGCCATCATGGACCGTGGCAACGCATGAGCCGGTGAGCAACCACAACAACTCGTGGCAGGACAGTGCGTGGCGGGCGCGGACTTGCCCACAGGGTACATCGCGGATCACAAAGGTGCGGACTGGCGAGAAGGGCATGGGCGAGTGCCGCTCCAGCGCGACCAAGCTGCCCCTGGCATCGCGACAGGAAGCGACGGACACGAGCTCTACCCCGGCGGGAAGCTGTGCGGTACGAACGGCGGCAGACAGAGGACTTAACATCGGAGACACGATTGTTTAACGCACGCGTTGATCCGTTGATTGGCAGCAGTGAGTCGTTGGACGTCGGGTGATGCGACGCGCCTACGATGAAAACTTCTGATCGCGTGGATGCAAGCTTCGCAAGATCAGACGGTCAAGCATCCCTTCCGAACTATTCGAGTTGTTCAAGCACAGTCTGTGCCACGGTTCATGCAGTCGATCGGCACACGACCAACGCGAGCACTGCGCGTCCAGCGCTCCAGACGTGCGCGACACAATGTAGAGCGCAGCTCTCCACGGCTGCCCCGCTGAAGTCAGGGCGGGGTCTTGCCCGGGATTGCTTACTGCGTCTCGCGGCTTAAGGTCTCGAAGCGAAAGAACGGCGTGTTGCCAACGGTTCCGGAGAGGCTTTCACGAATCGTCATGCGCGAGCCGCGATTTTTTAAGGCTACCAATTTTGCTGCGCACCACGAAAGAGATTGCTTCATGAACCGGTCAGTTCATTTTCCGCTTTCGCGGCAAAAACAAAATCGCTCTCAGTCAACCCATCGATTTTGTGGGTCCACACGGTAAGCTTCACCTTGCCCCACGCTAGATAAATGTCCGGGTGATGCCCTTGAGCCTCGGCGAGCTCACCGACCCTCACCGTGAACGAAAGCGCGTCCCGAAAATTCTTGAATCGATATTCCTTCTCGAGGTGATGCTCCTCGATCACTTGCCAATCGTGGTTGAGTTTTTTCAGCAAGCTCGATAGATCACTTCCTTTGAGAGGAGGAACTCCGCCCTTGCACGGAACGCATTGTTGTTTCGCGAGTTCATTCATCGCAATCTCCAAATGTAGGTTGCCGGGCAAGTGCCCGCGTCGGGGGCGCATCGAAACGCGCCTTCTCTGAGTGTATTAGGGACAGGCATTTGGCGGTACGTGGCCGGGCCACGCAATCGGGGGTTACGTTGATGCCGCGACATTGGGTGAATTTGCGCCGAGCGGGCGAATCGCCTGATATTGTCATGTGACTGACGCTTGATATCGCGATGATCAGGACGCGCTAAGGAGTACCCATGTTGCATTATGATCCGCCGCACCACAGCCACGGAGGGGCAAAGCATGATCACCGTTTCACGTCGCATCTTCATCGCCATGGCGGTCCTCGCGACCGCCGTCACGCTGCCGTCGGCGATCGCGCAGGCGCCGAAAGGCAAGCTCGTGCTCTACACCTCGCAGCCCGAGCGCGACGCGACGCAGACGGCTTCGGCCTTCAAGCAGGCCTATCCGGGCGTCGAAGTCGAGGTGTTCCGCTCCGGTACGACGGAAGTCATGGCCAAGCTCGCGGCTGAATTCTCCGCAGGCCAACCGAAGGCGGACGTGCTGCTGATCGCCGATGCCGCGAGTATGGAGTCGCTCAAGAAGGATGACCGCCTGCTCGCGTATCCGGAAGCGAAAGTGACGGGCTTCGAGCCCGGGACCTACGATCCCGAAAAAACCTACTTCGGCTCCAAGCTCATTACGACGGGCATCGCCGTCAACAGCGGGGCCAAGACTCGACCGAAGTCTTGGGCCGATCTAGCGAAGGCGGAGAACAGGGGCCAGATCGCGATGCCAAGCCCTCTCTACTCCGGCGCGGCAGCGATCATGCTCGGCACGATGACCGCGCGCAACGATCTCGGTTGGGGCTTTTTCGAAAAGCTAAAGGCCGCCGATGCCGTGGCCGTGCGCGGCAACGGCGCCGTGCTGACAGCCGTGGCGAGCGGCGAAAAGCCTTACGGCGTATTGGTCGATTTCATGGCGTTCAATGCCAAGGCTAAAGGCTCGCCCATCGAGTTCATTTTTCCGGCGGAAGGCGTGCCGGCTGTGACCGAGCCCGTTGCGATGCTCAAGACCGCGCAAAACGCCGCGGCTGCGCGCGCGTTCGTCGATTTCATTCTCTCGGATGAGGGACAGAAGCTCGCGTTGTCGATGGGCTACATTCCAGCCAAAGCAGGTGTCGGCTCTCCATCTTGGCTACCGGCGGGTACCAAGATCAACTTGATGCCGACCGACATCGCTAAAGTCGTGCAGACGAATAGTGCCAACTTGAAACGCTTCGCCGATCTCTTCGGTAACTGAATTGACGCACGCCGCGGGTTGGCGCGAGCGCGTCGGGGACACCTCGCTTCTCTGGGGGCTCGTCGGCGTCGTCGCTATCCTGTCGGTTCTGCCGCTTGCTCGGCTCCTGCTTGAAGGCATCGCGCCCAACGGTTTTTTCTCCTCGGCCGCATTGACTCGCGTCCTGGCGAGCCCGACCACGTGGATCGCAACGCGTCACAGCCTGGTGACCGCATTCGGCGGAACCATCGTCGCGGTCGCAATCGGCGCAGTTGTGGCGGCGCTTGTCGCGCTAACCGATATCCGCGGGCGGAAACCGTTCGTCTTCTGCTTTGTGCTGCCGCTGATGATCGCGCCGCAGGTGGTCGCTCTTGCCTGGCTACAGCTGTTCGGGCCGTCGAGCACGCTCTTGAAGATGATTGGCTTGGCACCTGCGATGGGGAGCCCCAATCCACTCTATTCCGCCCAGGGGATCATTGCGCTCCTGGGCATCCAGTACGCACCGCTCGTTTTTCTGACGCTGCGCGCGGGTCTGCGGACATTGCCGCGGGAACTCGTCGAGGCCGGGCTCGCTGCTGGCGCGACCCCGTTCACCGTCGTGCGCACGATCGTCTTGCCGCTCATGACGCCGCCCCTGGTGGCGGGAATCGCTCTTTGCTTCGTGTCTTGCCTTGGCAACTTCGGCATTCCCGCATTCCTCGGAATACCCGGCAACTACCTCGTGCTGCCCACATTGATTTACCAACGTCTTGCCGGGCTTGGGCCCAGCGTACTGTCGGAGGTTGCGGTCCTATCAGTGTTGATCGGCGTCATCGCGGTAGTCGGCATCCTGCTACAGGATTCAATGCTCAAGCGCCGCGATTTTCGCTTGATGTCGGCGTCGGACTTCATGCGCCCGTTCGAGCTCGCCCGTTGGCGACTGCCGGTCGAGATCGCGTTGTGGACGCTGACGATTGCCGTGTTGGTGCTGCCACTCTGTGCACTGCTGCTGACGTCGCTGGTGTCGACGATAGGCGTTCCGCTAACTGTCGCCACCGCAACGCTTGCAAATTACGACTACGTGCTATTCGAGCATGCTGCGGCGAAGCGCGCGTTCGTCAACAGCTTCGGGCTCTCAGCAACCGCCGCCGTCGTTATCTTGCTGATCGCAGTGCCGCTCGCCTACTTCCTGGCCTGGCGACGTTCACCACTATTACGGGCGCTTAACTTAACAGCGGAAATGCCGTATGCGCTACCCGGCGTCGTGCTCGCGATCGCCGCGATTCTGGTCTTTTTGAAACCGCTGCCGCTACTCGGAATTTCCCTCTACAACACGATCTGGATCATTCTTTTCTGCTACATCGCCCGTTTTCTCGTGCTGGGACTGCGGCCCGTCTTAAGCGGCTACTACCAGCTCGACCGCACGCTTGAGGAAGCGGCGCAGATCACCGGCGCTCGTTTGCTGCGACGGCTGCGCACGATCATTTTTCCGTTGGTGGCACCCATGGCCACGGCCGGGGCGCTGCTCATTTTTTTAACCGCATTCAACGAGCTCACCGTATCAGCGCTGCTTTGGTCGTCTGGAGCGGAGACGCTTGGGGTCGTTGTCTTTTCATTCCAGCAAGGCGGCGACTCGACCTACGCTGCGGCACTCGCGACGCTCACGGTCGCCGTGACAATCGCGTTGATGGTCGCAACGATGTTCACGACCGGCAAGCTCGCCCAGGGCATCCTCCCGTGGCGCGGCTGACGATTGAAAAGCTCACGAAATCGTTTGGCGACATCCGCGCGCTCGATGACGTCACAATCGAGGTCAACGACGGCGAGTTCATGGCGATCCTCGGTCCTTCGGGTTGCGGCAAGACGACGTTGCTGCGCCAGATCGCGGGATTCGACAAGCTCGACGCAGGCCGCATTTCTATCGGCGATGCGGAGGTCTCGGCACTCGAGCGCCACGTTCCGCCCGAGAAACGGCGCATCGGCATTGTGTTTCAATCGTATGCGTTGTGGCCGCACATGACGGTTGCGGAGAACATCGCCTACGGCTTGACGGTTGCCGGCGTCAGGAATCCCGAGCGCTTGCGCCGTGTGCAGGACGCGCTCGCCTCGGTGGAGCTCGACGGTTTTGGTGAGCGCAGGCCCGGGACGCTGTCGGGAGGCCAGCGCCAGCGCGTTGCGCTGGCGCGTTGCCTGGTGACAGAGCCCGCCTTGGTCCTGCTCGACGAGCCGCTCGCCAATCTCGACGTCCATCTGCGCGCTGCCATGGAAGACGAGTTCTCCCGCTTTCATACGCGCACCGGAACCACGATGCTCTACATCACCCATGATCAGGCCGAGGCGATGGCGCTCGCCGATCGCATCGCGGTGATGGACAAGGGCCGCGTGTTGCAAGTCGCCTCTCCTTCACAGCTTTACCGCGAACCCGCCGACGCAACGGTCGCGGGCTTTATTGGCGAAGGCATGGTGGTTCCCGTCGACGTGCTTGCGGTCAACGGTGACGGCACCTGTTGTGCCGATCTCTACGGACATCGGGTGCGCATGCGCTGCGCACTGACGCAAAAAACGACGTCAACGGCGCGCGCTTGCCTGCGCGCGAGCGACTTACGGATGGTCGAACCGAGCGCTCCCGGGGTACGCGCCCGTGTCGCCCGGGCCATCTATCAAGGCGGTTATTTTCGGCTCGAAGCCCATGTCGAAGCGCATCCCGAAGCGTCTTTGCACCTGACGGCGCCAGAGCCCTTTACAGTCGCGGCCGACACTGCGATCCAATTGCAAGTTGCGGACGGATGGGTGATCCCACCCTCGCAGAACGCCGCAAAGCGTTAGATCTCAAGTGGGTGTGCGCAGCCGGTATCGCCACAGCGTGAAGAGCAGGAAGAGCGGCGCCCCGACGACAGCGGCGATCAGCAGGCCCTTGAGCGCGCCGAGCCACGCCACTGGGCCGATTAGCAACAGCGCATCGTCAGGGTCGAACCCCCACTTGCCCTCAAATATCATCGTGCCGCCCCTCGATCGCTCGATGGCCATGATGAGTTGATAGATTGCCCCGACTGCGATTCCGGCAACGATGCCCATGACAATCGCCCAAAGACCGAGCTCGGTGTGTCTTAATCCGATGCCAATGGCGATGAACGTGATAATGCTGACGGTCATGTCGGAGGCCACGTCATATTTCTGGCCCGATGGACTCGATGTTCCGCTGAGCCGGGCGAGCTCCCCGTCGGCGCGATCGAGAAACGCCGAGAAAACGAACACAATGCCCGCCCATATGTCCCACACCCGGTCGCCAACTGCGAACGCCGCCGCGGCCGCAATGCCGGTTGCGAGCCGAAACGTCGTGATGTGGTTCGGTTTGACGCCCGTATTGACGAGCGGCCGCACGCTCCATCGCGCGGCATAGTGGATCCACGTGGTACCTTTCATTTGCGTTCTCCATTCGCTTGTCTTAGCAGGCGGCGGCTTTCGGCAAAGTGCCAGGCCAAAAGCCCGGGTACTCCCAGCGCCAATTCTCTGACGCGCTTGATGAGCGAGAGCGCGATGGCGGTGTCGGGGGTAAGACCGATCATTGCGCCGAGCAGGACCAGCCCGCCTTCCTGGACACCAACTGCCGCGGGAACCATGAATGCAGCATTGCGAAGCCCGTGAATCAGGCTTTCGAGGATCACCGCGCCGGCAAGATCAACGGGCGCCCGCAGCAGATAGAGTGCGAGCCAAACTTCACCCGCACCGAGCACCCATCCGACGAATGCCCATGCACTGCTCGCGACAACGTCGCGACGCCGCGCGTAGATCTCCCGGATCCCTTGGTCGAGAGCAGACGCTCCTCCCGCCAGTTGCGCCCAACCGCGTGCCGGACCCGCGCGGACCAATAGGCTCAGCAACGCGGTGAATAGCCCTGCACGCTGAGCGACGTAAAAAGCGACCACGAGCGCGAAACTGACACCGATAGCAAGTAAGAGGATGGTGAGCGTGTTGCCGGCGACACCCCGATCAAACAACAACGCCCCGCCTACGAGACAGAACAGGATGAGCGCGAAAAGACTGGTCGTGAACTCAACCACCAGGCTCGCGCCCACGATCGGGCCCGGCAGGCCTCGGTGGATGGCGAGGCGCAGCCTGACCAGGTCGCCTCCTATTTGCGCAACAGGAAGGAGGGTGCTCACCGACTCCTTGATCCAGCGCAGCCACAGCAGGTCCAAGAACGTTGTTCCTTTCCACCGCCCTAGCAGATACGCCCACGCGAACGTATCGGCTGCCAGGGGCACCAGGTGAAACAACGCCACGAGAACGAGGCCCCAGCCAACCTGGAGAATAGCGGACCCTATCGCCGCCGCGCCGTAGTATCCGACGAGGACAATGAGTGCCAGCAGTCCAGCGGTGAAGAGCAGGTACCCGGCGATTTTCACAGCAACCCGAGCAGGTGCCGCGCGTCATTGCGCTGCATTTCGGTTATAGGAGTTAGGCGATGAAGGCAGTCATGCTGGCCGCAGGAGTCGGCAGGCGTCTTGGATCCGAGTGGTTGCCGAAGTGCCTGCTCGAGATTGGCGGGAAGCCGCTGCTGGAGCGGCACTTCGCTATTCTGCGGCACTGTGGGGTGACGGAGATCGTTATCGGCGTTGGCTATCGGGCAGAGCTCGTCGAAGGCGCGATCTCGGCTGCCGAGGGCCTCGACGTACGTACCGTGCACAATCTTAACTACGACCGCGGAAGCATTGTTACATTGTGGAGCCTGCGCGAGCACCTTGGAGGCGCTACCGACGTGCTGCTCATGGACGCGGACGTTCTGTATGACTATCGGATGATAGAGCGATTGCAGAAGTCGGAGCATCGCGACTGTTTTCTTCTTGATCGTGACTACGACACCGCGAGCGACGAACCGGTCAAGCTCTGCGTTCGCGATGGACGTTTGGTCGAATTTCGAAAACGAGTTGCCATCGCCGCGGATTTCTGCGGCGAATCAGTCGGGTTCTTTCGGTTCTCCGCAGATGCAGCGCGCACGCTTGTCGACGCCACTGCGCGTTACATCCAGGATGAGCGCTACGATGAACCGTACGAGGAAGCGATACGCGATATGTTGCTCGACGACAGCGAGCGCTTCGGCTTCGAGGACGTGACGGGACTGCCGTGGATCGAAATCGATTTTCCCGAGGATGTAGTCCGCGCGCGCGACCAGATCTTGCCGCGGCTTCTCGTTCCATGATGCTCAAGGGGTGCATGTGAATTTCGGACGACGACGATTTGCGCTCGTTGCGGTGGGACTACTGGGAGCTTGGCTCCCGCCCGCAGCGCTCGGAGCCGATGCCGATCCGGCTGTTACGAGTGTGCGCGCCTTCTACGTTGTCCTGCTCGACGGGATGAAGCGCGCGGCCACTCTGGGCATTCGGGGGCGTTACGACCGGTTCGCGCCGGCGGTACGAGCGACTTTCGATCTGCCGGCGATGACGCGCATCGCCGTAGGGCCCGCATGGAACATGATCACCCCCGATGAGCAAATGGCTCTGGTCGAAGCCTTCTCGCGCATGACGATCGCGACGTACGCCAACCGCTTCGATGGTTTCTCTGGCGAGCGCTTCGAGGTCGAGCCCATCACCGAAGCGCGAAACGCCAACCGCATCGTGCGCACGAAGATCATCCCCGTCAAAAAAGACCCGGTCGCCTTGAACTACCTCTTTCATCAGAGTCCGGAGGGCTGGAAGGCGATCGACGTCCACCTAACGGGCACCATCAGCGAGCTCGCGACCAAGCGCTCGGAGTTCAGTTCGCTTCTCAAGGCGGGAGGCGCGCCGGCGCTCATCACGAGCTTGCGGGAACGCGGCGACAAGCTATTGGCGGGCTAGAACTCATCTCAAAATCCAGCAACGGCGTTTCCCCCTCACCCTAACGCTCGCCCCGCTCGGGAGAGGGAACGCAAGCTCCCTCTCCCGCTTGCGGGAGAGGGTTGGGGTGAGGGGACCAAGCGATTTTGAGATAGGTTCTAGTGTCCCGAGTCGCTTGTATGGTGTCCCCCTGCGTCGCTTCGCGCCGCTCCCCCTGAGGGAGGCGAGCACCTTGGGCCGGCCCGGCGGCGCTCATTCGCTGCACAAAAGTACCGAGAATCGGCGCCATACTTTGTCGCAAATCCTCGCCAGGTACCCCAGCCTGCCTCCGGTTTAGTTCGCGGCTGGCGCCGATTTCGGCACTTTTGCATGGCGACCTGCGGCACGGCGTCTTCCCTTTACGCAACGAATGAACGACTCGGGACACTGGTCGGAGATTGGTCAGCGCGCCGGCGCAGGATCGACGAGCTCCTCGACTTCGTCGCTCTTGCGCGCTTCGTTGAGCACCACGGCTCGGCGCTGACGCACGATGCTACGCAGCAGCACGTAGAGGTCGAGCGCGTTTTTCTCGAGCTCTTCCAGCGCTTCGATATTGCGCTCGCGCAGGTCTACGCCGCCCACCACGGCGGAGGTGATCCGGAAGATCCGCTGATTGCGCGGCGAGCCGATCAACGCCACTGGATCGATGTAAGAATCAATCCCGATGCCGATTGCGTCCCGCACGTTCGACGGTCCCAGCAAAGGCAAAACGAGATAGGGTCCAGCTTCCGCTCCCCATCGATGCAGTGTCTGGCCGAAGTCGCCCGACTGCCTAGGCAGACCGTCCGGCGTCGCTCGATCGAACATTCCGCCGAGCCCTGCCGTCGAGTTGGTGACAAAGCGACCGAAGGTGGTGCCGGCCGCATCGATCCGCAGTTGAAGAAGGTTGTTGACGAAGATCAACGGCTCTTCGAGATTGTCAATGATCGACCGGATGCGGTCGCGCACGAACTCAGGCACGGCCGCCCGGTAGGCTCTGGCGACCGGCTCGATCACCGCGCGGTCGACGGCGTTATTGAACGCGAAGGTTCTTCGGTTCAGCGGCTCGAATGGATCGCGGTCGTTCTCACCATTCCTCGCGAGCGAGGCACAGCCGACCAAGCTCGCGCTAATGAATAGTACGGCCAGAAGCGTCGAAGGCAAATTCATCGCAAGTTATCTCCGGGCAGGATACTTGCTGCGCTCGCTCGTTTGCTGCACAACGACTTATCCCGCAACTCGTGCTCGCGCAGCTTCTGAGTTTGGCGGCGGACCGAGCAGCGCGGGCAAAACAAAAAGCGCGCTCACGAGGGTGCACATGAGAGACAGGGCCAAGAGCTTGCCCATGCTCGCAGTGCCGGGGTGATTGGATAGCCAAAGGCTGCCGAAGGCTGTGGCCGTCGTGAGCGCGCTGAAGATCACCGCGCGCGCGAGGCTCGACTGCAACAATCCGACGCTCCCGGCGCGCCACGCCATGACGAAATAAATATTGAAAGCGACGCCGATCCCGAGCAACAACGGTAAGGCAATGACGTTCTCGAAGTTGATCGGTATGCGAAGCGCGACGCACAATGCGAGCGTCGTAAGACCCGCGAGGACGAGCGGGGCTAATGTTAGGAGAACATCGCGCACTCGGCGCAAGACGATTGCGAGCAGCGCGGTAATTGCAAGAAATGCCCACACTCCGGCTTCGACGAACGCGCCAACGATCGTCCTTGCCGATTCCTGAGTCGACACGGGGGCGCCGGTCGCATCGGATGCAACTGCTCGCACTGCTGCGACGAATCGCCGCAACGTTTCGTTATCGTTGCTATCTCCCTTCGCGTAGACCTCGACGCGCGCGCTGCCGTCGTTACCGCGCCACTCCTTCTTGAGATCCTGCGGCAGCGTTTCGAGAGTCACCGGGCCCGCGCTCAATGCCGCACGCAACTGCTCGAGAGTGAGCTTGACCGTCGCGCCCACCTCTTGCTCAAGAGCCATGCGCGCGGCGGGACCTGCGCGCGTAAGGGCGAAAAGAGCGCGGCTAACACGGGAAGCATTAGTCGAGAACGTACCGTTCTGGCGCTCGTTCATCCGCTCGAGAACCTCCGCGGTGCGGGTCATCGCTAGAACGAGCTGCGCATCGTCCGGAGGCGCGACGATGCTGCTCGGATTGAGCGTTGCGTCGACGAGCATCGCGGCGTCCCTGATCAAAGCGAGCTTTGCCGGCTGATCCGGGGGAATGAAGCTCGTGAGCATCACGGTCTGCGAGACTTCGGGTAGAGCCGCAAGGCGCTGCGCAAGTGATCTAGCGTCGGCGAGCGATGGCGCGAGCACGTCGATCGTGTTCGGAGATGTCTGCGGATCGCGCAGCAAGTCGAGGAGAGTGGACACCGATTCCGTATTGGCGCTGCGCAAGTTCAACGGGTTGAAATCGAACCTTAGGTTCGGCATCGCCGCAATGCTCAAAAGCGCCACCATCACGGCGATGACACGAATGTGCGTGCGATGCGAGTTGATGAAGCGGTCGAAGGGTGCCAGTGCCGCATAGCCGATAGGCGAGCGCTCGCCGGGCGTTGGTAGCAGTCGGACGAGTGCTGGAAGGAGCGTGATGCTGGCGGCGAAGGCGATGAGCATGCCAGTGCCTGCGATCGCGCCAAGCTCGGAGACACCGCGATAATCCGTCGGCAGAAAAGCGAAGAAGCCCACTGCCGTCGCTGCCGCAGCGAGTGCAATCGGCGGCCCCACATCGCGCGCGGCCGCCGTCAGCGCCACTGTAACGTCACCTCGCGCATAACGTTCTGCGCGATACGACACGCTGAACTGAATTCCGAAATCAACGCCGAGCCCGACGAACAAGACGGCAAATGCGACCGAGATGAGATTGAACGATCCGAAAGCAATGAGCCCGAATGCGGCGGTGACGACGAGACCAACGAAGAGGCTCGCAAGAATCGCAAAAATGATTCTGACCGAGCGTACGGCGAGCCATAGCAAGACGATCATCGACAAAAGCGTGGCAGCGGCATTGAGCTCGGCGCGGTCCGCAAGCGTTCCGAATTCTTCGTCAGCAAGCGGCACCTCGCCCGTCAGGCGAACGCGAACGCCGCGTTCCGGCGTAAGCCCCAGGTCAAGCGCGGCCTTGCGTATCGCGTTGGTCGCGGCTGCGCCTGGCTTAAGCGCTGCGAAGTCGAGGCTCGGCTCGACCAGGATAAAGCCTCGGAGCTCGCGCGAGCTGATGGGCTGCGCGGCGAGCAGCGAGCGAAGGGAAAAGAGGGCGGCACGGCCCGCGATCACGCTTTCCAGCGTGTTGGCGATTGCCGCGAGCGGTTTCGCGAGTGCGTCGGCGCCGATTTCCCGGCGCTGCACGCCTTCGATCACGAGCGAGAGCGAGCCAAGCAAACCGCGGAAGCTCGGGTCGAGTGCAAGCGCGCCGAGTAGGGGCTGTGCGGCGATCAGCTGCGCCGTGGTGCGCTCGACCTCTTCCGTAGTCAAGAATAAGAGCCCATGCTTCTCGAAGAAGTCGCCCCCATCGGGCCGGCGAAGGGATCGGAAGCGATCGGGCTGTCGCGAGAGCTCGTGGCTCAGGCTTCTCGCTGCGAGCTCCGCAAGCTCCGGTGTTGCGCCATCGATCACCACGGCGATTCCGCGTACGCGCTCGGGAAAAAGGGCATCAAACTTCGCTGCCTGCTTGCGCCACGGCAGATCGCTCGAGAGAAGGCGCGCTGTGTTCGTGTCGATCGCGATGTGGCGGACGGTGTAGAGAATGGCGCTCGCTGCGCAGACTGCCGCGAGCACCACGACTAACCATGCGCGCCGCGTCGAAGCAGCCACGATCGCGACGAGCAGCCGTCTAAGCATCGGCGATGACTGACTGAATATGGCCGGAAGGGAGAGGCATCACCTTCGGCGACGAGCGGCAACGTGCGCCCGGACCACCCGAAATGTGACTAGAACTCATCTCAAAATCCAGCAACGGCGTTTCCCCCTCACCCTAACCCTCTCCCCGCTGGGGGGAGAGGGAACGCAAGCTCCCTCTCCCGCTTGCGGGAGAGGGTTGGGGTGAGGGGACCAAGCGATTTTGAGATAGGTTCTAGTCGAAAGCCGCGGTGCCCGCCCATCATCCGCCGCAGACGAGTTCTTGATCTGCGAATTAGGCAACTGATTCGGCAACTGATTAGGCAACTGATGATTGGACGATGGTGGCGACATATGTGAAAATGAAGATCAGAATGGTGTTTTTGTGAACGCTGTCGACGATGGCGCAAACCGTCGCAGCCTTGAATTTAGGAAATCAAACCTTGTCAATGAGTCGACGCAATGTGATGTGCGTGCAATGAGGCCTTCATGCAGGTAATTCTCGCCCAGACTCGCGGCTTTTGCGCATGCGTTGTGCGCGCGACCGAAATCGTCGATCGTGCGCTTGCCAAATATGGCGAGCCCATCTACGTGCGGCATCAGATTGTGCACAATAAGCATGTTGTCGATGCGCTTAAGAGCAAAGGCGCGCGCTTCGTGGAAAACTTGCAGGAGATTCCCCCAGGCGCCGTGACTGTTTTCAGTGCGCACGGCGTTGGCAGGTCTGTCGAAGACGAGGCGAGGCGGCGTGGGTTGCCGGTCCTCGACGCCACCTGCCCGCTCGTCGCGAAAGTCCACAACCAGGGCAAAAACTTCGTGAAGCAAGGCCGCACGCTCCTTCTGATTGGACACGCAGGACATCCCGAGGTCGAAGGGACGATGGGACAAATCGACGGCACCATTCATCTGGTGCAGACCGTTGCCGATGTCGACGCGCTCGACATCGCTCCCGACATCCCGGTGGCGTATGTCACGCAGACGACGTTGAGTGTGGACGACACGCGCGCAATCATCGACGCGCTCGAGGCACGGTTCAGCGATGTTGCCGGGCCGGATATCAACGACATCTGCTATGCAACGCAGAATCGGCAGACAGCGGTGCGCAAGCTCGCGCAGCTTGCCGATGTCATTTTGGTCGTCGGTGCTCAAAACAGCTCGAACTCGAATCGCCTGTGCGAAATCGGCGTCGAGGCCGGAGTGCCAAGCTATCTGATCGCTGACGGCAGCGAGCTCGACTCCGAGTGGGTGCGGGGTGCTCGCGTTGGACTTACGGCCGGCGCGTCCGCCCCCGAAGCGCTCGTCGAGGACGTCATCGCCGCCCTGCGCCGTATCGGCCCCGTCGAGGTTTCCGTGCTGCCCGGTGTTGAAGAGAATGTCCAGTTCCGGCTCCCGGCGAAATTAAGGGGCGTTGGTGCGGCCCAACCCTCGCTCGCATCCAACCCGCCATAGGACATTCGAGACGTGGGAATTCCGCTGTTACAAAAGTTGTACGTGGGTGGCTACGTTGTTCGCCAGCAGCTGAAACGGGAAAAGCGCTATCCGCTGGTATTGATGCTGGAGCCGCTCTTTCGCTGCAATCTTGCCTGCGCCGGGTGCGGCAAGATCGATTATCCGGACGAGATCCTCGATCAGCGCTTGTCGGTGGCCGACGCGTTGGCCGCAGTGGACGAGTGCGGCGCACCTGTTGTCTCGATCGCAGGCGGTGAGCCGCTGCTGCACAAGGAAATCGATAAAATCGTCGAAGGGATAATCGCTCGTAAGAAGTTCGTCTATCTCTGCACCAACGCGCTACTCCTCAAGAAACGGCTTGCGCGCTTCAAGCCGAGCCCGTTCTTCGTTTGGTCGGTGCATCTAGACGGGGACGAAGAGATGCACGACCATTCGGTATGCGAGAAAGGCGTGTATGTCCGCGCGGTCGAAGCCATACGAGCAGCCAAAGAAGCAGGATTCCGCGTCAACATCAATTGCACGCTGTTCAACGATGCGGATGCTGAGCGGGTTGCCCGTTTCTTCGACTCGATGCGAGAGCTGGGCGTCGACGGGATCACGGTGTCGCCCGGCTATGCCTACGAGCGCGCGCCGGATCAAGCCCATTTTCTGAATCGCAATCGTACCAAGCGTTTGTTCCGCGATATTTTTCGGCGCGGCGACAGCGCTCGCGGGTGGTCGTTCAGCCAGTCGAGTCTGTTCCTCGATTTTCTCGCGGGTAATCGCGAATACCGGTGTACGCCGTGGGGCAATCCAACGCGCACCGTCTTCGGCTGGCAGCGACCGTGTTACCTGCTAGGGGAAGGTTACGCGAAGACTTTCGCTGAGCTCATGAATGACACGGACTGGGACGCTTACGGCACGGGAAATTACGCCAAGTGCGCCGACTGCATGGTGCATAGTGGGTATGAAGCCACCGCGGTGCAGGATGCGGTTCGTCATCCGTGGCGAGCCCTGGGTGTCGCGCTCAAGGGAGTCAAGACCGATGGCGCAATGGCGAAAGAAATTTTACTCGATCGCCAGCGTCCGGCCGAGTTTGTCTTCTCACGGCATGTCGAGCAGAAGCTCGCTGAGATTCGGATAACCCATCGCAGCACCAAGCCTGCGCCGGCTTTGCGTGAGAGCGCGTAACGCCACCCAAGTATCGAACCCCAGGCGAATCAGCAACGGAATCTGACCAGGCGTTCGCACCACCGAGCGCAGCACGGCGGGCGCGTCAATGCGGCCATCAGTGCGCAACGCCATCTCGGCAGCGCGGGGTAGAGAGCGACCGGCCGGATCGGCGATCACGCGGAAAATCACAAAGGGAAGTTTGTGCTGCAGCGCAAGCTTTGCCGCAATGTGCGATTCAGTATCCACCGCGATGGCGCGCGTCGAAATCGCCAGCCGCGTCTTTTCCTCTGGGCTTGAAATCGGTGCATCGACGGCTGCGATGTTGTCGCGCAAGGCACGCGGTACGCAGGCGGCAATGGCATCGGACCACGCGCGGTGAGTGCTAAAGCTCGATGTGGGGGCGATGACCTCGCGTCCGACGATGCAGGTGCCCGGGACGAGGTCCTGCTTCAGGCCGCCGCAGATGCCGAAGCTGATGATGCCGCACGCGCCACGGCTTATATGCTGCTTAAGCGCCGCTTCAAGCGTTGCAGCGTTTCCACCGCCAATGATTGGCTGCACGCCGCGGCCCTCGGCGATCTTCGCTTCGAGGGCGAGCCCAGTCACGGCGATGATCGGACCAGGATTTATGGCGAGAGCGGATCCGCTCGGACTCACATGCCGAATCGCGGCAAGCGGAGGCTTACGTCTCGTAACGTCCGATAGCGGGCCAGCGCCCAAAGCGGAAACAGCTTGCAGTAGCCGTGATAGCGCAGGTAGAACACTCTGGGAAAGCCAGTGGCGGTGAACTCCGGCTCCGTCCAGAATCCGCTCGAATCCTGTGTTCGCAAGAGGTATTGAATCCCTCGATTGACCGCGTCGTCGGACCACTCGCCGGCCGCCATCAACCCAAGCAGCGCCCAAGCCGTTTGCGACGCGGTGCTCGGCGCGGGTTCATAGCTGTCGTAGTCAAGGTCGTAGCTCTCTATGCTCTCACCCCAACCGCCGTCCTCGTTTTGAACCGCGCGCAGCCATACGGCTGCGCGACGAACTTCCGGTGCATGCGGGCCGATCCCCGCCATGTTGAGCGCGCACAAGGCCGACCAAGTCCCGTAGATGTAGTTCATACCCCAGCGGCCATACCAGCTTCCGTCGTCCCGTTGCGCACGAAGCAAGAATTTGAGAGCCGTCGCTGTCGCTTCTGCATCGGCGGGGTTGTCCAATTGGGCGAGCATGCTGATGCAGCGCGCAGTGACATCCGCCGTTGGCGGATCGAGCAACGCGCCGTGGTCGGCAAAGGGCGTATGGTTCAAATACTCGCGCACGTTGTCGGCATCGAACGCCGCCCAGCCGCCGTTCTTGCTCTGCAGCCCCAGGACCCACTCGCGCGCGCGGTCCATCGCTCCTTGGTAATCGTCGCCGCCGCCGATGGAAAGATCATCGCTCGCGCGCTCCATCGCCATCACGACGACGGCGGTGTCGTCCAGGTCAGGGTAGTAATCATTCTCATACTGGAAAGGCCAGCCTCCCGGACGCACGCCGGGACGGTGAACCGCCCAATCGCCGACGACGGCGAACACTTGCCGGTCTTTAAGCCACGCCAATGCCTTGCGGACCGCGCGCTTGGCGGCCGGACTTGCAACGTCGAGCAGCGCGTGACAGGTCAGCGCGGTATCCCAGACCGGAGAGACGCAAGGCTGGCAATAAGCTTCGTCCGTTTTTTCGATGACGAGCTTGTCGATCGCTCTGCGTGCGAGCACGACATGGGGATGGCTGCGTGGATAGCCGAGCGCGTCGAACATCATGACGGTGTTCGCCATCGCCGGAAAAATCGCCCCAAGCCCGCCTTCACCGTTCCGCCGTTCGGTGACAAACGCGACCGCCTTCTTGATCGCATGCTTGCGCAGCGAGTTGGGGAAGTACCGTTCGGTCCAATGCAAGAGCGCGTCGATCGAGCGAAATACCGCGAACCAGCCTGCCGATTGATGCTCGGCGCGGAATCGATGGCGTACCTGCGCAATCGGCTCATCGAAGAGCTCATCGATGCGCACACCCCGCGGATTGCGCGCGACTGGCCGCAGCGCCTGCAGCACTAGAAGCGGGACGAGTACGGTGCGACCCCAATACGAAATTTTATTGATGTGCACTGGAAACCAACGCGGCAGCAGCATGATCTCAACGGGCATCGCAGGCGTTGCGCGCCACGGCACGATGCCGTACAACGCCAGCAAGAAACGCGTGAAGACGTTGCTCGCGCCGGCGCCTCCGTGCTTGAGAATGGCCTCCCGCGCGCGCTGCATGTGCGGCGCATCCGGCGAGTCGCCGATGACCTTGAGCGCGAAATAGGCCTTGACGCTGGCACTCAAGTTGAATCCGCCGCCGTACACCAGGGGCCAACCTCCGTGCGCGCCCTGAGCACGTCGCAGATAGCTCGCAATTTTTGCTTCAAGCGGTACCTGCGCCTCATCGAAGAAGTGCATGAGCAGCACATACTCCGACGGAATCGTCGCGTCGGCTTCGAGCTCGAAAACCCAATGACCATCGTCGCGTTGTTGGCGCAACAGCGCTGCGGTTGCCGCTTCGATCGCGCTGGTCAGGTCTCGCGCTGCCGCCGGTGATGCAAAGCTTCGCGCTGCGCTCGTTATGCTATGCATGGATCGACGCTCGTTTTTATTAGGGCCTGTTAACGCTATGGACGCAAACGCGAACGGGTGGCATGGGGCGCCAATCGCGGCAGCCGACGAAGCCAAGACAAATTATGACACTGCTTCAAGACGGGCTAGACCTAGCGGCGATTGCTCGTTGTCTTTTTCCGCCGCGATCATGACCTGCGGGCCGCAGGATAAACGCGGCCCTTCCAGGCCCCGCCGCGGCCCCGCGAGTGCTGATACGCCGACTCTACTGTCAATGCGAGGTAAAAAGCCGCAATCGCGGGAAGCGCGAATCCATACCACGCCGACACCCGATAGAGCCGCAGCGTGGGCTGGAAAAGAAACGCCATCGCCGCCCAGGCGGCCAAGGCCAACGGTTTTGCCAGCGCCGGCCCCGCGAGCAACAGCAGAGGCGGCGCGAGAAACGTGATCGACATTGAGATCACGGTCAGGGTCAGCAATAGCGGCGAGAATAGCAGTTGGGCATACGCTGTCCGCACGACCATCTGCCGGATAGTCGCGAGCGACGGATAGGCGCGGAGGCTCCTCACCCGTTCGGTCAGCCCGAGCCAGATCGCGCCCTGGTCTTTTAGCCTGCGCGCGAGCGAGCAATCGTCGATCAGCGCCGAGCGAATGGTTTCGACGCCTCCAGCCCGGACATAAGCGTCGCGGCGGATCAGCATGCAACCCCCGGCGGCGGCGGCCGTTGTGCGATCGCGTCGTGCGACCCACAAGAACGGATAGAGCATCTGAAAGAAAAAAATGAAGGCTGGAATCATGAACCGTTCGGCGGCGCTTTCGCAGCGCAGCTTCGCCATGAGCGAGGTCAGCACTAGGTTGTCGTCAATCGCTCGACTCACGAGGTCTGCCAGCGCGTCGTTTTCATAACAGATATCAGCGTCGCTGAGAAGAAAGAATTCCGCAGGATCGATCCCGCGCTCGATGTGCGCAATGCCTTCGTGGATCGCCCAGAGCTTTCCCGTCCAGCCCGCGGGTAACGCGCTGGCGGAGATCACGGACACGCGACGTCGAGAGCCGTGTCTAAGCGCCAGCTCCTCCGCGAGCGCGACAGTTCCGTCTTGGCTATGATCATCGACGACGACGATGGAGAGCTCGCCGGCATAGCGCTGAAGGAGCAAGGACTCCAAGCTCTCGCCGATCACCAAGACTTCGTCGCGCGCGGGAATCACCACGGCGATGCGCGGCCAGTCGCCGATGCTTTGCCCTTTGTTTGCCGCGGGCGCGTCCCGCACATCGGCACGCCAGAATCCACCCCGGAACGCGGCGAGATAAAGCCACACCGTGCACGAGGCCAATGCGATAGCGGTAGAGATCATTTCATGTAGCCCGCTTTGAAGAACCACTCGATTGCGTCGCGCAGAGCTTCCGCATACGGCCGAGCCCGGAAACCCAGTTCGCGCTCGGCCTTCGCCGAGCTAAAGAACATCCGGTACTTCGCCATACGCAATCCGTCGAGCGTGATGAACGGCTCCCGTCCGGTTCTGCGCGCGACCATCTCGGCTGCGGCAGCGAGCGGAAAGAGGAGTCTCCGCGGAAGCCGCAGCAGAGGTCCGCGCTTTCCCATCACCTTCGCAATCTCGCGCAGCATCTCCGCCAGAGTGGCGTTCTGCCCGCCGAGAATATAGCGCTCGCCGATCGTGCCGCGATTGAGGGCTGCGAGATGGCCCGCAGCGACATCATCGACGTGGACGAGATTGAGCCCGGTATCGACGTATGCGGGCATGCGGCCCATCCCTGCTTCGATGATGATGCGGCCCGTCGGCGTGGGTTTGATATCACGTGGTCCAATCGGCGCAGTCGGGTGCACGATGATGGCGGGAAGTCCATCCTTAACGGCGCTCTCGACCGCGTGCTCCGACGCGACTTTGCTGCATTTATAGGCGCCAATTGCTGCTGCCTGCGTCGAGCGCCTGGCCTCATCGGCCGCCGTGCCGTCGCCGAAAGGTGCGAGGGTTGCAACGCTGCTCGTGTACACCATCCGCTCGACCTTGCTGCGCTGCGCCGCTTCGACCATCACCTGCGTCATGAGCGAATTGTTGCGCAGGATCTCGCCGGGATCGCGCGCCCACAGCCGGTAATCTGCCGCTGTGTGCACGACGTAGCGGATGCCGGTCAGCGCGCGCGCGACAGCATCGGCATTTCGGGCGTCGCCTTCGATGCATTCCACATCGAGTCCGCTCAGGTTGTCATGCGGACTCGTGTTTCGGATGAGCACGCGTACCGGATATCCGGCGGTGACGAACGCACGTACGATTGCCGAACCTACGAATCCAGAGCCGCCGGTGATCAGAGTCGGAGCGGGCCGCACCAAGCTATCGACGGTCAGGCTGTCCATGGCTCTCGCGGCGTCCCTGATTCTTGATGCTTGAGGCAATGGCCTGCGTGAGAAACATGCGCCCCGGGTCGGAAAGCTCTCGCGCAAAGGTGCAGTCCGTCACGCGGAAGGATTGTTGGTACCGGCTATGCCAGCGCGTTTCCGTCTTCAATTTCCACCGCGAGTGGGCGGGCGCCAAGTTTGTGCGCCGAGCTGCGGGGCGCGCAGCAAGCGAATCATTCGTACCGCCGTTTCGCGCCCGCGGTAATAGCCGGGTACCCGGAGTGTCTCCGCAAATCCTAGCGTTCGATACAGCGCGTACGCTCGCGCGTTGTCGGCGCGGAGCTCGACGTGAACGGACGCAATCCCGGCGATCGCGGCGGTGCGCAAAAGCCATTCGACCATCCGCCGCCCGATGCCGCGCCGCTGATGCGTCGCATGGACCGCGAGCAGGACGAGATGGGCGCGCTCGTCCCCGAAGGTCATCACGGCGAAGGCAACCGGCCGCGGGCTGTCGCGGGCAACCAGCGCCACCGCTTCGGGATCGCCAATCAGCTTGGCGATGCGCTCGGTTCGATACATCCAGCCAAGCCCCGTTTCGATCAGGTCGCGTGACATGAGCGCCAGCGCGTTGGCATCGCTGGGCCGGGCGAATCCCAAAGGAATATTCCGGCAGTCCATACGCGATATTGCCATCAGAAGGCCGTGGACGGAGCGCGGGTGATCAGCGGAGTCTTGCGGCCGTCAATTTGGCGTTTCAAACCTGCAACGGCCAAGCGTGCAAACCGCGCCGCCGCGATGGATAATGAAAATTACGCTGACGGGAGGAAACATGGCGTCAAATTCCGAGCGGTCAAGCAGCTCGAAGCTCGACGAGATCGTCGCCGGTGCTCGCCGCGCGGGGGAGCAGCGTGCTGCTGGCTATCGCGAGCAAGCGCTCAAGATCTATCCATGGATCTGTGGGCGATGCACGCGTGAATTCGACCGTAGCAACGTCGTGCAGCTCACGGTACACCATCGCGACCACAATCATGACAACAATCCACCGGACGGCAGCAACTGGGAGCTGCTGTGCGTCTATTGCCACGACAACGAGCACTCGCGGCAGCTCGAGCATGGCGCGCACACCAACCCGTCATCCACCGGCGTTACCGGATCCCCTGCGACGTACAAGCCGTTTGCCGATTTGAAGGCGCGACTGAAGGACAAGGACAAAAACTAACGCTTAAGGTGCGTCGACGCCGATCAGCCGCGAAATGCGAATCGGAACATCGGCCCGCTGCAGTTGCTCGACGTGGTCTTGCAGCTCGCGATCCGCCATGGTCATTCGCGTTCGCAGGCGAACGTACTCCGCCCAGGAGGTGACGATGTAGCGTTCGACGTAATGTCCGTCTAGACCTAGATCACGAAAGACCCGCCAACTGGTTGCGCCGTTCCGGCGTCGGGTCGGTTCCGCGGCGTGGACTGCGCGCAGAAAAGCGTCGCGGTCCTCCGGAGCGATTTGATATTCGAGCTGAATCAAGACCGGTCCGTCGTCGGGCAACGGTTCCACGGCAATGGCAAGGTCAGGCAATTGCACCGCAGGAGTGACGTCGGCCTCGCTTCCCATTTGCACGCGGACGCTGCGGTTGAGCGCGTACAGCAGCGCCATGCAGACCGCCGATGCGGCGAGCGCGACCTGGGTGTCGGTCACTGACGCCAGCGCGCCCCAAAGCAAGCTTCCCAACGCGAGGCTTGCCTGCACGGCCACAAGGTTCATTGCCACGGCGCGCGCTCGCACCCATGCCGGTGCCGCGCTCTGCGTCCCCGCGGACAGGCTGGCGAGGACGCTGACCCAAGCAACGCCCGCGCCGCACGCCCCGATCAGTGCAATCGCCGCAACGTCGGTGGCCGCTATGAGCAGCGTGGCAAGCGTCCACGTCACTACACCGGCGGTGACGACGGCGTTCAACGACATCCGCTGGAGTTGGCGCGGGATCGATAGCGCGCCGACGACGGCGCCTACGCCGAAAGCGGCGGAGAGCAGCCCGAAACCGCCGGCCCCGAGCCCGAGCTGGTCGCGCGCGATGACCGGCAGCAAGGCCCACAGTGCGCTCGCGCAAACGCTGAAGCTCAAGTTGCGGATGATGAGTGACCGCATCGTGGGCGAGTGACGCGCATAGCGCAGCCCGCTCTGGACCCCCGACAAGAGTCTTTCGGGAACACCTGGGAAGGCAAGCTCCCGGATTTTTGACCGACCAACCGCGATGATCATCAAGGAGAAGAAGAGCGCGCTTGTCAGCAATGCGCTGCCGGAGCCCAGCCACGCGGCGATTCCCCCGGCGAGCGCAGGCCCTGCGGCGCGCGCCATGTTGAACGCGACAGCGCCCAGCGCAACGGCACGCGGCAACTCTGCGCGTGACACGAACTCGTTGATGCTCGCCTGCTGGGCTGGCATGTAAAAAGTGAAGGCAGCACCGATGAGAAACGTCAGCGCGAGCAAGGTTGCCGGCCCCGTCAATCCCCCGAGCGTTGCGACACCGAGAAGCAACGTTGTGACCAACAGAAGGATCTGCGTGACGAGAATGATCCGGCGCCGCTCGACGATATCCGCAAGCGCGCCGGCGAGGAGGCCGAATAGCAAGGATGGTGCCGTGCTCGCCGTCTGTACCAAGGCGACCATCAAGGCTGAAGGCGTTAGCGTTGCCATGAGCCATGCGGCGATAGTCGCCTGCATCGTGTAGCCGAGCGCCGTGCCAACCGAGCCAAAATAGAACAGCCGGAAAGGACCGTGGCGCAGGGGCGATGACTCGAGCCAGCGCGCCGGAAGAGAGGCCAAGGGAGTAGTCAAGCCCCGAGTCTAGCGTGACCGCCTACTTCCGATGTCAGCCGAATCGGGGTCACAGGTGGGAAATGACTGAACCAAAAAGAGGATGCCTCCTACAGCGCTCACGCGGCGCGGGCACTAAAGTGTGGTCACCCATTCGCCCAACGAGCGGTTTGTATCGGTAGTCAATCCCGGGGGCGTACGAATGGCTTTTTTCCATCTTCAGGAGACACTTATGAAAGGCACGACATTTCGCACTAGCGCGCTAGCAGCAGCAGTGTTCTTGGCAGTGAGTGGTACCGCGTTCGCGCAGCAAACCCCTGGTCAAACCGGCACTTCGGGCGGAACGCAGGTCACACCGGGAGTGAGCCCGGGACAGGCCGCGCAGCCGCCTGGCACGGCGAATCAGCCTGGCTCGGCTACGACCCAGTCCGGCGCGGCGCCCAGCGCGGCCCCCGCGCCCAGCGCGGCCCCCGGGCAAACCGGTGGCACGGCGCGGATGCCCACGAGGACCGACAATGCCCAATCGGCCTTTAAGATGATGGACGCCGCCAATCGTGGGTATGTGACCCGCGAAGAAATGGACCGGCTGAGTGGATTTAGTGGGTTTGACTCTGCGGACACCAACCGTGACGGTCGGTTGTCGCAGGAAGAGTTTTCCAAGGCGTGGGGAAGCTACGGAACCAGCAAGTAAGGGTTAACGTTCCGGTAGAGCACTGCGGAACCAATAACTTAGGATTAAAGTTCCGGTAGGGCACGACCGAGCACGCAGTAATTGCACCGCTTGGCGCGGCGATGTTCGATCGAACATCGCCGTTTTGTTAGTCGGTTCGCCGGTCGCCTCGCGGCGGCGGCGACTCGTAACGTAGTGCTGTCCGCTAGATGACTCGGCGAGGTTGGCAGGTCGCGCGGCGCGAAACACTTGATGTTTCGGCGTGAGTCAACGCCAGACGCGCGGCCTGTCATCCTGCAGCGAACGCCAGATTCGCTCCGGCGTGAAAGGCATCTGGAGCTTATCCGCCTCACCACCTAGCCCAGTGCGAGCGAGCGCGTCGAGGACCGCATTGGCGACCGCCGGTGTCGCGCCGATCGTACCCAGCTCGCCCACGCCTTTAATGCCCAACGCGTTGTTCCGGCACGGCGTCGACTCGTCCGTGGTCATTACGAAATGCCGGATCATCTCGGCGCGCGGCAACGCGTAATCGAGGAAACTTGGTGTCAGTGCCTGGCCGGTTTCGCGGTCGTAGATGAATTGCTCGCACAACGCCTGCCCCATTCCCTGCACGGCGCCGCCTTCGAGTTGGCCGGCGACGATTGCCGGATTCACGACTCGCCCTACATCGTTGACCGAGTAGTACCTGTCCACCACAACTACGCCGGTGTCGGGATCGACTTCGACTTCGCAAATGTGGCAGCCGTTGGGCCAGGTAGCATCGGCGACGGAGCTTGTTGATTCCAGGACGATGCGCTCTTGCGCCTGGCTCTGCGCGAGATCGAACAAGCTGATCCCGCGATCGGTGCCGCCGATGCCAAACACTCCATCGTGATATTCGATATCGCCGATCGCGGCCTCCAGCTCTTCGGCAGCCAACTGCCGCGCCTTCGCCACTGTGCGCTCGGAGGCGACGTGTACGGCGGACCCACCGACGAAGAGCGAACGTGAGCCGGCGCTGCCGAATCCCGTGCCTCGGTCCGTGTCACCTTGAGCGATTTTGATCTTGTCGATCGGCACGCCGAAGACATCGACCGCCAACTGCGCGTACGAGGTGGCGAGCCCCTGCCCCATCGCCTGCGTCGCTGAAAAGATCTCGATCTCGTGGGGGGTCACCGTCACCGTCACGCGCTCGTCGAAGACGTCGGCCCCTGTCCATTCGATAAACGTTGCGAGACCGCGACCGCGCAGGCGGCCTCGCTCTTGCGTCTCCTGTGCGCGCGTGTCGAAGCCCGCCCAATCGCCTAGCATGAGGGCTTGATTCATCACCGACTCGAACTTCCCCGTGTCGTAGGTTTTGCCCATCGCGTTCTTGTACGGCATTTGCTCGGGCCGAATCATGTTGCGCCGGCGCAACTCCACCGGATCGATGCCGGTCTGGCGCGCTGCGGCGTCGAGTAACCGTTCAATTAGATAGATTGCCTCGGGCCGGCCCGCGCCACGGTACGGTCCGGTTGGTGTGGTGTGGGTCAGCACGCCTTGAATGCGCAGGTCGATGGTGCGAATGTCATAGATGCTGGTCGACACCCATGGCCCGATCAGCAGTTGGATCACAACGCCAGCCGTCGTAGCATAGGCGCCCAAGTTTGCGCGTGACCACACGCGCAAAGCGAGAATCCGTCCGTCGCTGTCGAGCGCCAACTCGGCATGGCTCGTCACATCTCGCCCGTGCGTCGCGGCCAGGAATTCCTCCATCCGCTCCGCACACCACTTAAGCGGCCGCTTGAGATCGCGCGCGCAGAACGCGACGACGACATCCTCCGCGTACAGCTTGGTCTTCATCCCGAAGCCGCCGCCGACATCGCCGACCAGTACGCGTACCTTCTCGGCTGGAATGCCGAGCACCTCGGCGCACAGCGCGTCCCGGAGCCCGGTAGGGGTTTGGCAGCTGACGCGCAGCGTGATGCGATCGGTGACGGGATCGTAGCTTGCGAGCGTGGCCCTTGGCTCGATTGGGCAAGGTGCGAGACGTTGATTGATGAGATCGAGCGTCACCCCATGCGCAGCCTTCGCGAAAGCGGCTTCGGTTGCGGCGGCATTGCCGTGGCGCATTTCGCACGCGATGTTGCCCGTCGCCGCCGGCCACACGAGAGGCGCGTCGTGCGCAACTGCAGCGGCGATATCGACGACCATGGGGAGCGGCTCGTAACGGACCTCGATCGCCTCCAACGCATCGCGCCCCTGCTCCACAGTGTGCGCGATCACCGCAGCCACCGCTTCACCGACGAAGCGAACGTCCCCCACGGCGAGCGCATGCTGTGGCGGCGAGGCCGTTGGCGAACCATCGCTGCGCTTGAAGTCCGATGACTGAGGTAGCGGCTTCACCCCCGCGCGGACGAGATCCTCGCCCGTGACGATTGCGATAACCCCAGGTAGCGCCGACGCCGTGGCCGTTTCGATCGACACGATGCGCGCGTGCGGATGCGGTGAGCGCAAAAAGCACACGCGCGCCCCTTCGGGCAACGAGACGTCGTCCGCAAACATGCCCGAACCGGTGAGCAGGGCTTCATCTTCAACCCGGCGGACGGAGTTACCGCTGCCAAATCGGGCGTGCTGGGAGGTGTCGGCCATGCGCGAACTCTACACTGGCGCAAGAGGCGGACTCTAGCGGACCTTCTTTCTCGGTCGCCCTCGCGGCCGATGTTGGATCGCCACCACGGGATCCGGTGCGTAAGCCGTGTTCGCCTCGTTAGCTTGCAACGCGAAGGGATTGCGGATGGTCAGGCCATCGATGGTCAGTCCGTGCTGGAGATCTTCGGACAGCAACAACGTGCAGCTCTGGAATTGCGCCGCAGCAACGATCAGGCTGTCCCACCAACTTAGAGAAAAGCGCTGCTCGATTTCGCGACCCCTCTCCAGAACCGGTGTATCCATGGGTTGCGGTCGCCATGCCATAAGCGCACGGACGTCCTCCCAAGCGATTGAGGGTGAAAGCCGCGGAGGTAACTTGCGCGTCATCGTGCTGTAGTACTCGGACAGAACCTGCATGCTTACGCGGCCGGTGCGGTCCCGCCAAAGATGATCGAGCCAGTCGCGCGCGGCGCTCTGTTTATGGGGAAAAGCGATGTCACGGGCATAGACGAAAATATTAGTGTCAACGAAGACGGTCGCGATCATGTAATTCCTCGCGACTTGGATAGCGGGCGCCACTGCTCT